>ERZ1643249.1525-NODE-1525-length-23069-cov-20.832841_pt1 | contig 23069 bp, 22 predicted proteins | sample MGYA00579263_ERZ1643249 | MGnify/ENA primary metagenome ERZ1643249 (study PRJEB29033, sample SAMEA4952264) | chicken gut metagenome | biome: Broiler Chicken; feature: Gastrointestinal Tract; material: Caecum | place: Ireland | collected 2018 | study: Broiler... | reverse complement strand
CAGACGCAGGTCCATCTCACACCGCCGGAGCTTTTCACACCGGACCATGCGGTCCCGTGCGCTTATGCGGTATTAGCAGTCATTTCTAACTGTTATCCCCCTGTGTGAGGCAGGTTCCCTACGTGTTACTCACCCGTCCGCCGCTCAGTCACAAGCCTCTTCACCCGAAGGATCAAAGGCAAGCGCTTCGCTCGACTTGCATGTATTAGGCACGCCGCCAGCGTTCATCCTGAGCCAGGATCAAACTCTCTGATAAAAGTTTTTTCCAGGTCATGATAAACTTTCTAGCTTATCCAAACCTTTTACTGTTTTGGTTCCTCGAACCAAGAATAAAATGTAAAAGAATTTTCAGTTCATGTGTTTCACTGTTCAGTTATCAAGGTTCCTGTCTTGCGACAGCCATATTAGATTACCATATCTTTTCTGGCTTGTCAAGAACTTTTTTCATTTTCTTGAAAATTTATTTTTTTTCAAGTTTTTCTGTTCTTTTCGACAGCCATATTAGATTACCACATCTTTTCATGTCTGTCAAGAACTTTTTTAAATTTCTTATTTTTTTCAACTGCCGTTCCCGACAGCTATGTTAGGATACCATAGGTTTATTTACTTGTCAACAGATTTTTTCAAAAAAATGGAATTTATTTCATATTTACAAAAGGCAGGAAAAGTTCTGACACTTTTCCTGCCCTTTTTCCAATCCTATCATTCTTTCAATTCCGGAATAACTGTGACAAAAAATAGGCCACCAGATTATGCTCATATAAATAATCTGTCATAGAATTTTCTTTTATCATAGACACTGCACTCTGAACCCAGGACGTATCCCAAAACAGAGACAGTACCAAAAAAATGATCCATACTATAAAGATTCCCTGAGCTACACCTAAAAGAGCCCCTCCAATATGATTAAAGAAACTGAGGATCGGCAGTGAAAAAATTCCGTTCAGCAATCCTGCTGCAAGGTGCAGGATAATACTTATCAGCACGAAGGTGAGGATCATACCGATGATACTCACTGCAATGGTGGCAATAACATGAGAAGCATATTCCCCAAAACTCTGCGCCACAAATTGCTGATATCCCTGGCTGTTATTGTTTTCTATAAGGATATTTTTTACGCTGTCAGGAACCGGGAGCTGCTGGATAAACTGATTCTGCTCCTGAGAATCCCCTTCCTGTGCCTGTTTTCCCTCTGTGTTTTGAATAATACTTTCTTCACAGTTTTCCTGGATCATATCATATATAGGCGTGTGCTCTCTGAGGATTCCTGTGATCTGGGAATTTAGAGCAAAGCTCAGGATCAGCGTCAGGATGACCGAGACAAAAGAAAACGCCGTCCGGATCATGCCTTTCTGCACGCCTCTGAAAATATATATCACGGGAATCGCCAAGATCAAAATAGATAACCAATTCATACTTTCACCTGTCTTTCGTATCTGTAGTCTGCTACCATCTCAACTGTATCATACTGATTCCTTCATCCGAAATCAGAAAATACCGATTTCTAGACATCCGGAATAAATTTCTCACCATTCCTTCCTGGATATCTCCCTGAAATTTCAGTCTTCCATTTAAATTGTACATTTCCACCTGGGTACCTGCGCAAAGAATAACTTTTTCTCCGCTGAACGAAATACTCTGATACTCCATATCAAATCCTCTGGAACTTCGTTCTCTTCCCGAGGAGTCGTACAATGTCATCAAATATGTACTTTCCTGCTCCTCTCCGGCTGTAACAATCCCAAAATATTCCTCATTATAAAACAAACTGATCAGCTGCTGGTCTATTTCTTCTGATTTACGTTCTTCCGGAATATCATTCCCCTGAAAAACTGAAAAGCCATCATCTCGAAAAGCTACGCATGTATTATTATCAAAATAAACCAGATCCGGCACCACAGTGTCTTCATATGTAAACTCTGCAACTATATTATCTACCTGTTCCTGCCCCTCTTGTCCAAAATTATAAAAGACCACCTGACTGGAAATTTCTCCTGATTCCACCATGAGATAACTGACGCTGATAACTTCCCCATCTGGAGAAACGGCAAGATCAAGAGGATAACCATTGTTTTCCATTCTTGTCTGATTTTCTACGATCAGACTCCCGTCAGAAGCATAATAGTTTATCCAGGTTTTTTCTCCATCCTCTAAAATAGCAGCTATAGAGCCATTTTCCGCCACTTCTGCTTTTACAATAGGAAAATCTGTCGCCACAGGGCCTACAGGACCGGATGTCCGGATTACATACATAGAAGTGCCTCTTTTATCGTAGATAACCGCGGTACTGCCCCGAATACTGGATTCCGGACTGCTCATTTCATAATTCTGACTCCACAAAGTCTCTCCTGACTGAGACAGCAGGGAAACACTTTCATCTCCATATTTGAGCAAATCATTTCCAAAATGTACATACTCTGAAGACTGGGTATCTTCATTCTCAATAGAAGCAAGTATTCTGTAATTCTGATCCACATGATTTATAACGCCCAAAATTGCAGCCGCCCCTGCGATCAGTACAATTCCTGTGATCACTACAGATTTTTTTGGGCGGACAGATTTCAGAAAGCACCAGAAATCCTCCAGTCGGCTTCCTTCTATAGTTCTGTCTTTTTTTCCAAATTTTATATATTTTTTTAAATCCATATATTTTTCCCTAATGTAGTTATACATACTCCCTTCCTCCAGGAACTCTGAAGGTCTGATTCAGAGTTAGTATAACACAAAAGTTTATGGGAGTAAAATTTTTTGTCCCGGATATATAAGATCATTCACCGATATATGATTCAGTTCACAGATTTCTCCCACTTTTTTTGTACTTCCGTATGTTTTGATACTGATTTTAGTGATCGTATCTCCCTGCTGGATCGTATAGGACGGATGCACTTCTGCATCTGTCTGATCGCTCTCCCGATCCTTTTCAGTCTGAGTATCCTCCTCCTCTTCTTCGGCAGTTCCTGCATTTTCTGCTTCGGCTTCTTTTTCCTCACTCTCTTCTTCCTGTGTATCTTCTCCCGACACGCTTCCGTTTACCGGCATAGTCTCTTCTTGAACAGTCTCTTGTTTTTCCTGGTCAATCCCTGCAAGCACCTCCTTGGCGCTTTGCATCTTCTGATAATCATTCAGATACAGAACTCCAACGGCCAGCACCGCTACTCCGGCGCATATAGCTGCTGTTTTCATAACCGGGAATCCAGACTTTGATCGATCCTGCAAAATATTTTTTTCTACCTTTTTTCGGAAATTGTGTACTGCTGAATCATCTACTTCCTCTGTTTTCTTCTCCATTTTTTCATTCTGGGCAATGAGGAAATTATGCATCGGTTCATTCTTTTCATAATAAACATAGAATCCGGTCTGCCTGGACATCTTACCCTCTTCATAACGATAAAAAGCTTCTTCTTTTTCCAGAGGTTCCATAACAAATAGAATCTTGTCACTTCCTCCAAAATGATCTAAATGCGTCTGACAGATAATCTGATGAAGTTCCATAGAGCACCCAGGTATAGATAAAAACCATCCTACGATCTCCTGATCCGGAAAATATTCTTTATTTTTTTCATAGACATGGTTCCAGATTTCCTGTGTAAATTCCAGATGTTCCTCACTGACTTCCATATCCGGGAGTGATACTGCACTTTTAACAAACAGATAAGAAATTCCATCTTTCCAGTTAGCCTGTCCCAGCAGGATCGCACCTATGCCCTTAGATAAATTTTCAGAAGATATTCTACAGAGATAGGTATACGCATAATCTTCTATATAGATTTTCTGTACGCCTCCTACTTCCCCTATCTGCCGTATATTATTGGGAATACGGAAAAAGCTTTCGTTCCCCTCAGACTTTTGTTTTTCCTTTTCATAAACAATTTCTATCATTTAATATTCACCCCTTTTTGAAGAAAAGGATACCACATACTTCCTGCGAAATTTATCAGATTCAGTGCAGGAATCTGATTTTTTTACGACAAAATTTACGGGGATAAGGGATCAAAAAACGGACAGACTAAAAGCAGAAATTGGTTTCAGAAAGGATCGACAGATATGTCCATATTACAAGAATCTACTTACTATATTCATCATAAAGGAGCAGGAAGCAGGCTTGGGAACCTATTATTTGACTTTCTTAATTCTTATGAAGATACTTTCCGGGAATTAGTCTTTATCTGTATTGGCAGTGACAGGATCACCGGCGACAGCCTAGGTCCTCTGGTTGGACATAGTCTGTCTAAATTCTCCCTCTCTTCCACGTATATATATGGAACCTTGTCCAGGCCGGTCCATGCTCTCAATCTCAGGGAAACAATATCCGAGATTGACCGGATCCATCCAAATAGTCTGATAATAGCTGTTGACGCCTCGCTGGGGGGCAGAAGCCATCTTGGCTATCTTACCATTTCCAAAGGCGCCTTAGAACCTGGCGCAGGCGTCAGGAAAAAGCTGCCTCCTATAGGAGATATTTCGATCACCGGAATTGTAAGTTCTTCCGGCGCTTTTGATCATTTCAGTCTTCAGACCACCCGTTTGTCTACTGTAGTTTCTATGGCCGATGCCATTGTCTCCGGAATCCTTATGGCTCACAGCCAATATTTCTCTTCAAAATACCTGGAATACAGCTAAACGCAAAAACTGCCATACCCTCAGAAGCAGGTATGGCAGTTGCTCATTTAAGATCTCTTTATACAAAATCTTTTACTTTTTTATAAATGCCTTCAGCATCGATACCGTATTTTTCCAAAAGCTGCAGGGCAGGTCCGGATTCGCCAAACACATCATTAATACCAATCCGCAGCATCTTTGTAGGTGCTTTTTCAGAAAGAACTTCTGCCACTGCGCCTCCCAGACCTCCGATAACAGAATGCTCCTCGACAGTAACAACTTTTCCTGTCTCCTGAGCAGCTTTTACTACCAATTCTTCATCCAGAGGTTTGATCGTATGGATGTTGATAACTTTTGCGTCTATTCCGTCGGCAGCCAATTTTTCCGCAGCAGTCAACGCCTCATTTACACATAATCCGGTTGCAAAAATTGTAACATCCTTTCCTTCCCTCAGAACAATTCCCTTACCAATCTCAAATTTGTAATCCGGTCTGTCATTGATCACAGGTACTGCAAGTCTTCCGAAGCGGAGATATACCGGTCCCTGATAATGATATGCAGCCTCTACGGCAGCTCTGGCTTCTACATCATCTGATGGATTCAGGATTACCATTCCCGGGATCGTACGCATAAGAGCAATATCTTCATTACACTGATGTGTCGCACCGTCCTCTCCTACAGAAATCCCTGCGTGAGTCGCTCCGATTTTCACATTTAAATGAGGATATCCGATAGAATTGCGGACCTGCTCATAAGCCCGGCCTGCTGCAAACATGGCAAAAGTGCTCGCAAAAGGAACCTTCCCTATAGTAGACAGACCCGCAGCAATTCCCATCATATTGGATTCTGCGATACCACAGTCAATGTGACGTTCTGGAAAAGCTTTTTTAAAGGTACCTGTCTTTGTAGCACCTGCCAGATCTGCATCCAGAACTACCAGATCATTATATTTCTTACCCAGTTCTACCAGGGCATTTCCATAGCTTTCTCTTGTGGCAATTTTCTTTACTTCTGACATAATGCTTCACCTGCCTTTTCTAAATCTGCCATTGCGATTTCATACTGTTCATCGTTAGGCGCTTTTCCGTGCCAGTCTGCTTCGTTTTCCATAAAAGAAACACCTTTGCCTTTTACTGTCTTCATAATAATCGCAGTAGGCATTCCCTTAACTGTCTTAGCCTCTTCAAAAGCCTTTTCCAGCTGATCAAAATCATTTCCGTCTTCCACATTGATTACATGAAAATTAAAGGCTTCGAATTTTTTATCAATAGGATAAGGAGAACATACATCTTCGATTTTTCCATCAATCTGAAGACCATTATTATCTACAATCACAACCAGATTGTCCAGTTTTCTGTGGCCTGCAAACATGGCTGCTTCCCAAACCTGTCCTTCTTCAATTTCTCCATCTCCAAGAAGTGTATATACTCTGTAAGAAGCGCCGTCCATTTTCGCCCCTAAGGCCATTCCTACTGCCGCAGAAATTCCCTGGCCAAGAGAACCGCTGGACATATCGATTCCGGGAATATGTTTCATATCAGGATGTCCCTGAAGATAGGATCCCAGATGACGAAGAGTCTTCAGATCTTCTACAGGGAAATATCCTCTGTGAGCAAGAGCAGAATATAAGCCGGGGGCTGTATGACCTTTTGAAAGCACAAAACGGTCTCTGTCTTCCTTTTTCGGATTCTTAGGATCTATATTCATCTCTTCAAAATATAAATACGTAAATAGGTCTGCCGCGGATAAAGATCCGCCGGGATGCCCCGCTTTTGCAGAATGAACGGCTGTAATGATTCCCTTGCGGATCTCGTTAGCCATCTTCTGAAGTTCTAACTTGTTCATTTATCTTCCTCCTGAAATATGATTATTCCCCAAATACAGCAATATAATCCTGTTTAAATTTTTCAATACCCGCATCTGTCAGAGGATGATGCACCATCTGTTCCAGAACCTTATAAGGAACAGTTGCGATATCGGCCCCTGCCAGAGCACACTGAGTTACATGCATAGGATGACGAACACTGGCCGCGATAATCTGGGTAGGAATATCCGCAACCGCAAAAATGTCGGCAATAGTGCGGATAAGCTCTACGCCGTCTGTGGAAATGTCATCCAGTCTTCCTAAAAACGGAGACACATAGGTAGCACCTGCCCTGGCAGCCAGCAGAGCCTGATTTGCCGTAAAGATCAATGTAACATTAGTTTTGATCCCTTCTGAAGCTAATACCTTCACAGCCTTTAATCCCTCTGCAGTCATTGGGATCTTTACTACCATATTGGGATGAATGGCTGCAATCTCACGGCCTTCTTTGATCATACCTTCCGCATCTGTAGTGGTGGCCTTAACCTCACCGCTGATAGGTCCGTCTACAATGGATGTGATCTCTTTAATAACCTCATTAAAGTCACGTCCTTCCTTTGCGATCAATGACGGATTTGTAGTAACACCACATATAATCCCCATATCATTTGCTTTTCTGATGTCCTCAACCTTAGCTGTGTCAATAAAAAACTTCATAATTTTTACCTCCATTTGCGTTCTTGACAATTTATTGTTCTTGAATATAGTTTACTTCTTAAACAAATTCTCTGCAAGAGGGCGCAATATTATTAATATATAAAATTATTAATAATTGAAGCTTTTATTAATTACTTTTCAGTTTTTCAAAAACAACTACTCCGTATTTCCAGGCTTTTATTGATCATCAAAAAAAACTTATTACTAATAATTTTTCTTAATTCATTTAATTATTTTTTCTGCCGGGCATAACCGGTGGTCTTTCGGACAATCAGCTTCGGCTCATATTCTATATGGTAAATACTGGTGGGCTGGGTTTCTGAATAGGCGCTGTGTGCGGACTCTATTTTCCTCATGATAATATCACAGGCGTCCCTTCCCTTTAAAGGTACAAAATGCTCAATAGTAGTCAGGGACATATGGGACATCCTGGAAAATATAATGTTGTCACAGCCAATTACCGACACATCTCCAGGTACCTTAAGCTTTTCTTCCTGAAGCGCATCAATGATACCGAAAGCAATCATGTCATTAAGCCCTGCGATTGCCGTCACATCTCTTCGTTCAGACAAAAGCTCTCTGGTAAGATTATAGCCGATCCGATACTCCGAATCTATACTTGGAAGGACCTCATCCCAGATATCATCTGCCGCTTTAATGATCACAGCATCTGCTAGGCCTTCTTTCTCATACTCTTTTACAAAGCCCTCTACTCTTCTGGAACGCTGCTGCTGTCTTTTAGTAAGCGGAGGCGCAATGAAAGCCACCTTTCTGTGTCCCAGATCCAGCAAATGTCTGGCCATAAGACTTCCAACTTTTGTATTATCCTGATTAATGGCATCTACCCTAACCCGCTCCCGGTTGCTGATGATCACAAGGGGAATTTTTTCCGCAATTTCTTCCACCTGTCCCATAAAGGCAGAACTTGGATTACAAGTATAAATAATCCCCGCAGGTGCTACACTTGGCATCATCCGGAGATACTGCTCCTCTATTTTCAGCTCTCTCTGAGTGTTGCAGGTAAATACCCCGTACCCCTTCTCTTTTGCCACAGATTCAATCCCCTGAAGAAGCATCACATAATAAGGGTTTGTCAGAGTGGGGCAGAAAACTACGATCAGCCGGCTGTTTTTACTGTTTTTGGCGCTGCGCCTTTTCGGCAGGACATAACCCAGTTCTTTTGCCGCTTTCTCCACCTTTTCCACGGTTTCCCTGGAAAAAGATACATTATATTTTTTGTTTAAAACCATAGACACTGTGGCCTGGGATACTCCTGCGGCTCTGGCAATGTCTGTGGAAGTAATCTTTTTTCTTGTCTTCCCTGCCATTTCTATAGTTCCACTCTTCCTTCCAGCGCCCGCAGCAGAGTCACCTCGTCAATGTATTCCAGATCTCCCCCTACAGGCACACCGCTGGCAATACGGCTCACCTTAATTCCTGTAGGTTTGATCAGCTTACTGATATACATAGCAGTAGTTTCTCCTTCCAGGCTGGAATTCGTAGCAATGATCACTTCTTCCACATCTTGCTGGGATATACGCTGCATTAGTTCCTTCAGCTTAATATCGTCAGGTCCCACCCCCAGCATAGGGGAAATCGCTCCATGAAGTACATGATATACTCCGTCAAATTTTCCCGTTTTTTCATAAGCCGCCAGATCTCTGGTATTTTCCACTACCATGATCACTTTTTTATTTCTTTTAGGATTGCTGCAGATCGGACAGATTTCCTGATCTGTAAGAGTATAACAGCATTTGCAGTACTGTACATTCTCTTTGGCATCTACAATTGCATGTGCCAGCGCTTCCACCTGTTCCTTAGGCATATTTAAAACGTGGAAGGCCAGGCGCTGTGCGGATTTTGCACCAATGCCCGGCAATCTGGAAAATTCTTCTATTAACTTATTAATATGACTGCTGTAGTACTCCAACTTTTTCTCTCCTCTACTTCTCAGAAGGGAAATCCGCCGCCCAGGCCTCCTGTAAGCTTGGACATTACTGCCGCAGATTCCTCTTCCACTTTACGCAGGGCTTCATTGGTGGCTGCCATGATCAGATCTTCCAGCATTTCAATATCCTCTGGATCTACAACTTCTTCTGCCAGTTTTACCTTAGTCACTTCTTTTTTTCCGGAAATAGTAACCTCTACGGCCCCGCCGCCGGCAGATGCAGTAAACTCCTTTTCCTGAAGAGCCTTCTGGTTTTCTTCCATCTGCCGCTGCATCTTTTGCGCCTGTTTCATTAAATTATTCATGTTCCCCGGCATCATTCCTCCTGGAAATCCTCCTCTTTTTGCCATTCTTTAATTTCCTCCTACTAGTCTTCATCTTCTATATTTTCCACAGTTACATCCATATGGATATTCTGCTGGAGCAGCTCGTCCACAGAAATATCCGCCAGACCGCCGTTTCCTGCGCCCGGCTCTTCTTTTTTCAAAACCATTTTTACTTCCAGTTCTTTTCCGATTTTTTTCTGGATCGCCTGTTTCAGGATCCGGAGATTTTCAGGATCATCAATACAGGTCTGGGCCAAGAAATTTCTGAATTCTACATACAGAACAGGATCTCCTGTATTTCCGTCATACTTCGGAGTAGACTCTAAAAGCATCTGTTGGAACAACCCCTTTGTTTCCCGGATAATAGAATTCCAGTTTTGCTTGACATATTGAAGATCTTCCGGTGCCGCTTTCAGAGGCCTACTCCCTGAAGACAGCTGTTCTGTCTGCCCATACTCCCGGTAATCGTTCTCCTTCCCGGATCCGGATATTCCATTCTCCTCTCCTGCGGACCGGGAAGTTATCATGATATCCGGGTTATTCAGCTTTTCTTCCAGAACCCGCACCCGGTCGAAAAGGGAATCCAGATTTGTCTCCATAACCGGCTGGCACAGTTTGATCAGCGCGATCTCTACCAATACCCTTTTTTGGGAAGCATAGCGGATCTCATTTGACAGTTGTGAAAAAATCCGTATATACCGCATAAGAGTCTCTGTATCCAGCATCTGACTTTCTTCTTTCATTCTTTCCAGATTTTCCCTGGATACATCCACAGCTTCTTCAGGATTATCGGAAGCCGATATCAAAAGCAGATTCCGCAGATACCAGATAAAATCCGTAACAAACTGGCCCAGCTCCCGCCCCCGTATAATCAGATCTTCCAGGATCTTGATCGCCTGGGAAGTATGCTGACTCAGGATTTCTCTGAGAAGTCGGCTGAACACATCTGTATCCACTGCTCCCAGATTCTCCAGTACCTTCTCATAGGTAAGCTTCTCTCCAAGATAAAAAGCAATACACTGATCAAGCAGGGACAGGGCGTCACGCATCGAACCGTCCGCAGCCTTAGCGATGTAGCGGATAGCTTTATCCTCCACATCATTTTCTTCTTTTTCCATAAGCTCTCTGAGCCGGTCTGCAATGGTATCCACCGTGATCCTCTTAAAATCATACCGCTGGCATCTTGAAAGAATGGTAATAGGAATTTTGTGAACTTCCGTAGTCGCCAGGATAAAAATCACATAAGAAGGAGGTTCCTCAAGAGTTTTCAGCAAAGCATTAAAAGCGCCAGCAGATAACATATGAACCTCATCTATAATATATACCTTATAGCGCCCCTGAGTAGGACGGTATGCGACTTCTTCCCGGATCTCCCTGATATTATCCACGCCATTGTTGGAGGCAGCGTCAATCTCCACAACATTCATGGAAGCTCCTGCATTGATTGCCCGGCAGGTGGGGCATTCATTACAGGGGCTTCCGTCTATAGGATGTTCACAGTTTACCGCCTTTGCCAATATCTTGGCAATAGTTGTTTTGCCGGTTCCTCTTGTGCCGCAGAAAAGATAGGCATGTCCGATCCTGTCCGCTTTAATCTGGTTTTTCAATGTTGTCACAATATGTTCCTGTCCCTTGACGTCTTCAAAGTTCTGGGGACGGAACTTTCGGTAAAGGGCAGTATAGCTCATGTAAATTCTCCTTTTCGCAGCCTGTGATTATTGAACTGATCAGTCACCGAAGCTGATTCCGATACGCTTTGCATCAAGAACAAGCTGTTCATCAGGAGCAACCATTTTCAGCTTTCCTGCACATTCTTCCAAAGGAACTTTCTTCACTTTGTTATTTACAATTCCTACCATGTATCCATACTGATCGTTCAGGATCAGCTTAGCCGCATGGGAGCCAAGTCTGGTAGAAAGCACTCTGTCATAGGGGCAGGGGCTTCCTCCTCTCTGAGTATGGCCTGGAATCGTAATACGGATATCCAGATCCAGCTTTTTCTGAAGTTCATTCTCCAGTTTATAAGCAACAGAAGGATATTTTTTCTTATCCTCTTCCTGTTTTTTCTTCAGTTCTTTCTTGGAGAGCTTCGCATCTTCTTTAGAAATAGCGCCTTCGGCAACAGCCAGGATAGTAAATCCCTTTCCGGCTTTATTTCTCTTATTGATAGCGTCCACCACCTTATCAATATCATAAGGGATTTCCGGAATAAGAATGATGTCTGCCCCTCCGGCAATACCTGCATGAAGAGTTACCCATCCTACTTTGTGTCCCATGATCTCTACAATAAATACACGGCTGTGAGAAGCTGCCGTGGTATGGATGCAGTCAATTACATCTGTAGCAATATCTACAGCGCTCTGGAATCCAAAGGTCATATCTGTCCCCCAGATATCATTGTCAATGGTCTTAGGCAGATGGATGATATTCAGTCCTTCTTCTCTCAGAAGATTTGCTGTTTTCTGGGTACCATTTCCTCCCAGGATCACCAGACAGTCCAGACGAAGTTTATAATAAGTCTGCTTCATAGCCTCTACCTTGTCAAGGCCTCTCTCGTCAGGTACCCTCATAAGTTTAAACGGCTGGCGGGAAGTTCCCAGAATAGTGCCGCCTCTGGTAAGGATTCCGGAAAAGTCCTTTGCGGACAGCATTCTATAGTTTCCATAGATCAAACCTTTGTATCCGTCATCAAAGCCGTACACTTCCAGTTCATCCAGATTGGTGCTGAGTCCCTTAACAACACCACGCATGGTTGCGTTCAAAGCCTGGCAGTCTCCGCCGCTTGTAAGCAAACCGATTCTTTTCATTTTTTCCACATCCCATCTTTTAATATAGTATCTGCACAGCGGATAAAAGGATTCTTTATCCGGTCCGCTATGCTTATTATATTATATTTTTATAGGTGGCTCAACTTAAATTTTTTATATTTTCTTATGTTGACAACCGCTTTAAAAACCGCTATACTGTAAACACCGTGCAGCCGGGGAGATAGCGGTGCCCTGTACCTGCAATCCGCTACAGCAGGGGTGATGCCAAACCGAGGGATTTCTTTCTGTGGAGCTGCCCTCTATAAGTGGCGTTGACGTCTGGGTCTTACGCAACAGGAATCTGTGAACCGTGTCAGGGCAGGAATGCAGCAGCACTAAGCAGAACCTTCTGTGTGCCGCGAGGGTGCCTGGGCCGAGTTAACTGTAGAGGTAACGTCCATGGGAGAGTCTCAAAGGGCGGCGCACGGTGAAAGAGACGAATAACCTGTTTTTTACTGCATAAAGTAGTAAAAAACAGGTTTTATTTTTTATGGATCAATGGATACTGGAAATCATGAACAGCTACGGTTATCTTGGGATGGCGCTTCTGATCTTAGGTGAAAACCTCTTTCCGCCTATTCCCTCAGAAGTTATTCTTACTTTCGGAGGTTTTATGACTTCTTATACTCAAATGCATATACCTGGAGCAGTCCTCTCCGCAACTGCAGGAAGCGTGGCAGGAGCTGTCATCTTATATCAGATCGGAAGTTTTCTGACTCCTGAAAAGCTGGATGGGCTTCTTTCAGGGAGGGCGGGAAAAATATTGGGATTAAAAAAAGAAAACCTTCAAAAAGCGGCGGACTGGTTTGACAGTAAGGGAAATTACGCAGTATTTTTCTGCCGTTTTATTCCTATTATCCGAAGTCTTATCTCTGTACCTGCAGGAATGGCAAAAATGGACCTTAAACGTTTTCTCTGGATGACGTCCCTTGGAAGCTTTCTGTGGAATCTCCTTCTTATCTGCGCAGGAGCGGCCGCCGGTTCCTCCTGGCAAAAAGCGGTACAGTACTTTGGAAGCTATACCCAGGCAGCAAAAATCGTACTGGGCGCCGGTCTTCTTGCCGGAATTCTTTTTCTGATCAGGAAACGCCTGTTCTCTGGTACGGCTAAAACCTAACCCCATAAAAATACCTCTGGAAATCACAAGTTCTTCCTGAACCTTTGATTTTCAGAGGTATTTCTTTATAAAATCTTTTTCAGATCCCGGATATATTCCGGGGTCGTCCCGCAGCAGCCTCCGACAATATTAGCTCCCGCCTCTATTATTCTTTTCATGTGAACGGCAAATTCCTCAGCTCCCATAGAATACACGGGACAGCCCTGTTCATCAATAACAGGCATTCCAGCATTCGGCTTTACGATCAAAGGAATCTCTATGGCTTTTCTCAGGTTCTCTGTTACCGCAAGAAGCTGATCCGGACCGGTAGAACAATTGATCCCCACTGCATCTGCACCCATATCCTCCAGAGCTTTTGCGGCGTCATATACATTTCCTCCGAAGAAAAGACTGCCGTCAGATTCTACGGTCAGAGTGCACATCACTGGAAGATCACATACAGAGGCCGCCGCATCCAGCACCGCCATCGGTTCTGTTTCTCCCAGCATAGTCTCTGCCACCAGCAGATCCGCCCCAGCCTCAATCAGAGCTTGGATCTGCTCCCTATAAGCTTCCAGAAGCTCTTCATAAGACGCCTCCTGTTTTCCGGTAGTCGTAAGATCACCTGCCACCAGACAGTCTCTGCCCACTGCATCTCTGGATATTTCCAGCAGCTTAGTATTTAATTCCTTTACTTTGTCCTGAAGTCCATGATTTGCCAGACTGATTCTATTAGCAGAAAATGTAGGTGCATAAACGATCTGAGACCCGGCTTCCTTATAAGCTCTCTGAAGTTCCGCCAAGGGATGAGGATTTTCACAGACCCATTTTTCCGTACATACACCTCTTGGCATTCCTGCCCTCATCAGATTCGAACCGGTTGCCCCGTCCAGCAATACAGTTCCCTTATTTACCAATTCCTGAAACGTCTGTTTTGTCATTCCTGTTCCTCCCTTTCTTTATGCTTTTTTCTGGCTTTTTCTTCCCGCAGTTTCTTAAAAAAGTCAGAAAGCATCGTACTGCACTCTTCTTCCAGAATCCCTCTGGTCACCTGCACTTTATGATTAAATCCGTCCATCTCAAGAAGGTTCAAAACAGATCCGGCACATCCTGCTTTCGGGTTCATAGCGCCGATCACCACCCGGTCAATTCTGGCCTGAACAATGGCTCCTGCACACATCTGGCATGGCTCCAGAGTCACATACAAAGTACATCCCTCCAGACGCCAGTCTCCCAGTTTCCCGCTGGCCTTGCGGATCCCGTTCAGTTCTGCATGAGAAAGAGTGTTTTTGTCCGTGTTTCTTCTGTTATAGCCTCTTGCAATGATCTTATCTCCACAGACTATCACACAGCCTATGGGAACTTCTCCCAGCGCATAGGCTTTCCTGGCCTGCCTGATTGCTTCTTTCATGTATTTTTCATCTGCCGTCACCTGCTTCTTCCTCCTGATCTGCAGCAAAATAATAAGTATATTTATTGTATAGGATTGCCAAATTCAAATCAAGCCTTCCAATAAGAAAAACCCTCAAGGGATCGTTCCCCTGAGGGCAGAATATTCTGGCGGAGATGGTGGGAGTCGAACCCACGCGCCCTTGCGGACCTATCGCATTTCGAGTGCGACCTCTTACGACCACTTGAGTACATCTCCAAAGCTTTGTCCTGCATCTGCAGGACAAAGTTTATTATATCTCTCCGTTAGTTGCAGGTCAAGAAAAGTTTTTCAAAACTCAGGAGGATCTATAAAACGATACCAGTACCCGAAGCGGCCTTGTTTTCCTCCGGGATTCCTGCACTCCTTGAAATATGGGAATCCGAACATGGTGGCCATCAGACTCTCCTGCCGCTCATAGATTCCGGGAATCCCCAGTATGTATCTTCCGTCTTCTTCCTTTTTCCCAAAAAGAAGATGTCCGTAATTTTTCATCCCATACCGAAGGAAACTGTTGTTTACCAATCCCCTGTCTCTTCGTCCCAGGTTCCGTATTTCTTTCATAGAGATCTTCCTGCAGTCAGTAAACTCTTCATCAGGAAAAGGGGAAAAATTTTTTCTCTCAGCAGCCGCAGACTGGCCCTCCAGCTCCGGGGCATCGGCAAGCCTGATATTTGTTTCTTCTGCAGATCCAGTATCTGCATCCAGAAGCTCTTCCTCTTCCTGTTTCCAGTCTGCTTTTCTGCCCAAGTCCTCGTCTATTTCCGGGACTTCTCCTGTTTCATTTTCTTCCGGCATTTTCCGGACTGTTTCTTGTGGCAGCGCAGCTCCTGCTTCCGGGAGTTCCTCTTCCAGGGGCTCCTCCTCCGCCAGTTCTTCCTCCGGCAGCTGGATATTCTCAGGCCTTACCGGCCGGTCGTCCCAGCCGCTTGCGTAAATCTCCCCATTCTCTCCCAGGATCAGCAGCCCTCCTAAATTCTCAAGGCTGTAGCTGCTGTTTCCCATATGATCTTCTTCCATTTCCAGTTCAAATTCTGCCGGATTTCCGGCCAGATTTCCCTGCCCCAGCAAGACGCCTTGAGAGTTCTGTCCTTCTCTCACATAACCATATATCTTTGCGTATGCGGAATCCCTTCCTAAAATTCCTTCCAGTTTAAAATTCATTCTGCATATCCCGTTCCGGACTTCTACTTTAATGAATCCTTTTCCGTCTCCTTTCTTTCCCTGGTCATAGGCATACACATATGCAATAAATCTTCTATATCCCGGCATAGTTCCTTCCTTAGCTTCTTATCCCTAAAGTATATGAAGCCTCTCTTTTTTTAGAACCTGCCTTTTCCATTTTTCTCTTTAAAACCGGCTATAAGTTTCTTTGCTTTCCGTCAAGGCTGATGATTCTTGTGGCCGTCCGTTCCTGAAAGCGTACGTCATGCTCTACAGCCAGCAAAGTGGGGCAATATTCCAGAAGCAGATTCTCAATCTGTATCCTGGAAAATACATCAATATAGTTCAGAGGCTCATCCCATATATACAGATGGGCCGGCGTCAGAAGGCTGGCTGCAAGCAGCACTTTCTTTTTCTGCCCCTCAGAAAGTTCTTCCAGATTTTTTCCAAACTGGGGTCTGTCCAGATCCAGCTGGCGAAGAAGAGCAAAATAAAGGCTTTCTTCCAGTTCTCTGCTTCTGACAAAATCCCGGATAGAACCCTGAAGGAAAGAGGTGTCCTGACTTATATAAGAAATGATCAAACCGGAAGCCAGTTTCATTTCTCCGGTTTCCACTGGTCTGCTTTCTTTTTCATATAAAGTTTCCCCTGCGGCTTTCTCCATAATCATTTTCAGCAGACTGGACTTTCCGCAGCCGTTGGATCCGGCCAGGAAGATCCGTTCTCCCTGGCCGATCTCAAAATCCAGGCCCTCAAAAAGGGGCTGCTTTCTTCCTGGATATCTCAGTCCATAATCCTTCACTGTCATCAGCCTTTCTTTATGATGCTTTAAGGGCATGATTTTAAGAGTCCTGTTTTCATCAATATCCTGGAGCAGCCCTTCCTGTTCCTGAATTTCCTTTTCGATCCGTTTTTCTATTTGCTTGGCCCTGCTCTGCATCTTCTTTGTCTTAGCGCCTATATAAGCTCTAAAAGGCCGGTCGTGCTCTTTCACGGGATCGTAGCCAATCTTAGTATTTTCATTATTTTCTGCCCACTGTTTTCTCTGTCCTGCCGCCTCTCTAAGCCGTCCTATACTTCTTCGATGCTTTTCATTTTCTCTTCTGGCAAATTCATCTTTACGGCGTTTATTTTCTTCCCAGGAAGTAAAATTACCCTTTTGGATTTCTATACTCTTTTTATTTAATACCAGGATATGATCGATGCAGGCGTCCAAAAGATCCCGATCATGAGAAACCAGAATAAATCCTTTTTTCCCTTTTAAATATTCTTTTACTGTTTCCCGGGATTCCTGATCCAGATGATTCGTAGGCTCATCGAGGAGAAGAAAATCATTCTCCCCGGAAAAAAGAATGGCCAGCTGCAGTTTCGTCTGTTCTCCAAAGCTGAGAGTATCAAAGTTCTGGTAGAGAAGTTCCCCTCCCAGGCCCAGTTTCTCCATCTCGCAGAAAACTCTCCACTGCTCCACTCCCGGCTTTAATTTTTCCAGGAATTCTCCGGTGCTTTTCTGTCTGTCCTCCTTTTCTATCCTATAGGGAAAGTATTCAAAATAAACGCTGGCAGCAATGGTCCCTTTATAGGAATATTCCCCTAAAAGCAGCTTCAGAAAGGTAGTCTTCCCTTTCCCGTTCCTTCCTGTGAATCCCAGTTTCCAGTCTGTGTCAACAGAAAAAGAAACATTTTCAAAAATATTATCAAAGCTTCCCTCATAACCGAAAGTAAGGTTGCTCACATTTATCTGAGACATCTCTATCCCTCCTTGATCCTGCTGCCAAAGGAGCCGCTGTCCCTATATGCCTTCTTTCCCGGTTAAAGGCAACAAAAAAAGAGAGGCAATGAGAACATAGCCTGCTTTTGGCAACATAAAACCTGCCTTCCGAATTTTCGGAAGGAACTTATCTACAAGTTTCACGTTTTCCAAAAACAAACTATCTCCTCATTTTTTCACCCCTCTCCATTTTTAGCCCTATTATAATGAGAATCTCTTTCCCTGTCAAATCTATTCTCCTCAATTTTTGTAAACTTATTTTCTATTTTTTCTTGACATTTTACCAGAGATTCTTTATAATAGCTTCTGTTGAATATCTCTTATAGCGAAGCGTGGCTCAGTTTGGTAGAGCGCTGCGTTCGGGACGCAGAGGTCGCGTGTTCGAATCACGTCGCTTCGATGATCCTTAAATACCGGAAGATCCGCAGAAAGATCTTCCGGTATTTTTGTCTGCAAAATTTATGATCTGGTATTTCGTATTTATATTATAAATCTATCTCTCCCACCCTATATCAGTCAGGCGTATAGCCTACTTTATAATAGTTGGCTAATGCAAATATCTATCAGTAGTTTAATATGGATTTACAGTTGTGATGGCTATATAATAAATCCATAATACTTAAACAGGAGAAATCTTATGAAGAAAAAATTAAGCTCTTTTGAAAGACAATTAATGTTGGATGAAATTTTATTCTACAGTATCTGCGGTGAAGAAGACCGCAGAAAAATTCTGGACCAGCAGCTTATGACTTTCCAGGACTTCCGCCGGCTGTCCCTGATCACCGATTATCTGGAGCTGGATCATCTCCATAAATTCATCTGGGATCTCCATAGTCATAAATTCATGGATGAAATGGATAAGCTCTATCAAAAATGCAAAGATGAAAAAGATGATCTGCCGGAAATGGTTCTTGAAACCGGACAGTGGCTGGATGATTTCTGGAAACAGGCGCCTAATACTACAGTCTCCTATCTGCTTCGGGAAATCTTTTCAGATGGTTTAAAAAGCAAAAAAAAGAAAAGCAATATAACCAGCTACCCGTCTTCAAATACAGGAAAATCTATGCTATAATGAAGGCCACTGTAATTTGGTCAACTTAAAAAACATCAATAATTTCAGAAAGGATATCTTTATGAATATACAGCTTCCCCAGGCCTTTTTATCCAGGATGGAAAAGATGCTGGGAGATGAATTTCCGGATTTTCTGGAAAGCTATCAGGCTCCGCGCCAGTTTGCCTTGCGGGTAAACACAGCAAAAATCACTACGGAAAAATTTTTGGAACTTTCTCCTTTTCATCTTACGCCTGTTCCCTGGATAGAAAACGGTTTTTTTTACAGCAGCCAGGACAGACCGTCCCGCCACCCTTATTATCAGACGGGCCTATATTATCTTCAGGAGCCCAGCGCCATGACGCCGGCCAGCCGGCTCCCTGTCCATCCGGGAGATCGAGTCCTGGATCTATGTGCCGCTCCAGGAGGAAAAGCTACAGAACTTGGCAGCCGCCTGAAAGGCAAAGGACTTCTGGTAGCTAATGATATCAGTGCTTCCAGGGCAAAAGCTTTGATGCGTAATCTGGAATTATGGGGTATCACAAACGCTCTTGTAACTACAGAAACGCCCAAACATCTGTCTGAAGCTTTTCCGGAATATTTTAATAAAGTTTTGATAGACGCTCCCTGTTCCGGTGAAGGGATGTTCCGTAAAGATCCTGATGTAGCCAAAACCTGGGAGGAGTCACGGCCGGACTACTTCTGCAGACTGCAGAAAGAAATCGCCGCTCAGGGAATATCCATGCTGCAGCCGGGAGGAATGCTGCTGTATTCCACCTGTACATTTTCTCCTCAGGAAAATGAAGGAGTTGTATCTTATATTCTGGAAACCTTTCCTCAGATGGAGCTTCTGGATATTCCAGGATATGAATATTTCTCCAAAGGCCGCCCCCAATGGGGCAGCGGGGATTCCCGCCTGGAGAAATGTGTCAGGATCTTTCCCCACCATATGTCAGGAGAAGGACATTTCCTGGCTCTTTTCAAAAAAGCAGGTATTTCTTACCCTATAACCTTAAAGAATCATTCTTCCCAAATAGAGAAGTCTTGGAAAAAGCTCCTGGAAGATTTTTTTAAAGACATATCGGTACCTTTAGATTTTTCCAGGATTGAAATAAGGGGAGGGCATGTATACTGTCTCCCTGAGGCAGGGCCGGAATCTGTAAAAGGGCTCAAATTTCTCCGCTGGGGATTGTATCTGGGAGAATTGAAAAAAAATCGTTTTGAACCGGGACAGCCTCTGGCAATGGCTTTATCCGGCAATGCATATCCCAGGATACTGAATTTAGCTGCCTCTGATCCAAGAGCTGAACGATATCTAAAAGGAGAGACGCTCCTTCTTAGTGAAAGTGAAGCCGCCAAAGGCCCGGGCTGGTATCTGGTATGCATCACTGGTTATCCACTCGGATGGGGCAAAGCAACAGGAAACCTTCTAAAAAATAAATACCCTGCCGGATGGCGTCTGACATAAAAGAGGATGTCCCTCAAGCCTTATAGGACTTTTGGGACATCCCCTTTTCCTTTTCATACTTTTATTCCACAGATTCTTCAACTGGTTCTTCCGCAAGTACCTGTTCGTATTTCTCCAGAATAATATTCTGTATTCTCTCACGGGTTGCTGAATTGATGGGATGGGCAATATCTCTGTATTCCCCATCAGTGGCCTTTCGGCTTGGCATAGCAATAAACAAACCTTTTTCACCTTCAATGACCTTAATGTCATGAACTACAAATTCTTCATCAATGGTAATGGAAACCACCGCTTTCATCTTGCCTTCTTTAGCCACTCTTCTTACTCTTACATCTGTGATGTTCATACAACCTTCCCCTTTCATCGCCGCCTTGTTCAGTCGTGCTTTCTGTCTTAATTTTGGAAATATATTCCGGCAGTATTTTCTGCCTACAAAGCGGTTTTCCCGCTCTGTTCCTTAGTAAGATCAAAGAACGTATCTTTCGTTCTTTTCAATAACCACTTTGATGCCATCCTCCCCGCAATAATAGGAATTTGCCCGGATAGTATCACGGCTTTCTACAACACAGTTTTCAATATGTGTATTATCTCCCAGATATACATCATTTAAAATAATTGAATTTTTGATCACACAATTATTCCCTACGAAAACCTTTTTAAAAAGAATTGAATTTTCTACTTGTCCGTTAATAATGCAGCCGCTGGAAATCAAGCTGTTTCTTACATCTGCACCTGGGTTATATTTTGCCGGGGGCAGGTCATCAATCTTGGTCTGAATACCCGGATACTGACGGAAGAAATAGTCTCTGATCTCCGGTTTCAGAAAGTCCATATTAGTTTTATAATAGGACTCCACTGTTGAGATATTGCTCCAGTAATCATTGATCTTATATCCATAAATCCGTTTCAGATTCTTATAACGGATAAGAATATCCTTTACAAAATCGTGGCGGTCTTCTTGTCCGCATTTCTCGATCAGTTCAATGAGCTGACGTCTTCTGATCACATAAATACCAGTAGAGATTGTAGTGGATCTGGTAACCATTGGCTTTTCATCAAATTCCTCAATCCTGCAGTCCTCATTCATTTTGACACATCCGAATCTGGTTGCCTCCTCCTGAGGGACGTCTGTACATACCACAGTAATATCCGCCCTTTTGGCGATATGATATTCTAATACTTTATTATAATCCAGTTTATATACACAATCTCCTGAAGCGATCACTACATAGGGCTCATGACTGTTTTTCAGGAAACTCAGATTCTGGTAAATAGCATCTGCTGTTCCCTGATACCAAAAACTGTTGTCTGGTGTAATAGTAGGCGTAAATATATATAATCCGCCCTGCTTTCTTCCGAAATCCCACCATTTTGAAGAACTAAGGTGTTCATTCAGAGATCTGGCATTATACTGAGTCAATACAGCCACTTTCTGAATATGGGAGTTAGACATATTGCTGAGCGCAAAATCAATGCTGCGGTAGCTGCCTGCGATAGGCATTGCCGCAATGGCTCTCTTCTGTGATAATTCTCTCATTCTGTGATTATTGCCGCCGGCAAGAATAATACCTATAGCTCTCATTCTGTCTCACCTTCCTTATTCAATGTTTCACCGCTTTCTAATACGCCTCCCGGATAATCTTCTGCTGTAGTTTCTCCTACGATGGCAGTATTCTTTCCGATTTTTACATTTGGCGGAATCACTGTATTCTCTCCTACGGTTACTAATCCAAAAGAATATACATTAGGCTTCAGCTTGTTGGGAACCTCTTCTCCCGTACCCATGACCACATTGTCGCCCACGGTCACATTTTCGGCGATTATGGCCTTGTCTATCACATCGTTTTCTCCGATAACAGACTGTTTCATAATGATAGAATCCCTGATCACAGCGCCTTTTTTGATAGTGACACCGGCACCGATAACAGAATTATGTACTTCGCCGTACACTTCTGTGCCCTCGCTGATGATACTCCGGTCTACTACTGCGTCTGCAGCAATATACTGGGGAGGGATAATATCTCCTTTTGTATAAATTTTCCAAAATTCTTCATACAGATTAAATTCCGGAATAATATCAATGAGTTCCATATTTGCTTCCCAATAGGATCCCAAAGTTCCTACATCTTTCCAGTAGCCGTTATATTCATAAGCAAAAAGCCTCTGGCCTTTTTCTCTGCAGTAAGGAAGAATATGTTTTCCGAAATCACAGCCAGACTGATCCTTCAGAGCGATCAGCGCTTCTTTCAGCACTGGCCAGCTGAAAATATAAATACCCATAGAAGCCAGATTGCTCTTAGGCTTCTCCGGTTTTTCTTCAAAGTCCGTAATCCTTCCTGTCTCGTCTGTGATAGCAAGTCCGAAACGGGAAGCTTCTTCCCATGGAACAGGCATACATGCCAGGGTGACATCTGCTTTATTGGCTTTATGGAAATCCAGCATTACTTCATAATCCATTTTATAAATATGATCTCCTCCCAGGATCAATACATAATCCGGGTTGAAGTTCTCCATATATGCCAGATTTTGATATATGGCGTTTGCAGTACCGGTATACCATTCTGTATTGGTTTTCTTTTCATAAGGAGGAAGAATAGAAACACCTCCTACATTTCTGTCCAGATCCCAGGGGATACCGATACCAATATGAGTATTTAAACGCAGAGGCTGATACTGTGTCAGCACTCCAACTGTATCTACTCCTGAATTTATACAGTTACTAAGCGGAAAGTCTATAATTCTATATTTTCCGCCGAATGTTACAGCCGGTTTTGCTACCTTGGCAGTCAAAACGCCCAGTCTGCTGCCTTGCCCTCCAGCCAATAACATTGCAATCATCTCTTTCTTAATCATGCAATCACCTCTTGTATATTCTATGGTTTTTACATTATA
>ERZ1643249.1523-NODE-1523-length-23096-cov-8.100126_pt1 | contig 23096 bp, 21 predicted proteins | sample MGYA00579263_ERZ1643249 | MGnify/ENA primary metagenome ERZ1643249 (study PRJEB29033, sample SAMEA4952264) | chicken gut metagenome | biome: Broiler Chicken; feature: Gastrointestinal Tract; material: Caecum | place: Ireland | collected 2018 | study: Broiler... | reverse complement strand
CGGCAGAAAGCCGAAATAGTATCTGAGTTAAGGCAAAGATATCCGCTGAAAGGGTACCAATTCATTTATGGGGGATGTAATTAAAACAATAAAAAAATTGGATGATGACGGTATTACTGAATCAATTGTTGTTGGTTTTAACATGTTTGTAAATCATGTAAAAAACATATCGAATGCTGATATAATTGCAGCAATTGACCCATCTAATTATGATGCCGTTGCATTAACGAAAGAATATAGATTTACTGATAATCCTAGTGTTCCTGCAATCAGAGTAGATGAAACCGAATTAATAAAGCAAAAATATCCTTATTCTTATGAAGAAATAAAAAGAAAGATTAAAGAGAAACTTCCCGATATTAAATTGAATAATCAGTTTTATAATTACTTGAAATTGATTAAGGAAAATAAAGAGTGGTTTATGGTGCGATTACTCAATCCACTTAACCCGAAAAGTTCAAAAACGGGTTTTTATAGCGAAAAGGCAATAGAAAAACTTATAGAACTTTATGCAAGATAGAAAAAAGGCGAGTAAAAATCTCGCCTTGTACTTTTCAATTATTTCAATTTAAAGATTAAACCAAAGAAATCTCTTGCAAGAAATAATACGAACCGCGACTTGTCGTCTTGGTTCGTATTATTCTTGTCTGGTGCCGCTGGTCGGACTCGAACCGACACGGTATCGCTACCACTGGATTTTGAGTCCAGCGCGTCTGCCAATTTCACCACAGCGGCGTCAACATTACAATTATAATATAATCTTCGTTTTTTTGCAAGCGATTTTTATTCTCTTTTTCTCTCATGTTGAAAAATTGCTTTTCAAAGACAGGCGCGGACATTTGAAAGAGTGGCAAACGGAAAGAACCTTCTCAGATTTTTTTCTCAACCGATTTACAAATCGGCGCGGATTCTATATAATATTGAAAAGAGGTGTCGTTATGGGCGTTACAAAGACAGATTATATGCGCGGGATGCAGTGCCCGAAAATGCTTTGGCTGGACAGGCATAAGCCCGAGGAAAAGGTGATCCCGCCCGAAGTGCAGGAGCTTTTGGATAAGGGGAACGAGTTCGGAGACCGAGCAATGGGAATGTTCGGCGAATATGTCGAGATGACCGCATACAGGGAGGACGGAAGGCTGGATTTTTCCGCCATGCTGCAAAGGACGCAGGAGCATCTTCTGGACGGAACAAAGGTTTTGTGCGAAGCGGCGTTCCGCTATTACGGAAACTATTGCGCCGTCGATATTTTGCGGCGCACGGAAAGCGGGTACGAAATGTATGAAGTCAAAAACAGCGACGGCGTAAAAGATCAGTTTGTGCGCGACATCGGATTTCAGTTATACATTCTCTTGCGCTGTCATGTCAAAGTGGAAAAGTGTTTCGTGGTGTATCGCGGAGAGGGGGAGGAAGAGTTTTCCGTTGCCGATGTCACGCCGCAGGCGAAGGCATATTCCGGGACGGTCAACGACAATATCTGGCGGCTTGGCAAAGTAAAAGTGCAGAAAGAGGAAGTGGAAATGCAGACGGGGGAACAATGCGAACAGCCGTACAGATGCTGGTATTGGGACTACTGTCATGCAGGGGAAAAGAAATAGCATTTACCGCCGAACAAAGGCAATTTAATTGCAAAAAGCGGCGTTTTCGTATATAATAGAAAGGAACAAAATCAGCCGCGAAAGGGCGCGGCACGGAGAGATCGCAGATGGCAAAGCCGAGCAAGTTTATCAGGAATTTTTGTATTATAGCGCACATCGATCATGGGAAGAGCACGATCGCGGACAGGCTCATGGAATTGACGGACACAGTATCCAGCAGGGATATGGAGGAACAGCTCCTCGATTCGATGGATCTCGAACGCGAGCGCGGCATCACCATCAAGCTGACTCCCGTGCGTATGTACTATAAGGCAGATGACGGCAACGAATACGAATTCAACCTCATTGACACGCCGGGCCACGTCGACTTTACGTACGAAGTTTCCCGTTCGCTGGCAGCGTGCGAGGGCGCCATTCTCGTGGTGGACGCCACCCAGGGCATTGAGGCGCAGACGCTTGCCAACGTGTACCTGGCTCTGGAAAACGATCTGGAGATCATCCCCGTCATCAATAAAATCGACCTTCCCTCGGCGGACATAGAGGGGACGCGCAAGGAAATAGAGGAGGTCATCGGTCTGGATGCTTCCTATGCGCCCTGTGTTTCCGCCAAGGAAGGAACGAACATAAAAGACGTTTTAGAGAAAATTGTTCAGTATATTCCCGCGCCCGACGGCGACACGGAAGCCCCGCTGAAGGCGCTGATCTTTGACAGCTATTACGACAATTATAAAGGGGTCATCCTCTTTGTCCGCGTCAAGGACGGCGAAGTGAAGGTGGGCGATCTCATCAAAACTTTCCGTTCGGACAAGCAATACGACGTGACGGAAGTGGGGGCGTTCAATCCCAAGCTTACCCCCAAGGATATTCTGCGCGCGGGAGAAGTCGGGTACATCGCCGCAAGCATTAAGAGCATTCAGGACGTTGCCGTCGGCGATACGGTGACGAGCGCGCTCAACCCCGCCGCGGAACCTCTCCCCGGCTATAAAAAGGTGCAATCCGTCGTTTTCTGCGGAATCTATCCGCTGGACGGGAGCAAGTTCAACGATCTGAAAGACGCCCTTTTGAAATTGCAGCTCAACGACGCTTCCCTGTTGTTTGAACCCGATACGTCCGTTGCGCTCGGGTTCGGATTCCGCTGCGGCTTTTTGGGACTTCTGCACATGGAGATCATTCAGGAACGCATCGAAAGGGAATTCAATCTGGACATCATAACGACGGCGCCCAGCGTTTCCTATCTCGTCCACAAGACGGACGGGGAACAGCTGTTTGTGGACAATCCCTCCCATCTGCCCGATCCTTCGGACATCGACTACATGGAGGAGCCTATCGTCAAAGTGGAACTGTATTCCCCGCCCGAATATATCGGCTCGATCATGGATCTTTGCCAGGACAAGCGCGGGGTATTCAAGGATATGACTTACCTGGACGAAAAGCGCGTCAAACTTCTCTATACGCTGCCGCTCAATGAAATTATTTACGACTTTTTCGATCAGATCAAATCGCGCACGAGGGGATATGCGAGTTTCGATTACGAACTGATCGGCTACGAAAAAAGCGATCTGGTCAAACTTGACATTCTGCTGAACGGTGACGTCTGCGATGCGCTGTCCATGATCGTGCATAAAGACAGGGCCTATCCGCGCGGCAGGGAACTTGCGGAAAATCTGAAAGACGCCATTCCGAGACAGCTGTTTGAAATTCCCATTCAAGCGGCTGTGGGCGGAAAGATCATTGCGCGCGAAACGGTGAAGGCGGTCAGAAAAGACGTCCTTGCCAAATGCTACGGGGGCGACATCACCCGCAAAAAGAAGCTTTTGGAAAAGCAGAAAGAGGGCAAAAAGAGGATGCGCAGCATCGGATCTGTCGAAGTCCCCAGCGAAGTGTTTATGTCTATCTTAAAGACGAACAAATAAAATTCCTTAGTAACCCCATTAAAACACACAATATTTTTGGATTTATCAGGTACTTTGTCTGACATAGATCGTAGAAAGAGAGGCGGAACGAGAGATGAAAGCAGTATTGCTTGATTTTTACGGAACAGTAGTCCATGAAGCTTACGAGCTGTTGGATCACATCGCTGAAGTATTTCAGCGGGCAGGGGCGCAGGTCACGGCGCAGGAGGTCGGCGATCAATGGTGGCAGAATTTTTCGCGGGAGTGCGACCTCGCCTGCGGAAAAAGTTTCCGCCTGCAAAAAGAATTGTACGCGTCCGTTTTGGAAAAGCTTCAACAAAAGTTTGGCGTCCGAGTGGATGCGCCTGCCCTTGTCAAAGAGATCGTGGAGTTTTCCGTGTCTTCCAAGCCGTTTGAGGATTCTCTGCGGTTTATAGAGGAGTGTCCGATTCCCTGTTACATTCTTTCCAACATTGATACGGCGGAACTTGTGACGATGATCGGAAAGATCGGAATTGCTCCCAAGGACTTTTACACCAGCGAAATGGCGCGGGCGTATAAACCTGCTCCCGAAATATTTTTAGAGGGGCTGTCTTATTTCGGATTGAACGCCGCAGACGTCGTATATGCAGGGGATTCCCTTCGCAACGATTATTGGGGCGCGCGCGGTGCGGGAATAAAAAGCGTCTGGCTGAACAGGCTCGGCCAACCCGTCCCGCAGGGAGTCGTCGCGTTGCCTGATCTTTACTCTCTGCTTGCAAAACTATCCGATCTGTAATTATGGAAGAGAAAAATTTTTTTGACAAAGTTTATGAGATCGTGCGCATGATCCCGCAGGGCAAGGTTGCTACCTACGGTCAGATCGCGAGGATGTGTTTTGCTCCGCGCTCTTCCAGGGCAGTGGGGTATGCGCTGCACGTCAATCCCATGCCGGGGATCATTCCGTGTCATCGCGTCGTCAACAGAGAGGGCAGGCTTGCGCCTGCTTTTGCTTTCGGAGGACCTGAAATTCAGGCAGATCTTCTCGAAAAAGAGGGTGTACCCGTTTTTCGCAAAGAGGACGGAATGCTGTACGTCGATTTGGATAAATGCCTCTGGAACCCGCAATAAACCACATTTTGCGTAGTACTATGTCAGACATAAACAGATAAAAACAAGGAATTTCGGACAATATGGCAGGAATCTACATTCACATTCCCTTTTGTAAATCGAAGTGCCGCTATTGCGACTTTACTTCTTATCCCGGGAAAATAGGACTTGCGGACGCATACATGGCCTGCGTTTACAAGGAGATGAAATTGCGCGCGCAGGAACTGAAAAACAAGACGTTCGATACGGTCTATATCGGCGGGGGAACCCCGTCCGTTATTGACCCGCTTTCCATTGCGGGGTGTCTGAACATGATCCGTGCGGAATACGATCTGCGCAAGGATGCCGAGATCACCATCGAACTGAATCCCGGAACCATCGACGAGCAAAAGGTGGCGGTGTATAGAAAGGTCGGGATCAATCGGTTTTCCATCGGTCTGCAATCTGCCAACGACGCCATTCTGGCCGATCTGGGGCGGGTGCATACCGCGGCGGATTTTACGGCGGCCTGCAAACTTCTCGGCAACGTCAACAAGAGTGCGGATATCATGATCGGTCTGAAAAACCAGACGGTGCAGGATATTTTTGACGCGATCGACCTTGCCAAGGCGGGCGGGGCAAAGCACATTTCCATGTATGCGCTGACGCCCGAGGACGGAACGCCCATTTATTCGGACTATCTCAACGGCGAACTTCCCGACAGCGACGAAGTCGCAGACCAGTACGAAAAAGCGCGTGAGTATCTCTCTTCGTTGGGGTATATGAGATACGAGGTCTCCAATTTTTCCCTGCCCGGGTACGAGTCCCGCCACAACCTCAATTACTGGCGGAGGGGAGAATACATCGGCTTCGGCGTTTCGGCCAGTTCTTTTATGTGCGGCAGGCGATTCACCAATACGGCCGATCTGGACGACTATATCAAATGTATCATGACCAATTACTACCCCGTCGTGGACGATGAAAAAATAGAGGGGGAGGACGCCAAGTTTGAAATGGTGATGCTGGCGCTGCGCACGACGGAAGGGCTCAGTCTTGCCAAATACAAGAACGCTTTCGGAACGGATTTTCCCGTCGATTTCTTTGAACCGCTGAAAAAAAACGTCCGTTATCTTTCTTACGATAACGGACGCGTCAGAATCAAGGACGAATATTTATACGTACAAAATCAGATTTTAATGGATTTTTTGCACTGATACACAGTACTATGCGTGACATAAACCGATCAAAAGTTGCCTTTATTGCTGTTGTTCCTTGGTTGCGATGACTTCGCCGTTTTCTGCGTCGCACAGCATGGAAAAGGTTTTTCCGTTTCTGTCTGTCAGGCCTATGTAATAGAAGCAATCGTCCGCTTCACTCAACAGGCGGACATACAGCTCGCCTAAGAAAGTATGCTCGGAAGTGAGCGCGGAAAAACGTTCACTCTCCTGCGCGGAGACGGTTTCCAGCAGTTTTCCCAAAGAGAGGACGTTTTCCGTTTTCACACTTGCGGCGCGGACGGTGACGGGCTCGCTCTCTTCTTCCTCGCAGGTGATCGTAAAATCGATCTCCTTTTCGGTTGGGGCGGGCAGGCTTTCCGACCAGGTATGCACCATGATCACGCTGTCAAAGGAAAGTTCCGCCTGTTTGGACACATTCCCGTAAGAAAAGCCGATGCTGTATGTCTTTGTATTGTCTGGGACGCTCAGCGTCACTTCAAACAGTTGCTGCGTTTCGCCCGCATTTCCGTCTGCAACGTAGGGGTATTCGCGGAAGGACACGGAAGCAAAGACGGAGTAATCTCCTTCCGTTCCCATGTAAATGTCGCTTCTGTATTCCGACACATAGTCGGTAAGGTCGACTTTTTTGGAACAGCCCGCGGCGGGAACGAGCGCCGCAAGGCAGAGCAGGGCGCATCCTGCAAGGAATGCTTTTTTCATGGAACACCTCTTAACTTGTCTTTGCAATAAATGTATTCTTCGCCGCGGCGAAAAATTCTGTTTGCATAAAATTTTTTTGTCATTGTGTTGCTTTTTTCCGTTTTGTGTGGTAGAATAAATAAAATATAATTTGCAGGGGGCGTTTTGCAGGAGCTTCGCCTCCCTTTTCCCTTTTAAAAAATCCCCGAAGGAGGGCTGCGGCAGGAGCTATGGGAAAACTTATCGCTAAAACGGCGGCCATAACGCTTGCCTGTATCATAGCCGTTCTGCTGTTGCTTTTCGGTATTTTCTCTCTCTTCGTCCCGTCCGTGATGGTTTCCGTCACCGACGCGCTGGGGATGGAAGGGCCGTGCGCGTCGTACTCCGTATCCGTCTACAAAAAGACGGGCAAAACGGAAGATCTTGCGCCAGCGGTGGAACGCAGTTATCTGGCAGGGCACTATGCGGATGCGGCGGAATTCGGCCTTAAACTGCTTGCGGCGGAAGATTTTTCTTCTTATTGCCTTGCGGAGGACGAGAGTGCGGGCACGGCTTCCCAGGTGTTGCGCGGGACGTCTCTGCAGTACTATACGGGGATCACGGCTGTTTCTCTGTACTTTGTTTCGGACGAACGGTCCGTCGATACCGCGTTCGGCGCGGTGGAGGGCTCTTTCCCCGAAGTGAACGCAGTAATTTATCTTGCCGCGGCGGGAATGGAGCGGGAAGATACGGAATTTTGCCGCCTGATCTTAGACAGGCTGGAAGAGGCAAGGCCGACGGGGGACGCTGCGGCCTTCGACGAGTTTGAAAGCGCTCTGCGCGAATTCTGTTCCTGATCAGATAGTCTTATTTTACACATGATTCTATACAAAGAAAGGAGATGCTTATGAACAAGATTGTGCAAGAAGGTTTGACTTTTGACGACGTATTGCTGATCCCTGCCGCATCCGATGTTGTTCCTTCCCAGGTGAAGATCAACACGAAGCTGACGGACGACATTGCGCTGAATATCCCGCTGATGAGCTCTGCGATGGACACCGTGACGGAGAGCAGGCTGGCCATTGCATTGGCGAGGGAGGGCGGCATAGGCATTATCCACAAGAACATGACCATTGAAGAACAGGCAAGTCAGGTCGATAAAGTCAAGCGCAGCGAGCATGGCGTTATCACCGATCCTTTCTTTCTTTCTCCCGAAAACAGCGTCCGCGAAGCGGTCGCTCTGATGGAGCGCTATAAGATCAGCGGCGTTCCCATCACCAAAAACGGGAAGCTGGTCGGCATTCTCACAAACCGCGATCTGCGTTTTGAAAACAATTACGATCAGCCGATCGACAACATCATGACGAAGGAAAACCTCGTCACGGCGCCCGTCGGGACGTCTTTGGAAGAGGCGCAGAAGATCCTCGGCAAACACAGGATCGAAAAACTGCCCATCGTGGACAAAGACGGGTACCTTAAAGGGCTGATCACCATCAAAGACATTGAAAAGAGCATCCAGTATCCCAATTCCGCACGTGATAAAAACGGCAGACTGCTGGTCGGCGCGGCGGTGGGAACGGCTGCCAACACGATGGAGAGGATCGCCGCTTTGGTTTCGGCCAAGGTGGACGTCATCACCGTCGATACGGCGCACGGCCACAGCAAGGGCGTGCTGGACGAAGTGACGAGGATCAAGGCAAAATATCCCAACCTTCCCATCATTGCGGGCAACGTTGCGACGGCGGAAGCGACAAAGGCGCTGTTCGATGCGGGCGCGGACGTCGTGAAAGTGGGGATCGGGCCCGGTTCTATCTGCACGACGCGTATCGTTGCGGGCATCGGAATGCCTCAGCTGACGGCAGTGATGAACTGCGCGGAAGAGGCGGACAAGCTGGGCAAGCGCATCATTGCGGACGGCGGCATCAAGTACAGCGGAGACATCGTCAAGGCGATCGGTGCGGGAGCGTCCGTTGTCATGATCGGCAGCCTGTTTGCGGGAACGCTGGAAAGCCCGGGCGAAATCGAAATTTACCAGGGCAGGAGCTTCAAGGTGTACCGCGGCATGGGATCGCTCGGCGCGATGTCTGCGGGCAGCAAGGACAGGTATTTCCAGGAAAACGCGCAGAAATTCGTGCCGGAAGGCGTGGAAGGGCGCGTGCCTTACAGGGGAAGCCTTGCGGACATCGTGTTCCAGATGATGGGCGGTCTGCGCGCAGGCATGGGATATTGCGGAATGCACACCATCGACGAGATGCGCAAAAAGGCAAGATTTGTCCGCATCACCAATGCAAGCCTCGTGGAGAGCCATCCTCACGACATTTCCATCACCAAAGAATCCCCCAACTACAGCCCGAGAGGCCTGTAATTTTACGGAATGCACCGCAGAGCGCGGTACATTCTTTTGCGGAAAAATTTATCGGAGACAGAGCTGACAGACTATGGAACATCAAAAAGTATTGGTTCTCGATTTTGGCGGACAGTACAACCAGCTGATCGCGCGCCGCGTGCGCGAGCAGGGGGTCTACTGCGATCTGGTGCCTTATACCAAGACGATCGACGAGATCCTCGACTACGCCCCGATCGGGATCATTTTCACGGGCGGCCCGAACAGCGTTTACGATGACGACGCGCCCGACGTGGACAAGCGCATCTTCGAGCTGGGTATCCCCATTCTGGGCATTTGCTACGGATGCCAGCTGATCGCTTACAAACTGGGCGGCGACGTCACGCACGCAGACACGCGCGAATACGGCAGGAGCGAGATCACTTACGGCGAGGGCAGCAAGCTGTTTGAGGGAGTGACAAAGCAAAACATCTGCTGGATGAGCCACACCGACTACGTGAGCCGCGTGCCGGAAGGTTTCCGCGTCACGGCGACCACGCCGACCTGTCCCGCGGCGGGTTTTGAGGACGAAAAACATAAAATTTACGGCATCCAGTTCCATACGGAAGTGCATCACACCAACGAAGGCGAAAAGATTTTGCACAATTTCCTGTATTCCGTCTGCGAGGCAAAGGGGGACTGGACGATGTCCAACTTTGTCGAGGAACAGGTTTCCCGTCTGAAAGAAAAACTGGCAGGGAAAAAAGTTCTCTGCGCCATGAGCGGCGGCGTGGACAGTGCCGTTGCGGCAACGCTCGTTCACCGCGCGGCGGGGGACAACCTCACCTGCGTGTTTGTGGATCACGGCCTGCTGCGCAAAGGGGAAGCGGAAGAAGTGGTTTCCGTTTTCCGCGACAAGCTGGGTATGAACCTGATCAAAGCGGATGCGGGGGAAAGATTCCTTTCCAAGCTCCGCGGCGTTTCCGATCCCGAGCGTAAGCGCAAGATCATCGGCGAAGAGTTCATCAAAGTTTTTGAAGCGGAATCCAAAAAGATCGGCGCGGTGGATTACCTCGTTCAGGGGACAATCTACCCCGACGTCATCGAGAGCGGCAAGGGAGCCTCTGCCGTCATCAAGAGCCATCACAATGTCGGGGGGCTTCCCTCGGTGGTGGATTTCAAGGAGATCATCGAGCCGCTGCGCGACCTGTTCAAGGACGAGGTGCGCAAGGTGGGTACCGAACTGGGGCTTCCCGATTCCGTGGTGCAGCGCCAACCGTTCCCCGGCCCGGGTCTTGCCATCCGCATCATGGGCGAAGTGACCGAGCAGAAGCTCAATACTTTGCGCGACGCGGACTATATCATGCGCGAAGAGATCGCGAAAGCGGGACTGGACAGGGAGATCTGGCAGTATTTTGCCGTCATCACCTCTACTTCCACCGTCGGCGTGATGGGGGATTCCCGCACGTACGAACCGGTCATTGCCCTGCGCGCGGTGACGAGCGTGGACGCCATGACGGCGGACTGGGCGCATATCCCGTATGAGGTGCTGGAAAAGATCTCTTCCCGCATCGTCAACGAAGTGGACCATGCCAACAGGATCGTGTACGACATAACGTCCAAACCGCCCGCAACCATCGAGTGGGAATAATCATTTGAAACGAGCGCGCCCCCGCGCCGCAGGAATTGCGGCGCGGGGGCGTTTTGAATTGCAAAAAAAACGCACGGCAAAAAAGCCGTGCGCAAAACTGTTCAGTTTTTTTCAGCGATCCGCCTGTTGCGAAATGTTATTCTGCCTTTGTGAGTTCTTCATTGTACGCGGTCAGAATTGCATTGCGCAGGCTCTCTCTGGTTTCCGTGTTCAAAGGATGAGCGATGTCTTTGAATTCGCCATCGTTCGTTTTGCGGCTGGGCATGGCAATAAACGGCCCGTCGGCGCCTTCGATCACTTTGATGTCGTGAACGACAAAGCAATCGTCGATGGTGATGGAAGCCACGGCTTTCAACTTGCTGTCATCCTTTTTAACAAATCTGATGCGGACGTCTGAAATTTTCATAAGGTCATCCTCCTTGTCCTGTAACGTTTAACTGTATTTACATTTTACTATATATTTTTCCAATTTTCAATAGACTTTCAAAAAAAGTTTAAAAAATTTTTGATTTTTTTCAGTGAAAGCCAAAAAACAGGAAAAATCCCGTTTTTTCGACATATAATGATTGCATGAAACGCAATTTTTGGCTGAAAACGCAGAAAATTTTTATGATCGGAATCGGGGGGATCAGCATGAGCGGGCTGGCGCATTTTCTCGTTTCTCTCGGATTTACCGTATCGGGCAGCGATCTTGTCGCAAATGCGCAGACGGCGCGGCTGGAAAGAGAGGGCGTGCGCGTGATGATCGGGCACAGCGCCGCCAATGTCGGGGACGCGCAGAAGGTGGTCGTCAACTCCGCCATCCCGCAGGACAATCCGGAGCTTGCGGAAGCGCGGCGGCGCAGGATCCCCGTGTACGGGCGGGCGGAACTTCTCTCCCTCGTCGCGGGCTGTTTTGCGCACACGGCGGGGATAGCCGGGTGTCACGGAAAAACGACGGCGACGGCGATGTGCGCGCACGTTCTGGACCATTGCACGGGAAGCTGCAGTGCGCACATCGGCGGGGAAGATCTCGGGTTCGGCAATTTTTACCTCGGCGGCGAAAACTATTTTGTGACGGAAGCGTGCGAATACAAGGGGAACTTTCTGCACCTGCACCCGGAAATTGCCGTCATTCTCAACACGGACGCGGACCATCTGGACTGTTACGGGGATGAACAGCGGCTTGCGGAGGCGTATCGCGCCTACGCGCGCAATGCGCGCGAGGTGATCGCCTGCGGCGAGGATAAGATCGCGCGCGAACTGGATTGCCTGACCTTCGGGCTGAGCGATCAGTGCGACGTGAGTGCGGGAAACATCCGTTCGGCCGGAGGAAAGTATTCCTTTATTCCCATCGTGCGCGGGGAGAGCTTCGAGCGCATTCGTCTCAACGTGTACGGGAAACACAACATTTACAATGCGTTGGCGGCGCTCTCCGTGGCGTATCGGTTCGGGTTTCCCGTGCCGATCGCGGCGCAGGGCCTTGCAAAGTTCTGCGGGATCCGCCGCAGGTTCGAGCTTTTGGGGACGAGGGGCGGCGCACAGTACATCGCCGATTATGCGCATCACCCGCGCGAGATCCTCTCCGCATTGCAGACGGCAAAAGAAGTGTGTTCGGGCAGACTGTTCGTCGTGTTTCAGCCGCACACCTATTCGCGGACAAAACTTCTCTTCGACGATTTTGTGCGTGTGCTTTCAAAGCCGGAAAATCTGGTGGTGTACAAGACGTACGCCGCGCGGGAATTTTTTGACGAAGAGGGCAGCGCCGCAACGTTGGCGCAGGCGCTTCCGAACTCCCTGTACATAGACGACCTGCATCAGCTGCAGCTGTATCTGGACTGTTCCGTCCGCTCGGGAGATACCGTTCTCTTTCTCGGGGCGGGGGATATTTATTTCATCGCGCAGCGCATTTTGTCAATGTGAAAAAAATGATATGCACCCCAAAAGTGTCTAACTTTTGGGGTGCATATCATGCGGCGCTCCTTTTCTGTTGGCACGATGTATTTTTTCTCCGCATATACTGGCAGAAGAGGGATCTTACGGAGGAAGAATATGTTGGATTGGCTGATGCAGCAACCTGTATGGTTGCAGGCTTTTTTTGCAACTCTGTTTACATGGGGTATGACGGCGCTCGGCGCCGCTGTCGTGTTTGTTTCCGGCAGGTTCAACGAGCGCACGCTCAACGCAATGCAGGGAATTGCCGCGGGGATCATGATCGCGGCAAGTTTTTTTTCGTTGCTTTTGCCTGCCAAAGAAAGGCTGGAAGTATGGGGCAGCAGCGCATGGTTTGTCGCCGTCGTCCTTTCGGCGGGATTTTTATTCGGATGCGTCTTTATTCTCCTTTCCGACCTGCTCCTGTCGAGGATGAAAGCTTTTTCCGAGCAGGGCAAGCGGAGCGGCGCGCTATCCTGCTTTGCCATGACCTTGCACAACATTCCGGAAGGATTTGCCGTAGGCGTGGCGTTCGGTTCGCTGGCAGGGGAAACGGGCTCCTTTATCGCGGCTGTGATGCTGGCGTTCGGGATCGGGATCCAGAATTTTCCCGAAGGACTGTGCGTCTCCGTCCCGCTTCGGAAGATGGGTTTTTCCAAGGGGAAAGCATTTTTCTTCGGGCAGTTTTCAGGCTTTGTGGAGGTTTGGGCAGGCGTACTGGGCGCCGTGGCAGTGGGCTTGATCTCCTCGCTTTTGCCGTGGGCGCTGGCTTTCTCGGCGGGGGCGATGATCGCCGTTTCCTGTGCGGAGCTCATTCCTTCCTGCGTGGAAACGGGCAAGCGCACGGCAGTACTGGGCGTTTCGTTCGGGTTTGCATTGATGATGCTGCTCGACGTTTTGCTGGGGTAGGATACGAATGTATAAAAATTTTTTCGGCGGGAATACTTTTTGTATGGATAATACGGAACAGGTTCAGCCGGAAGAAATTTCCCGCGAACAGAAAACAGATCATCACAGAACAGTTATCATTGTGGGGGCGTCCTCAGGGATCGGGTTTGAAACGGCGCTCCGCCTTTTGGGGAGAGGGTATGCCATTGCCAATATTTCCCGAACTCCCTGCACGCTCGGATATGTGAAAAATTATACGGCGGACGTCACGGACGGACATTCTCTGGAAAAGGCGATCACGCAGATCGCATCCGAATCGGAACTGTACGGGCTGATCTATTGCGCGGGATTTTCCATGGCGGCACCCATCGAATACGCCGAGGAAAGGGATTACCGATACCTCTTTGAAGTCAACTATTTCGGTGCGCTCCGCGCCATCAAGAGCGTTGCGCCGCACCTGAAAAAGAGGGGAGGAAGGATCCTTATCGTCAGCTCGATGGGCGGGACGTTTCCGGTTGCGTTTGACAGTTTTTACAGCAGTTCCAAAGCGGCTGTGGATATGCTCGTCAAGAGTGCTGAGATGGAATTGGAACCGTTTCATATTCATGTTTCCGCCGTTCAGCCGGGCGGAACTTCCACAGGTTTCACGTTCAAGCGCAAAGTGTACGGGGACGAGGAAAACAGAGACTATTCCGCCAAGGTAAAGCGCGCCGCTGCTGTCCTTGCCGATATGGAGCAGGGAGGGATGAGCGCAGGGGAAGTGGCAAAGCAGGTCGCGGATGTGTTCTGCGATAAAAAGCCGCCCCTTCTCATTCAGTGCGGAGCCTGGAATAAGCTGTTTGCTGCGGCAAACAAGATCCTTCCCGGAAAGACTTCTCTGTATATCAACAAAAAAATCTATAAACAGTAAATACAATCGCCCGCAGTGTCCTCAAAACGCTGCGGGTATTTTTAATGTTGGCCTGGTGTATTTTAAGCGAAGAATAGGACAAAATGGACTTTTTTAACCTTTTTATGCGCTATTATAAAATACTTTGTCTTGTTTTCGGTTTGAATTATGATTTATTTGTAAAAAATGCAAAAAAGTGCAAAAAATTTTAAATATAGTCTTGAATTTCTCCTCGAGATGTAATATAATAAAGTATGAAAGAAAATCTTCCAGGCAAATGCACGGCGTTGGCAATCTAATGCTTTACGCGGTGCAAAAGATCAAAACAATAATCTGACGGAGAGATAAAATGATTCTTACTGTCTGTTTGAACCCCTGCACAGACGTTACTATCGAACTGGATGCGCTGAATATCGGCAAGATCAATCACGTAAAAAACAAGACGCTCAGTTTTACGGGCGCGGCGTTGAACGTTGCCATCGGCGTGGCGCGCCTGAAGGGCAAGAGCCATGCAACAGGATTTATGTACAACGAAAACGGCTCCCTGTTTGAACAGGCTTTGGATCGGGAGGGCGTTCCCAGCGTCTTTATCTGGAACAAGGGGCGCGTCAGGGAAAACTACAAGTTTATCGACAACAAATCCATGCTCACCGAAGTCAACGACGTGGGTGAGAAGATCAGTCAGAACAAACAGGACGAACTGGTGGAGCTCGTTGCAAATCTTTCCAAAAATTGCGATGTGCTCGTCATTTCCGGAAGCCTGCCGCAGGGGATCGAGAGCGATTATTATCGCAGACTTTTTTCCGTCGCGGCGCCGAATACTCTGAAAATAGCGGATACGGAGGGGGCAAAACTTCTCGCCGCATTGCAGACCGATCTCGACCTCGTCAAACCCAATAAGGACGAGCTGGAAAATACTCTCAAACAGGAATTCAAATCGCGCGACGACCTTCTGAAAGGCTGCTACTCGCTTTTGGATAAGGGGGCAAAGAGAGTTCTCCTTTCGCTTGGCAAAAAGGGCGCTATCATCACGGACGGAACAAAGAATTATTATTGTAAGAGCATCAACGTTGCCATCAATTCCACGGTCGGAGCGGGGGACGGAATGGTTGCCGCCGCGGCAATGATGCTGGAACAGGGCGGTTCCCTGGACGAACTGCTGCGCGCAGGCGTCGCGGCAGGGACCGCGACGGTCACGACCTTCGGCTGTATTTCTTTCACAAAGGAAAAATACGACGAAATTTACGCAAACCTTACCGTTGAGGAGTTTTAAAAACTTTTGATTACCTATTCAGACGTCAGAAACGACGAGGAAGTTAAAGCGATCATGTATATGGCGGAAAGCCAGATCGAAGCGCTTGGCTTTACCGAACATTCTGTCAGACATTCGAGCATCGTCAGTAAGTGGGCGGGAGAGATCCTCGAACAGATCGGTGCGGACGAACACCGCGTGGAGCTTGCCCGCATTGCCGGATTTCTGCACGATATCGGCAACAGCGTCAATCGGGAGGACCACGCGCAGAGCGGCGCTATTCTCGCCTATAAGATCCTTACCCGTCTGGGAATGGAGTACAAGGATGCCGCCGAGATCATGATGGCGATCGGGAATCATGACGAAAACCAGGGACTTCCCGTCAGCGACATCACTTCTGCACTGATTATCGCCGACAAGGCGGATGTGCACAAATCGCGCGTGCGCACCAATACGACGCGCATGAGCGTCACCAATATCAGCCAGCTCAACATTCACGACCGCGTGAATCTTGCGGCAGAAAAGTCTGGCGTTTCCGTAGATAAGGAGACCAGGGAGATCATCCTGAACATCATTATCGACACGGAAAAATGCCCCGTCATGGACTACTTTGAAATCTATTTCAAACGGATGCAGCTCTGCAGGCGCGCCGCAGATTTTTTGGGATGGAAGTTTGTGCTCATCATCAACGATGTCCGCTTTTTATAAGAACATTAAAAAGGTCTGCCGAAACTCGACGGACCTTTTCGTTTTTTAATCTTCTGTGCGAAACGATTTGTTTCGTGAAAAGAGAATTTTCTTAATGGAAGCTTTGCTAAAGAGGAAAAGCCCGATCATAATAATCGGGCTTTCTTTTTAAGATTCTTCTTTGGTGATGACAGGTTTTTCGTCCTGGTCGTTTTTGTTGCGCCTGTCGGAAGAGCGGTCCTTCGGATCCTTGTTTTCGGGATCTTCGGGAAGGACGGTCACCTTCACTTGCAAAACCTTTTTCACGGTTGCGCGCAGAATTTCGATGGACAAATTTTCAAAACGGAATTTTTCGCCTTCGTGGGGGATCTCTCCCAGTTGCTCGATCACCCAACCGCTGAGGGTGTTGGCGTCGTATTTGTATTCGTCTATGTCGATGCCGTAATAATTGAAGAAGTCGGAAAGATCTGCCTGGGCATTGACGATGCTCGTGTCGTCTGTCAGCTTGGTGAAGTAATTGACCTCGGAATCGTGTTCGTCCCAGATCTCGCCGACAAGCTCTTCCAGAATATCTTCCAGAGTGATGATGCCGAGCGTGCCGCCGTATTCGTCCAAAACGATCGCCATATGCGTTTTCTTGGATTGCAGCTGTTTGAGCAGCGCGCCGATCTTGACGTGTTCGGTGGTATAAGTGACTTCGTGCAGGACGGAATGCAGATCTTTTTCGTGATTGAGATAGGCAAAAAAGAAATCTTTTTCGTGCAGGATCCCGCAAATCGTGTCTATGGTATCCTTATAAACGGGCAGGCGGGAGAATCCCGTAGAACGGAACGTCTCCATGATCTCATCAAAGGGCGTATCGATGCTGATCGCGGCGATGTTGACGCGGGGAATGAGAATATCGCCCGCTTCGAGGTCGTCGAAATCGATGACGGAACGGATGAGCTTGGATTCATCCTGTTTGAGCGTTCCGTCTTCACGCGCCTCTTCCACCATGGTAATGATCTCGTCTTCCGTGACGACCTCCTCGTTTTTCAGCTTGAAGATCTTGGAAAGAACAAATTTATATCCCGTGAAGATAATGTTGATGGGCCAGAGGATGCAGAAAAATAATTTCAGCAGGGGATATCCCATGATGGCAAATCTTTCGGGATAAACTTTTGCGATCATTTTAGGTGTGATCTCGCCGAAAATAAGCACTGCAACCGTGGTCACAATGGTGGAAATTGTTGCCGCAAGTCCTGCGTCGGAAATCATGGACGCAAACAATAACCCCGCCACAGAGGCGTTGGTAATGTTTACGATGTTGTTCCCGACCAGAATGGTGGAAATCAGACTGTCAAAGTTTTCCGCAAGCCGCAAAACTTTTTCCGCACGCTTGTTTCCGTTTGCGATCATTGTTTTCAGCTTCAGCTTGTTCGCGCAGGAATAAGCGGTTTCCATGGAAGAAAAGAATGCGGATAAGATGAGTAGAACTACTATGGCAATCCATAATGGGGCGTCGCCCATAAAAAATTAAAACCTCCCGTTCGGATCCTTTCCGAAACTATTTTCTTCTATTATATCATATATTTTCTCATTAAGAAATAATTTTACGGGGAAATTTGAAAAATACTTTGAAAATTTTACAAAAAACGCGTTCCAGAGCGCTGTATTCTTGCGGCAAAGGCAAAATATGTGATATAATGCAATAAGAGAGCCTTTCAGCTCTCTCATGCTTTCAGAAAAATCTTCTCGATTCGATGTAGTACTTCCATCTCTGTGCGCTGATCGGTTCGATGACGGCATAATCGGATGCCGTGTGCAGAATATAATTGTCGCCGAGATACAGCGCAACATGGCCGATACGTTCCGTGCCTGTCTTGTTGTAGCGCGTGGAGTTGGTAAAGAACATCAGATCACCGCGCCGCAGGTCCGATTTTGCAACATACGTACCCTGTTTTACCTGGGTGCGCGTCGTCATGTTCAGGTTGATCCCCGCTCCGTGATAGAAGATATACTGCATCAAAGAAGAGCAGTCATATTTAGTGGGGTCAAAGTTTTTCAGCTTATTTCCCGCACCGTCGTGGAAACGGATCGCCCCGTAGATATAGGGGTGTCCGAGCAAAAGCAGTCCTTCGCCAATAACTTCTTCAATTACGTCCTGGCTTGCTTTTGCCATGCTGTACTCTTCCGTGTACAGTTCGGACGCGCTGATATAAGCCGTCTTGTTTTTATACTTTGTCTTGTACCAGGCTCCTTCTTTTGTGATGAGCGCCACCATGTCACCGGCGTCTATGTAGCCGACGGAAGAGTATCCGCTTCCGGGGCCGCTGCGTAAATTCAGGCCGTTTACTTTTGCCTTGATATAGTTTGCCGTTGCCGGTGTCTGCGGGGGCTGGGGGATATTTTCTTCCGGGACATCCTCAGGTTCTTCCTGCGGCGCATTGGTTTCCCCGTCGCTTTGCGGCGGCTCGGGGGACAGGGGATCGTCTTCCTGCGGTGCATCGACAACAATATCGTTTCTCAAAATCGGTTGCGCAAACAATGCGGAAACGCTTGCCAAGAGCATTGCTGATGCGAGCAGGATAGCAATCATTTGAAAAGATATTTTTTTCATGGTTGTTACCTCCTGCACATATCATATCAAAAATTATTCGTTCATGCAACGAAAAAAATTTGTCAGACTGGGCATTTTCTGGAAAATAGATAGTACTATGTCAGACATAAATCAAATATAACAGAGGTTTTGTAAATGCTGATGGTTATTATAGCGGCAGCGGTCCTCGGGGCTGCAGTCTTGTTTTGCCTGGTTACCATGATCGGTTCGTGGATCACCTACAAGAGATTTTTCCGCCGCCGTTTTAACGGAAATCCAAATCTTCGCTATTTTACAGCGGAAGATTTCCCCGCCCTGAAAGCGGATCCCGTCACTTTTGCTTCGGACAGAGGACAGATCTTGCGCGGATATATTTATTCGTCTGAGAATGCCGAGCCGCGCGGACTCATCGTCTTTTCCCACGGGTTCGGAGCGGGGCATCAGTCTTACACGACGGAGATCAATACTCTTGCGCAGGCGGGATTTGCCGTGCTTGCATACGACGGCACGGGCTGCGTTGCAAGCGACGGAGACTGTTTCCGCGGATTTGATCAGGGGCCGATCGATTTAAAATATGCCCTGAGGTTTGCCGCCGAGGACGAACGCCTGCGCCGTTTCGACCGCGTTGTCCTGTTCGGACATTCGTGGGGCGCGTTTTCCGTCATGAACTGCGCGGAGGAAAAACGCGTTGCGGGAGTTGTGGCAATGTGCGGTTTTATTTCAAGCGCCGCTGTGGTGGCGCAGAGCGCGGTCGGACAAAACAAGAAAAAACGGGCGAGGGCGTTTTGGCACATTCTGTTTCCCTGGCTGTATCTTCTTAACAAGACGTCTTTCGGAGAGAATGCTAACAAAAACAGTCTCGGCTCCCTGCTTGCGACGAAAAAAGAAGTGCTTCTCATGTACGGGGAAAAGGACAATACTGTGTATTTTCCGAACAACGGCGCTATCCTGCAGGAAAAACTGAAGGATAAGAAAAATATCCGATTTCAGTCTTATCAGGACAAAGGGCACAACGTCTATCTGACTTGTGAGGCGGAACGGGAAATGAACCGCGTGTTCGGAGAGATCGCCAAGGTTTCTTCCAAGGAAAAGACGCGCCTGAAACAGATGTATGCAAATGTAAATTATGAAGAGATCACGCAGGAAGACAAAAATGTAATGGGGGAAGCGATCCGCTTTTGCAGGCGGCTGACGGGCGTTTTTCCGGAAGAGAGTTAATTGCTGATCAGACGGTAAAAGAACGTTTGCTATTTGCTTGCAATTCCCGTATAACCATGATAGAATAAATTTGCAACAACAGGAACAGGAGGGAATCCTTATGCTTGAAAAATATTATGAAAAGGACAAATCTGTAGGCGTACTTCCGCCCCGTGCATATTTTATTCCGTTCAACAGGGATCAGGAACGGAGCGAACGGAGAGAGGACAGCCGCCGCTTTCAGTCTCTGAACGGAACGTGGAAGATCCGCGCATATGAAAGCGTTTTGGATGCGGACAAGTTTTGGGAGGACGATCCTACGGAAGAGATCCCCGTTCCTTCCTGCGTCCAGTATTACGGCTACGACCGTTTTCAGTACGTCAACGACCGCTACCCGTTTATGTACGATCCTCCGCGCGTTCCCGCGCACAATCCTGCCTATCATTTTACGCGCACCTTTCTGGCGGACGATGCCATTGCGGCGGGCGATCGCGTGTACTTGCTGTTTGAGGGAGTGGATTCCTGCTTTTATCTGTACATAAACGGCAGATTTGTCGGTTTTTCACAGATCTCGCATAAGATCAGCGAATTTGACATTACCGATTACGTCTGCGAGGGCGAGAACCGCGTGGACGTGCTCGTTCTGAAGTGGTGCTTCGGCAGCTATCTGGAAGACCAGGACAAGTGGCGCTTTACGGGCATTTTCCGCGACGTGTATCTGCTGTTCCGTCCGCAGTATCACATGACGGACTATAAGATCACCACGTCTCTTGAAAAGGACCATGCCGTCGTTACTTTCGAAAACAGGGGCAAAGTCAGCGCTTTGGTGCGCTTTGAAGACACGGAATTGCCCGTGGAAGGCGGCAGGAGCGCATCTTTTATCGTGCGCGAGCCCAGGCTTTGGAGCGCGGAGGACCCGTATCTGTACGATATGGACATCGTCTGCATGGAAGAAGTCATCTACGAGCGCGTCGGGATCCGCACGGTCTGCGTGAAAAACGGGATCTTTCTCGTCAACGGGAAACCAATCAAGCTGCGCGGCGTGAACCGTCACGACTTTCATCCCGACCGCGGCGCCGCGGTCACGGAAGAAGATATGCTCCTTTCCCTGACGCAGATGAAAAAATTCAACGTCAACGCCGTGCGCACTTCGCATTATCCTTCTTCGCCGTTGCTTTATAGAATGTGCGACGAGCTCGGGCTGTATGTCATGAGCGAAAGCGACGTGGAGAGCCACGGTTCGCACCGTTCGGGGAAAGAGGGAACGTATCAGCAGAGGCTGGCGCTGATGGCGGAAGATCCCACGTTCCGCGATCAGGTCTGCGAGCGCTCAATTGTAAACGTCGAATGGAATAAAAATCATCCCTGCGTTCTCATCTGGTCTTTGGGCAACGAAGCGGGCTGGGGTGCGAATTTTATTGCGGCAAGCGAAACGGTGAAAAAGCTGGACAGCCGCCCTGTCCATTATGAGGGATTCTGGGAAATGGACAGATTCCATTACATGAACGGGGAGTTTTATACCGTGCCTCTGGACATGATCAGCCGCATGTACCCGCAGCCTTCCTGGATGACGGACGAGTATCTTACCGATCCGAGAGAAATGCGCCCGCTTGTCCTGTGCGAGTATGCGCACGCAATGGGCAACGGCCCCGGCGGACTGGAAGATTACTGGAAAGTCATCGAATCCAACGACCGCTTTATGGGTGGCTTTATCTGGGAATGGTTCGATCACGGCGTCAGATACAAGACGCGCGGATACCGTTACGGCGGAGATTTCGGCGAAAAAGTTCACGACGGCAATTTCTGTGTGGACGGGATCGTCTTCCCCGATTGTTCTCCCAAGCCGGGGACATACGAGATGAAAAAGGTGTATCAGCCCGCCGTCATTTCGCTGTCCGCAAACCGTCTGCACATTTTCAACAAGTATTATTTTATCTCTCTGCGCGGAACGCTGAGGATCACCTGGCCCGCGACGGGCAAAGTGCAGGAATGCGCCATCGAAATTCCGCCCCGCAATAAGATTGTCTGCGATGAAGTCTTGCAGGATACGGAAAATATGCGCGTCGAGATCTTTACGGACAAGGGCGGCGAGCCTGTTGCCTGGGAAAATTTCTATTCCGTAAAATTTGAAAAGCTGTCTTTCCGCCGCATAAAGACAGAGATCGAGGACGGAGACAGGTATATCCGCGTGACGGCGGGAGAATCCGTATATACGCTGGATAAGACGAGCGGAATCCTTACTTCCGTGAAAGCTTTCGGGAAGGAACTGGGAGCGATCCGGCCGAATGTATGGCGCGCGCCCATCGACAACGACATGAACGAAAAGGCGGACTGGTATAGCGCAGGACTGAACCGCGCCGTCTGCGATATGACCGATTACAAGATCAAGGGTAATTCCGTCACGGTCGGGATCCGTATGGGAGATTACAGCAGCTGGAGGCCGTGGCTGACGCTTCGCCTTCGCTATGAATTTTGCGAAGAGGGCGTCCGTATCGGGATAGAATACCTTACAGCGAAGGGATATTTCCTCTCCCTGCCGCGCATCGGGTTCCGTCTCTCTCTTCCTGCGGAATTTACCCGCCTGCGTTATTGCGCCTACGGGCCGGGAGAGAGTTACAACGACCTCTATACCTATTGTGCGAAAGGGGAATATACTTCCTCCGTGTGCGACGAATATGTGCATTATGTCCGTCCGCAGGAATGCGGCAGCCACTGCGGCGCGGATTATGCGGAAGTGACCGACGGCGACCTGATCGTTCGCGCGGAGGGAATGCGTTCTTTCTCTGCATTGCCGTATTCTCAGGAAACGCTCACGACCACGGCGCACGACGACGAATTGCCCGAAAACGCGGAGGGAACGTTCTTCTGCGCCGACCTGTACATGGGCGGACTGGGAACCAATTCCTGCGGGCCTGCCGTGAGACAGGACAGACGCGTGCCTGAAAGCGGAAGCGGAACGATTTCGTTTTTCTGGTCCAAAAAGTGATGATTTTTCACTTGTAAGCAAAAAAATGATATTTTCGGACGGAACTTTTACAAGTTCCGTCTTTTTTGATATAAAGAAAAACCACGCGATAGTCGCGTGGTTGGAAAAAGGTTTACCGATGAGTTGAAAAAAGACTCCGATTGTATTAAAATAAACGTATGACCTGCCAGTCAACGAAAAAAATACAATCGGAGGAAATTCAATGTCAGAAACATCGAATAACATAAATAGTTTAGCACAAGGTAAATATCCTTGGGGATTTATTAAAAATAGGTAAATAAACA
>ERZ1643249.1522-NODE-1522-length-23097-cov-22.039016_pt1 | contig 23097 bp, 17 predicted proteins | sample MGYA00579263_ERZ1643249 | MGnify/ENA primary metagenome ERZ1643249 (study PRJEB29033, sample SAMEA4952264) | chicken gut metagenome | biome: Broiler Chicken; feature: Gastrointestinal Tract; material: Caecum | place: Ireland | collected 2018 | study: Broiler... | reverse complement strand
TGTTTTTGGGGGAGGACGCCCACCGCCGCAGCGCCCGGCTGACCGAAGCCGGGCGACAGCGCAGCCTACGACAGCCCCGCCGCGCTGAACGGCGCGCCGCTGATTACCTTCCGCCAGGATTACCCGATGGCCAGGCTGCTGGCCGAGCGGTTTGCCGCCTGGGGCTGCACCCCGCACCCGGCTTGTCTCCACAGCCGCCCGCGCCCTGCAGGCCCTGGTGCTGGAGCGGGCGGAAATCCGGTAAACGCACAAATCCCGGCCGGCTGTGGCAGCAAACCACAGCCGGCCGGGATTTGTTTCTTTTCTGTTTTAGTCCGCCGCGTTCGCACCGGCCGGGGCCTTGCTAAAGACCTTGGAGGCAAAGAATGGCAGGAAGATTACGCCGTAGACAATCGCCTGGACGAGGATATCGAACCAGGTCACGGTCTGGTTGCTGATGACGGTGGTGCCGGAATAGACAAGGATCAGGTTGTTGTTGAACGAGTGCAGCAGCACCGCCACCCAGACATTGCCGGTTTTGAGATACGCCCAGGCGAAGAAGATGCCGAGGCACAGGCAGGTGATGATCTGGCTGACAAAGCTCTGCAGACCGGTTTCGGGCGCATAGTAGAAGAGGTTCAGCGGCAGATGCCACAGCGCCCAGGCCAGGCAGAGCAGCACGACGCCGCGGCGCGGGCCGAACTTTTCCTGCATGCGGGGCTGCCAGTAGTACCGCCAGCCGTATTCCTCGCCGAAGAAGGCGAGAAACGAGAGGAAGAAGTTCGGGATCAGGATCAGAAACATCACATAGGGCGCGGACGTGGTCCAGTAGGCGAGGTATTCGCCCATCTGGCCGTAGGGCAGGATACTGATAAAGACGGCCACCGTGCGAAGCAGGATGAACAGCGCCACATACCCCAGCGCCTTGAACCCGCCGTGCCAGCGCAGACCGGCCGCGGCGCGGCGGTCTTTTTTGGCGATGAGCAGGAACAGCCAGGCCAGCACGCTGCCGGCGACGACCAAGATGTTCACCGCGCCGAGCCAGACATCCCCCGGCGCGACGACTAGACCCAGACAGCAGACGACAAGCGCCGCCGTGCAGAGCAGATAGAACACATAGAACCCGCGGGGCAGGCCGGGGCGGCGGGTGAGGAAATAGGCCAGCATCACACCGGCAGCCGGGTAGAACATCTGGGCGTTGGGGAAAACATCGGTGTTATAGCCGGCGCGCTGGGCGATGGCCAGCGGGATGCCCATCAAAAACGGCATCCCGAAGGCGACAAGCAGAAAGATCAGCATCTCTTTGGGCTGCCAGAGGGGTTTGGCCTCGGCAAGCGGCCGGGCGGTTTCGGGGGTGGTGTTCTCTTGCATGGGAATCTCTCCTTACTTTCGGGTTTATTGTTTCTTCTCTTCTTCGGAATCTTCTTCGGGTTCGTCTTCGGGGTTATCGAGGGTACGGCGGCGCTTGTAGTAGAAATACGCGCCGAGCTGCAAAGCGCCGAGGCAGAGCAAGGCGGTGACCGCGCCGCCTATCGCCGCGCCCCACCAGTCGTCGGGTTCCCACCAGCTCTGGCGGCTGTTGCGCACCAGAAGATAGATAAAAAATGCGATGCCCGCCACGGCCGACCAGATTGCGTTTTTGCGCAGGGTGGGCTTGGTATCAGCAATCGTCCAGATGCCGTTGCGAATCCACTCGATCAGGCCGTAGATGCACAGAACCATAAAGATCGACCATTCGGCAGCCATCTGGGTCATATCCGCACCGGCGATGCTCTGAATCAGCAGCGCGATCAGCAGCAGCGCCCAGGCCAGCCAGAAACCGCGGTGGCCGATCTGGTCGGCCTTTTGCTGCTGCAGCTCATCCAGCTCGTTGCCAAACAACTGCTTTTTGAACCAGGCGCACAGTTTCATCCTTCATCCTCCCAAAACAGATCGTCCAGCGTTTTGCCGAGCACTTTGCAGATTGCGCGGCAGAGCTTGATGGTGGGGTTATACTCCCCTTTTTCAATGGCGTTGATGGTCTGGCGGGTCGCCCCCACCGCGGCGGCCAGATCCGCCTGGGTCATATCTTTTTCGGCCCGGGCCGCCTTCATCTTCAAATTTTTGGCCATCTCAACCGCCTCACAGCAGCAGCCAGGCGACGGCGGCCGCGGCCATCGCCAGCCAGAAAACCTCGCGGTCGGTCAAATGTCGTTTGCACTGTTTCATGGTGGCGTCCTCCTTTTTGGTAGAGTTTTTCATAAGAGTTGAGAGTTTAGATTCGGTGGCCCGGCGGCTGCGCCGCCTTGAAAACACCTGTAGGGGCGGGCATCGCCCGCCCGCGGAAGGCTGCAACACAGGGGAACTGTTGAGATTGTAGGGGACGATTCCATATCGGCCCGTGTTCCCCGCGCCGCAAGCCGGGCCGATATAGAATCCGCCCCTACCGTCCTCAGCGGCCGCCGGAATACCAAATCCGAACTTTTCACCCTGCAAAGCATCTCGCTTTGTTGTGAGGCCAGTATACCACTTGCCCGACATTCTGTCAACTATATATTGCATTTTGTCCGGTAAAGATCAGGCAAAGACCGCATTCTCCTTGCCTTGCCAAAGGGGCTATGGTATCATAGGGGTAAAGTTTATACACTGTTCAGAAAGGGTTGTCCTGCTTATGAGAGACGGTTTTCTGCATGCGGCTGCGGTTTCGCCCGGTCTGCGGGTGGCCGATGTGCCATATAACAAGGCCGAAATCCTCGCCGCGATGCAAAAGGCGGCGGCCGAAGGCGTCAAGCTGCTCTGCCTGCCGGAGCTTTGCTTAACCGGCTACACCTGCGGCGACCTGTTTTTGCAGCAGCCGCTGCTGCGCGCGGCCGAGGACGCACTGGCCGAGATTTTGGCCGCCAGCGCCGGGCTTGACCTTGTCGCGCTCGTCGGCCTGCCGGTGCGGGTGGATGCCAAGCTGTACAACTGTGCAGCCGTACTCTGCCGCGGCAAACTGCTCGGCCTTGTGCCCAAGACCCACCTGCCCAACTACGCCGAGTTTTATGAGCTGCGCCACTTTGCCCCCGCCCCGCAGGGGGTGCGCAGCATCGCGCTGGCCGGGCAGGAAGCGCCGTTCGGCGCCTCGCTTTTGTTCCGCTGCCGCCAGATGTCAAGTTTTGTACTCGGGGTGGAGCTGTGCGAAGACCTCTGGGCCCCGGTACCGCCGAGCTGCGCCCACGCGCTGGCCGGCGCGACGGTGATTGCGAACCTTTCGGCCAGCGACGAGACGATCGGCAAGGCCGACTACCGCCGCGCCCTTGTGACCGGGCAGAGCGGGCGGCTGCTCTGTGCCTATCTGTACGCCGACGCCGGCCACGGCGAGAGCACAACCGATATGACCTTTGCCGCCCACAACCTGATTGCCGAAAACGGCGCGCTGCTGGCTGAAACGCCGCCCTTCGGCGACGGCTGGGCGGCCGCCGAGATCGACTTGCAGCGCATGGAGCAGGAGCGTGCCCGCAGCACGACCTTTGCCCCCGCGCCGGCCGGCTACACAAGCGTCGGCTTTGACCTGCCGCTTTGCGAGACAAAGCTGACGCGCTTTGTCTCCCCCACCCCGTTTGTGCCGCAGGCAGACGCCGACCGCGCAAAGCGGTGCGAGCTGATTCTGCGCATCCAGGCCGAGGGGCTGGCCAAGCGGATCGAGCACACCCATGCGGCCTGCGCCGTCGTCGGGATTTCGGGCGGGCTGGATTCCTGCCTCGCGCTGCTGGCCGCCGTGCGGGCCTGTAAAGTTCTGGGCAAGCCGGCTTCAACGATCGTCGCAATCACGATGCCCTGCTTCGGCACGACCAAGCGCACCCGCTCGAACGCCGAAGCGCTCTGCGAAGCGCTCGACGTGCAGTTTGCCGAGGTCAGCATTGCCGATACCGTCAAAACCCACTTTGCCGATATCGGCCAGCCGCTCGACTGCTACGACGTGACCTACGAAAACGGCCAGGCCCGGGTGCGCACGCTGGTGCTGATGGACTACGCCAACAAGCACGGCGGGTTTGTGATCGGCACCGGCGATCTGAGCGAGCTCGCACTCGGATGGGCGACCTACAACGGCGACCACATGAGTATGTACGGCGTCAACGCCGGCGTGCCCAAAACGCTTGTGCGCCACATTGTGCGGTATGTGGCCGACAGCTGCGGCGACAAAGCGCTGCAAGCGGTTCTGCTTGACATTCTGGATACCCCGGTCAGCCCCGAACTGCTGCCAGCCAAAGCCGACGGCACGATCGCCCAGCAGACCGAGGCGCTGGTCGGCCCGTACGAGCTGCACGATTTTTATCTTTATTGTGTGCTGCGGTTCGGCTTCGGCCCGGCCAAAATCTACCGGCTGGCCAAAGCCGCCTTTGCCGGCCGGTATGACGACGCGACGCTGCTAAGCTGGCTGCGCAGCTTCTACAGGCGGTTCTTCGCCCAGCAGTTCAAGCGCAGCTGTCTGCCCGACGGCCCGAAGGTCGGTTCGGTCACCCTCTCCCCCCGCGGCGACTGGCGTATGCCCAGCGACGCGGTGAACGCGGTGTGGATGGGGGAGCTGGAAGAGTTGGAAAATGAAAAATTAAAAATGAAGAATTAAAAAATTGTGGTGGTTCGGCGGCTGCGCCGCCTCAAAATAGTCGCCGTAGGGGCGGGCATTGCTCGCCCGGAGAGGTTTGCGGCGAGGAAAAGCCCACGGGCGGATGCGAGCATCCGCCCCTACATTTTCTCAAAACCAAACGCGCCCTTCCCATGATTCGGGAAGGGCGCGTTGCGCTATGTTCTATTTCTGCCGCTTATTGCAGCACCGCGCCGAGGTTGGCGCTGGTGACCTGACGGGCGTAGCGGGCCAGCCAGCCGGTCTTGACATTCGGTTCGGGCGCGACATAGGCCGCCTTGCGGCGGGCAAGTTCCTCGTCATCGACCAGCAGCGTGATCGAGGCCGCCGGGATGTCGATGGCGATCTGGTCGCCCTCCTCAATCAAACCGATCGGCCCGCCGGCGGCCGCTTCGGGGCTGACATGGCCGATGGCCGCGCCGCGCGAAGCGCCGGAGAACCGGCCGTCGGTGATGAGGGCGACGGTGGTATCGAGCTTCATGCCGGCCAGCGCGCTGGTCGGGTTGAGCATTTCCCGCATGCCGGGGCCGCCCTTGGGGCCTTCGTACCGGATGACGACGACGTCGCCGGGGTGGATGCGGCCGTTGTAGATCGCGTCGATGGCCTCCTCCTCGCTGTTAAAGACCCGGGCCGGGCCGGTGTGGCGCTGCATTTCGGGCGCGACGGCGCTGCGCTTGACGACGCAGCCGTCCGGCGCGATGTTGCCCCAGAGAATCTGCAAGCCGCCGGTCTCGGAGTAGGGGTTGTCGATCGGGCGGATCGCCTTCTCGTCCAAGATATGCGCGCCGGCAATGTTCTCACCCAGCGTCTTGCCGGTGACCGTCGGCACATCGAGGTCGAGCAGACCCTTCTTCGCGAGTTCGGCCTGCACGGCCGGGATGCCGCCGGCTTCATACAAATCGGGCATATGGGTCGGGCCGGCCGGGGCCAGGTGGCAGAGGTTCGGGGTTTTGGCGCTGATCTCGTTGAAGAGCTTGAGGTCGATCGGCACGCCGGCCTCGTAGGCGATCGCGAGCAGGTGCAGCACCGTGTTGGTCGAGCAGCCGAGCGCCATGTCACAGGTCAGCGCGTTGCGGATCGAACGCTCGTTGACGATCTGGCGGGCCGTGACGCCGCGGCGCACAAGCTCCATAATCGCCATGCCGGACCGCTTGCCGAGCTGCAGCCGCTTGGCGTAGACGGCGGGGATCGTGCCGTTGCCGGGCAGCGCGATGCCGATGGCCTCGCACAGGCAGTTCATGCTGTTGGCCGTGTACATACCCGAGCAGGAGCCGCAGCCCGGGCAGCAGTTGCAGGTGCAGTCCTCGAGCTGCGCATCATCGATCATGCCGGCCTTGTACGCGCCGACGGCCTCGAACATCTTGGAAAGACTGACCTCCTTGCCCTCGTACCGGCCGGCCAGCATCGGCCCGCCGGAGCAGACGACGGCCGGGATGTCGAGCCGCACGGCCGCCATCAGCATGCCGGGCACGATCTTATCGCAGTTGGGCACAAGCACGAGGCCGTCAAGCTGGTGGGCCATGCACATCGTCTCGACGCTGTCGCAGATCAGTTCGCGGGAGGCAAGCGAGTATTTCATCCCGATATGCCCCATCGCGATGCCGTCGCAGACGCCGATCGCCGGGATCAGAATCGGGGTGCCGCCGGCCATCCGCACGCCGGCTTTGACGGCGTCGGCCAGCTTATCGAGGTTCATGTGGCCGGGCACAATCTCGCTGTAGGCGGATACGACGCCGATCAGCGGGCGTTCGAGCTCCTCCGGCGTGTAGCCCAAAGCGTAAAACAGGCTGCGGTTGGGCGCGCGCTCGGGCCCCTTTTTGACGTTATCGCTGCGCAAAACCATTCATTCCTTTCCGAGTTTTACTTGCTGAGCCAGCTCATCATCTTGCGCAGTTCGGCGCCAACCTTTTCGATCAGGTGCTCGCTCTGCATCCGGCGCTCGGCCAGGAAGTGGGTCTTGCGGCCGCCGTTGGGGTTCATCTCGGTCAGGAACTCGCTCGCGAAGGTGCCGTCCTGGATCTCGGTCAGGACCTTCTTCATCTCCTTGCGGGTGTCCTCGGTGATCAGGCGCTTGCCGGTGCGGTAGTCGCCGTATTCGGCGGTGTTGGAGATCGAGTACCGCATCTTGGAGAAGCCGCCCTCGTTGATGAGGTCAACAATCAGCTTCATCTCGTGGCAGGTCTCGAAGTAGGCCATCTCGGGGGCGTAGCCGGCCTCGACCAGCGTATCAAAGCCGGCCTTGATGAGCTCGCAGACACCGCCGCAGAGCACGGCCTGCTCGCCGAAGAGGTCGGTCTCGGTCTCTTCCTTGAAGGTGGTCTCGAGGATACCCGCACGGCCCGCGCCGATGCCGCAGGCGTAGGCCAGAGCCAGCTCCTTGGCCTTGCCGGTGTAGTCCTGCTCCACGCAGATCAGGGACGGGCAGCCCTCGCCCTCGGTGTACAGCCGCCGGACAATGTGGCCGGGGCCCTTGGGGGCGATCATGATGACATCGACATTCTTCGGCGGGGTGATCGTCTTGAAGTGGATGTTGAAGCCGTGGGCGAAGGCCAGGGCCTTGCCCTCGGTCATGTGGGGGGCGACCTGCTTGTTGTAGATATCGGCGCAGAGTTCGTCGGGCACGAGCATCATGACGATGTCGCCGGCCGCGGCGGCGTCCTCAACCTCCATGACCTTGAAGTTCGGGTGCTCGGCGGCGAAGGCTTCGGCCTTCTCCCAGTGGGAGGAGCCTTTGCGCAGGCCGACGACGACGTTGACGCCGCTCTCGGCCAGGTTCTCGGAATGGGCGTGGCCCTGCGAGCCGAAGCCGATGATCGCGACGGTCTTGCCGTCGAGCAGGCCGAGGTTGCAGTCGGAATCGTAGTACTTGTTGATAGCCATGGGAAATCTTCCTTTCTTGGGTTTGATTGTATGATAGAAAAAAATAATGGGGAAACGGTGTTGGATTTGCGCGCAAAGCGCGAAATAAAGAAAACGGATGCGCCCTGCCCTCACTCCTCCGGATACCGGTTCGGCAGCGGGAACTGCGCGGCGCGGATCTCCTGCGGGGGCTTTTGCATATGCTCATGCTTGCCGCCGCGCTCCAGCGCCGTGACGCCGGTGCGGCAGAGTTCGAGTATCTCGTAACCGGCGAACATCTTCAAAAAGGCGTCGATCTTTTCCGGCTTGCCGGTCAGCTCAAAGACCATGCTGTCGGGCGAAAGGTCGATGATTTTGGATTTGTAGATGCTCGCAATCTCACGCAGTTCGGCGCGCTGGCGGGTATCGCAGGCCACTTTGAGCAGCAGCAGCTCGCGCTGCAGGCTGTTTTCGGGGACGAGCTCAAACACCTGGCGGGATACTTCGAGCCGCTCGGTCTGCAAGATCAGCTGGTCGATGTCGCGGTCGTTGCCGTGGGTGGTCACGGTGATCCGGCTGATGGCCGGGTCGTTGGTGGCCGAGACGGTCAGGCTGTCAATGTTGAAGCCGCGGCGGTTGAACAAACTTGACACCCGCGCCAGGACGCCGCTCTGGTTATCGACAAGCAGGCTGATGACCCGGCGCCGGTCGGCGGGGTTTGTGATTGGCTGTGTCATATTTCCCACCTCACTCCATGATGATGTCGTTGATATCGCCGCCGCCCGGAATCATCGGCAGCACCTTCTCGTCCTTGCCAATGCGGCAGTCGATCCAGCACGGGCCTTCCTGTTTGAGAGCATCGGCAAAAGCGGCGCGGAACTCGGCCGGGGTGGCGGCGCGGTAGCCCTTGGCGCCGAACCCTTCGGCCACCTTGACAAAGTCGGTCTTTCGGTGCGGGTCGGTGGACGAATAGCGCTTGCCGTAGAAGCTTGTCTGCCATTGCCGCACCATGCCGAGCACCTGGTTGTTGAAGATGACCGTGATGATCGGCAGATGGTAGCTGACGGCGGTGCAGCCTTCGTTGAGGTTCATGTGGAAGGAACCGTCGCCGGTCAGCATAATAACCCGCTGGTCACGGCCGAGCGCCATCTGCGCGCCGATTGCCGCGCCGTAGCCGAAGCCCATTGTGCCAAGCCCGCCGCTGGTCAAAAAGCCGCGGCTCTTGGTGTGGTGCAGGTACTGGGCCGCCCACATCTGGTGCTGGCCGACATCGGTCACATACACGGCGTCCGGCCCGGCCTGGCGGCAGATTTCATCAATCAGCTGGTGGGGGCGCAGCTCTGTTTCGCTGTCCTGGGGTTTGCAGTCGTTTTTCTGCCATTCATGGATCTGATCCATCCAGGCCGTGTGCTCAGCCGGCTCAAGGTAGGGCAGAATTGCCTGCAGCACATAAGCCGCGTCGCCGGCGATCCCCAGGTCCACCGCAATGTTTTTGCCCATCTCGCTCGGGTCGATGTCAATCTGGATAACCTTGGCCCTGTTGGCAAATGTTTCGGGGTTGAGCGCCACCCGGTCGGAAAAACGGGTTCCCACCGCAATGACAAGGTCGGCTTCCGCCACCGCCTTGTTGGCCGCATAGCCGCCGTGCATGCCCAGCATGCCAAGGTTGTAGGGTTCGCCGTAGCCAAGCACGCCGGCCGCCATCAGGGTGTGGGTGGCCGGGATGCCCGCCTTGTTCAGCAAATCCCGCAGCGGCTGGCAGCCAAAGGCGCTGCGCACGCCGCCGCCAAAGCAGACGATTGGCCGCTGCGCCTTGTTGATCATGTCGGCGGCCTGGCGGGCAAGCGTGTCGTCCACCTGGGTCACGGTGCGGATCAGCTCGGGTTCCTTGTGGGTAAACTCACAGGAATTGGCCGTGACGTCCTTCGGAATATCGACAAGCACCGGGCCTTTGCGGCCGCTCTGCGCAATGCGGAAGGCCGCGCGCATCGTGTCGGCCAGGTCCTCCACCCGGCGCACCGTATAGTTATGCTTGGTGATCGGCAGGGTGATGCCCTCGATATACGCTTCCTGGAAGCTGTCCCGCCCGATCAGCGAGGTTGCGACGTTGCCGGTAAAGGCAACCATCGGGACGCTGTCCATATAGGCGGTGGCGATCCCGGTGACAAGGTTGGTCGCGCCGGGGCCGCTGGTAGCCAGCACCACGCCGGTGCGGCCGGTGGCCCGGGCGTAGCCGTCAGCCGCATGGGCGGCGCCCTGTTCGTGGGCGGTTAGTACGGTTCGGATTCTCTCAGAGCTTTTATACAGTTCGTCATACAAGTTCAGCACCGCACCGCCGGGGTAGCCGAACAGGATATCAACGCCCTGCTCAATCAAAACCTCCACAAAAATCTGGGAGCCTGTCAAACGCATGTTCCTCTCTCCTTTCATCTCCTGCTTTCTTACAACCGGCGCCGGGCAGCGCCTGAAATAAAAAACAGCCTTTGCCTCTTTGTGTAAGAGACAAAGGCCGTCAGGCGCTCTGCGGTACCACTCTCATTGGCGCAAACTGCGCCCCCTCAACGGGCTTCACTTTGAGAAAGCCCTGCACAATAACGGGTGCCCCCGTGCCCGGCTACTTGCCTTGCTTTCACCGTGCCTGCTCCGGGACGAGTTCGCACCGCGCCGCGCGCTGCCTTGCACCGGCCGGCAGCTCTCTGGTTACGGCGGAGAAGCGCTACTGCTTCCCTTCCTTGCATTTGGGAATTTGAAAAGTTTATAATGGATTGTACCGCATTTTTTGCCCGGTGTCAACCCCATTTTGGTCAGTTTTCACAATCCGCCTTGCAAGCGGCGCACCAACCGGGTATACTGGGGGTTGACAAGCCTGTCTCTTTTTGTTGAATTTTCTAAGGGGGTAACTGGGTATGGATGTACATCAGGTGACCGAATGGGATGCCAAGCTCGGCGGGTTGGTTGTGTTCCGGGGGATTCTGGGCAACCCGCTGATTGAAAAGTTCCGCGCGCTGCTTTCCGCCGCGGCCGGGTATGACGGCCGGCCGGCCCCGCTGGTGGCGGCCGCTTCGGCGTTTGAAGCCGCGCTGCTGCCCATTGGCGAGGATTGGGGCGCCGTGCTGCTTGACATTTTGCTTGAGGATGACAACCTCTGTATCCGCCGCGCGGCGGCCGGCGGCGCCGGCGAGGTGGCCGAAGCCTGCCTGGCGCGGGAACTTGCGCTGCTGCAGCGCATCGGCGCGCTGACGCTACCCGACCTGGTGGGCGGCCTGCCCGACGCCGACCGCCTGCTGCAGCAGATGCTGCCGCCAAGCTGGAAGGCGCAGACGCAGAACTACACCGCCGCTTATCTTTCCCGCTGCGCCGAGGTTGGGCGCAAAGGTTTCGGGATGTTTGCGCGGTGCCATGTTTTCACCCTCGAAGACGGGCGCCTGACCCCGGTGCGCTACCCCGACCCGCAGCGGCTTTCGCAGCTGCCGGGGTACGAGCGTGAACGCCAGAAGGTCATTGACAACACCAAAGCGCTGCTGGCCGGCAAACCGGCCGCCAACGTGCTGCTGTACGGCGACGCCGGCACCGGCAAATCAAGCACGGTCAAGGCGATTGCGAACGAATTCGCCGCCGAAGGGCTGCGCCTTGTCGAGATCAAGAAGCACCAGCTTTACCAGCTGCCGGCCCTGATGGACGAGCTTGCGCAGAACCCTCTCAAGTTCATCCTCTTCATTGACGACCTGAGTTTTTCTTCGAACGACGACAACTTCGCGGCGCTCAAGGCGATCCTTGAGGGCAGCGTCGGCGGGCGCAGCCACAATGTGGCGGTCTATGCGACCTCCAACCGGCGGCATCTTGTCAAAGAGCGGATGAGCGACCGCACCGGCGACGACCTGCACGAGGGCGACACCCGGCAGGAACTCATGAGCCTGTCGGCCCGGTTCGGGCTGACCGTGACCTTCCAGCAGCCGGATAAGGCCCGTTTTGACGCGATCCTGCTCGATCTGGCCAAGCAGTACGGTTTGCAGATGCCGGCCGACCAGCTCTATCTGCGGGGCGAAGCCTTCGCCCTGCGCGCCGGCGGCCGCAGCCCCCGCGTCGCCAAACAGTTTGTAGAGCTCGCCGCGGCGGGAGTAGGGGTTTGAGATTATAGAATAAAGAGACCACTGTAGGATCTGGTGCTTGGCATTGGCCCGCAGACTGTCGAAAAAGTCAAAATCCGTTGCCGTCGGCGGACATGCGCCGAGGACGGCGCGGACTTTTGCGGGCGGATGCAAGCATCCGCCCCTGCTTTTTTATCCCATCACCTGAAACCCTTCGGCCTGCAGCTTTGCCCTGATCTCCTCAATTTGGGCGGTGTCACGGGTTTCGAGGCCGAGCTTCAGGAAGCAGCTTGTGATCGCCATGTTGGTATCGCCGAGGTCATACTGCACGCTGACAACGTTCGCACCGCAGCCCGAGATGATCTCGCTGACCCGGGTCAGCTGGCCGGGCTTGTCCTCCAGCGCAATCATCAGGTTGCACTTGCGGCCGCTCATCACGAGGCCGCGGTTGATGACCCGGGAGAGGATGTTCACATCGATGTTGCCGCCCGAGATCAGGCAGACCGTCTTTTTCCCCTCGATCGGCAGCTTGCCGAAGAGGGCGGCCGCAACCGGCGTTGCGCCGGCGCCCTCGGCCACGAGTTTTTGGTTTTCCATCAGCGAGAGGATCGCGGCCGCGATCTCGTCCTCGCTGACCGTGACGATGTCGTCAACATACTGCTCGATTAAGGCGAAGGTCTGCTCGCCCGGCGTCTTGACCGCGATGCCGTCGGCGAAGGTATCGACCCGGTCGAGGGTCTCGTAGGTTTTGTCTCGGAAAGCGTTGTACATACTCGCCGCGCCGGCCGCCTGCACCCCGTAGACCTTGACCTCGGGGCGCAGGCTCTTGACGGCCATCGCCACCCCGGCGATCAGCCCGCCGCCCCCGACCGGCACAATGACCGCGTCGGCATCGGGCAGCTGGTCAAGGATTTCGAGCCCGATCGTGCCCTGCCCGGCCATGACGAGCTCGTCGTCATAGGGGTGGATGAAGGTCATGCCGGTCTGCTGCTGCAGTTCGACGGCGCGGTCGTGCGCGTCATCGTAGGTGCCTTTGACCAGTTCCACCCGCGCGCCAAGCCGCTTGGTGCTCTCAACCTTCATGATCGGCGCGCCGTCCGGCATACAGACGACGCTCGGTATGCCCATGCGGGTGGCGGCCAGCGCCACCCCCTGCGCATGGTTGCCGGCTGAGCAGGCGATGACGCCGCGGGCGCGCTCCTCCTCGGTCAGCTGGCTGATTTTGTAGTAGGCCCCGCGCACCTTGAAGCTGCCGGTCACCTGCAGGTTCTCGGTTTTTAAGTAGAGCCCCCCGCCGGCCCCCAGCCGCGGCGCGGCGATGAGGTCGGTGCGGCGGGCGACGTCCCGCAGCACAAAGGCCGCATGGTAGATTTTATCAAGCGTCAGCAATCTTCTTCCCCCTTGGCTGCCGCCAAGCAGCAAAACGGCCCGGTATAAACCGGGCCGTTGCCGTTTTTGCGGCAGCGAGCGTATACGCATGATTATAGTTGAATTCATTTAATTTGTAAAGTGAATTTATTTCACCTTTTGACAAATCGCTTACCCTTGTATAAATTTTCGTGCTGCGGCGCAGAGCTTTATTTGTTGGCAGCCCGCCTGGCCCCGGCGCAGCGCCGCAACCGCCAAGTAGCGCCGAGTAGCCAAAAGTTTCTTGCCGCAGCGGGGTGTGGGTGCTAAACTAAAGGTACAGAAACTCGTTGGCTCTCTCCCAATCTCCCCATTTCCCCTTCAGGAAAGGAGGCGAACTCAATGACCTGGGGCGAACAGCTGGCCGCGGCCCGCCGGGCGCGCGGCTTCACGCAGGAGGAACTGGCCGAGCGGCTCGGCGTATCCCGCCAGGCGGTCGCCAAGTGGGAGCGCAATGCCGCCCGCCCCGGCCCCGCCAACGCCCGCGCGCTGCGCGACCTTCTGGGTGAGGACTTCCCTGCGCCGCCCGCGCCCTCGCCCGCACCTCCCCCTTCCGAGCCGGCAACCCCGTCGGCGGACACCCCCGCCGCCCCGCCGGCCAAACCCAAACGCCCGCGCCGCTGGCTGGCTGCGGCGGGCGGGCTCAGCCTGCTTTTCTGCCTGCTTGCGCATTTCAACTACCTGCTGGCGGCCGGCCTCGGTGTATGGCTGCTGGGCTTGACAGCGGCCGGCGTCGTGTTCGGGGCGGTTTCCCGCACCGCCCGCGGGCAAGGCGTGCACCCGGTGCTGGCGCTGGGCGTCCGGGCCGCAGGCGCGGTGCTGGCGGCGCTGGCCGTCTCGGCCCTCTTCGCCTGGGGCGTCTGGGTGGGTAGGGCGCAGTACCGCGTCACGGCGCTGGAGCCGCTCGATCCGGCCCTGCTCGCAGCCTGCCCTGCGCTCTCGGCCTCGATCGAAGCCACGCTGCCGCCGGGCGTGACCGACGTGCTCGTCTACGGCGGCCCCGTCCCCGCCGACGAAGGGGTCACCGCGCAGTATCTGCTCGTCGCCCGCGGGCTTTCCGGCCCGCCCGCCGTGCGGCCCCAACCGGCGCGCTACCGCTTTGCGCTGACCTGGCAGCCGGGCGGCGACGAGATGCAAGCCTTCCTGCTCGAGCTGCACGGCGGGCGGGATTTTGCGCTCGAGCAGCGCATCGCCGGGCAGCAAGAGCCGATCGGCCTTGTCCCCGTCGCGCCGGACAGCCAGACCCAAACCGCCTGGCAGATCGAGCTTGCCGGGCTTTGGGCGGCCGTGCGGCCTTGACCGCCCGGCAAGCAGCGGGGCTTGCCAACATCTTTTTTGAAGAATCGACCGCATTTTTTACAAAAGGGCTTGACCCTGACGCTGCGTCATGCTTTATACTGGCCTTAACACGGGAGGGATCAAGATGCGAACGGTTCGGGAAGTGAGCCAGCTCACGGGGGTCAGCGTGCGCACGCTGCACCACTATGACGCGATCGGGCTGCTGAAGCCCACAGCGGTCAGCCCGGCGGGGTATCGGCTGTATGACGATGCAGCCCTCCGCCGGCTGCAAAGCATCCTTTTCTTCCGCACGCTGCAGTTCCCGCTCAAGGAGATCAAAGCCATCCTCGACAGCCCGCAGTACGACCCGGCCGAAGCGCTGGCCCAGCAGATCCGGCTGCTGGAACTGCAATACAAACATATCGGGGAACTGATCGCCTACGCCCGTGAAATTCAGGCCAAAGGAGAGATACCCATGAACTTTTCAGCATTTGACACAAGCGAGATCGAGCGCTACAAGGCCGAGGCCAAAGCCCGGTGGGGAGATACGCCCGCCTACCGGGAGTTTGCGCAGAAACAGCAAACCAACCCCGGCGACGCCGACCGCACCGGCCCGCAGATGATGGAGCTGTTCGCCGCGCTCGGCGCCTGCCGCCACCTGCCGCCCGAAGCCCCGCCCGTGCAGGAAAAAATCCGCGCTTTGCAGGACTTCATCACCCGGCACTACTACACCTGCACGGACGAAATCCTGCGCTGCCTCGGCCAGATGTATGTGCAGGACGAGCGCTTTACACACAGCATCGACGCCGCCGGCGGCGACGGCACGGCCGTTTTCATAAGTAAAGCGATCGAGGTTTACTGCGGGGAATAACCCGCCCAAACGCCCGATACAAAAGACAGGCAGCCCGCCCAACTGATATGCTCCCTTCAAAGCGAACAGTGAAAAAAGCACTGAACGCAGAGAAGGGAGCATTTTGTATGTCGAGAAAGAATAAGGTTTCAAGCGAACTCAAGAAAAATGCTCGCACTGCGCCCGCAGGCGCGTTTCGGAGGCCAACCGGGCTGCAAGGCCCGGCTCTTAGGCCGGAGATCGGCCCGGAGAGCCATGCCATGCTGCAAGCCCCCGCGGGCCGGATGAATCCGGCCCCTACGAATGGCGGGTAAGATCGTTGCAAACTTGCAAGGGTCGCAACGAGCCGATACTTCATGCGTAGGGGCGGGATTTATCCCGCCCGGGGAGCCTTGCCACGCCGCAGAGTTCCCCGGGCGGGCAATGCCCGCCCCTACACTCTTTACACCTTTTCCGGTTTCCTCCCCCGTACCAGCAGTGCTACGGCGACAACCGCTACGATGGCTTCGCTGACCGGAAAGGCGAGCCAGACGCCGGGCAGCGCGAAAAGGGCCGAGAGGGCGAGGGCAGCCGGGACGACGACGCCGCGCAGCAGCGAGACCGCCTGTGCCGGGCCGGCCTGCTCGATTGAGGCAAAGTAGGTCGCAAGCACGACGTTGACCGCCGCGAACGGCAGCGCGAGGAAGTAAAGCCGCAGCCCCTGCTCGGCCATGCGCTGCAAGGCGGGGTCGGCTTCGCTGTTGAAGATCGCCGCGATCGGCCCCGTGCCGAAGAAAAACACCGCGTAAACCGCCGCCGCAAAGACGAGCGCGCAGGTCAGCGCATAGCGCAGCACCCGCCGCCCTTCCGCCGCGCGGCCCTGGCCCCAGGCCCGGCTGACCAGCGGCTGGCTGCCCTGCGCGATGCCGGTATAGACCGACAGCACGACAAGGCTCAGGTTTGCCACGACGCCGTAGGCCGCAACGCCGGTGTTGCCGGCCAGGCGCAGGATCAGCGCGTTGAAGGTAATCATGACAACCGCGCCCGAGAGCTGTTCGAGCAGCGCCGGCACGCCGAGGCCGAGCAGCTGGCCGGCCAACCGGAGGTTGGGGCGGCTGGCCTGCGGGCGGAAGCCGCAGCGGCGCGCAGCCCAGTGCGGGGCCTGGATGCAGATGCCGATGACCGGTGAAAACCCGGTGGCGAGCACCGCGCCGAAGATGCCGAGCCCGCAGGGGAAGATGAAGATATAGTCCATAACGACGTTCGCCAGGCTGCCGACAACCGTCGCCGCCATCGAGAGCGAGGGCGCGCCGTCGTTGCGGACAAAGCAGACAAAGAGATCATTGAGCAGGAAGGCCGGCGAGAACAGCAGCAGCACCCGCAAATAGGTCGCGGTCATGCCGGCAATCTCGCCCTTTGCGCCGAGCAGTGCGGCCAGCACCGGCGCGCCGAACAGCCCAGCCGCCATAAAGACAACCGCCGCGGCCGCCGCTATCACGAGCGTGTGGGTGTAAACGGTGTTGGCGCGGCGGTGCGCGCCTTGGCTTTTGAGGATGGCGAACTTGGTCGCGCCGCCCATGCCGAGCAGCAGCCCGGTGCCGTGGATAACATTGTAGACCGGGATCGCAAGGTTGAGCGCCGCCAGACCGTTTGTGCCAAGGCCCTGGGCGACGAAGAAGGTATCGGCCAGGATGTAGCAGGACGTCGCGATCATGCCGAGGGTGCTCAGCGAAGCGTAGCGCGCAAAGGCGCGCAGCGGGGTGTTGTTCATGGGTTCCTCCTTGCAAAAGCTTGCCGAACGCACAAAAAAACACCGTGCTTTGCATCTTCAAAGGCCTACGATGCAAAACGCGGTGTTTGGCCCATCCGGCGATGGGCAGAGTTGTATGCTTTTGTTCCGGCATTATAGCAGCCCGGCTGTGCTTTGTCAAGCCAAGCGGCTTTCCGTTATTCTTCAACAAGCGCGATGGACAGATCCGCCAGCTGCTTGGGGTCAACGATATCGGGCGCGCCGGTCATCGGCTCGCCGGCGTTCTGCACCTTCGGGAAGGCGATGACGTCGCGGATCGAGTCCTTCTTGAGCATGAGCATGACAAGCCGGTCCAGCCCGTAGGCCATGCCGCCGTGCGGGGGCGCGCCGTACTTGTAGGCATCCATCAGGAAGCCGAAGGAAGCGCGGGCCTTTTCCTCGGTAAAGCCGAGGGCATGGAACATCCGGTCCTGCAAGGCGGGGTCGTTGATGCGGATCGAACCGCCGCCAAGCTCGACGCCGTTGAGCACGATGTCGTAAGCCAGGGCGCGGCAGGCGCCGGGGTCGGTCTCGATCTTGTCAAGGTCGGCCGCGTTCGGCATCGTGAAGGGGTGGTGCATCGCCATCCAGCGACCTTCCTGCTCGCTGTACTCAAACAGCGGGAAATCAACCACCCAGAGGAAGTTGAACTTGTCGGGGTCGATCAGGCCATGCTGGCGGCCGATCTCGAGCCGCACCTGGCCGAGCGCCGTGCAGGCGCGCGTCCAGGAGGTATCGCTGACCAGCAGCAGCACGTCGCCGGTCTCGGCGTCGAGCGCTTTGTAGAGCGCGGCCTTTTCCTCCTCCGTGAGGAATTTTTCAAAGCTCGAGGAAGTGCCCTCGGCGGTCAGGCGGCTGAAGGCCAGGCCCTTCGCGCCGTAGGTCTTGGCGACCTCGCCAAGTTTATCAATACCCTTGCGGCTCAAAGCGCCGGCCAGGCCCTTGGCATTGATCGCGCGGATCGTGCCGCCCTCGGCGAGCGCCGCGGCGAAGGGCTTGAACTCGGTGTTCGCAAACACCGCGCCGACGTCCTGAATCTCGAGACCGAAGCGGGTGTCCGGCTTGTCCGAGCCGAAGCGGGCCATCGCCTGGTCCCAGGGCATCCGCTCAAACGGGGTGGCGACGTCGATGCCGAGCATTTCCTTCCACAGCCGCTTGATGAGCCCTTCGTTGATGGTCATGACGTCGTCCTCGGTCACGAAGGCGAGCTCTTCGTCAATCTGGGTGAACTCGGGCTGGCGGTCGGCGCGCAGGTCCTCGTCACGGTAGCAGCGGGCGATCTGGAAATAACGGTCAAAGCCCGAGAGCATCAGGATCTGCTTATAGAGCTGCGGCGACTGCGGCAGGGCGTAGAAGTGCCCCGGCTGCACCCGGCTGGGCACAAGGTAGTCGCGCGCGCCTTCCGGGGTGGAGCGGATCAGGGTCGGGGTTTCGATCTCGCAGAAATGCTCGTTGTAGAAATAATCGCGCACAATACGGCAGATTTTGGAGCGCAGCACGATCGGCTCATGCATCGAGGGGCGGCGCAGGTCGAGATACCGGTAGCGCAGCCGCAGGTCGTCGCCGACCTTGATGTCGTCGCGGATCTCGAACGGAGGGGTCTGCGCCTCGCTCAAAACCCGCAGCTCGGCGACATAAAGCTCGACATCGCCGGTGCTGACCTTGTCGGTCTTGGCCGCGCGCTCGCGCAGGGTGCCGCGCGCGATGACGACATACTCGCTCTTGAGGTGTTCGGCCTTGGCAAAGACCTCGGCCGGGGTATCCTCGTCAAACACAAGCTGCAAAATGCCGGTGGTGTCCCGCAAATCGGCAAAGATGATGCCGCCTTTATCACGGGCGCGGGCGATCGAACCGCAGACGGTCATCTCCCGCCCGACATCGGCCAGACCCACCTCGGCGCAGTAATCGGTACGGCGCAGGTTGCCCATTGTTTCCATGACTCTCAAACCCCTTTTCCTGTTGGGTGTATCTGATAAATCCAAAGTGCTGGGCAATTCGCTAAAAAGTAGCGGATGCAAGGCGCGAAACCGCCGCAATACTTAATGTATTGCAAGGTTGAGCAACGCAGCAGACGCTGCTTTTTAGTAGAATTGAACAGTGCTGGGGATTTTTCAGATACGCCCCGGGTGAAATTACCTCTGTGAACCCTTATTATAGCGCAGGGAGAAGGATTTGGCAAGGCTTATTCTCCCCCGATCGTCTCGGTAATCGAAAGCCGGCGCAGGCGGCCGGCCGGGGCGCAGGCGGCGAGCAGCGCGCTGCCTGCGACAAGCGCAAGGATCACGGCCAGCGCGCCCCAGGGCACCTGCCAGGCTGTGCCCCAGTGGCCGGTAATCATGCTGGTATACAGCACCCAGTGCAGCGGCAGGCCGAGCGCGACGCCGACCAAGCACCCCGCCGCGGCGTTGGCGGCGGCTTCGGCCAGCACCATGCGGCGCAGCTGCCGCAGCGTGAGCCCAACCGCCCGCATGACGCCGTACTGCCCAAGCCGGGCCGAGACGCTCATCTGGATGCAGTTGAGGATGCCGAGCACCGTGATGAGGGCGATGACAACCTCGAACCCATAGAAAAACACCGCGATCGCAAGGTAGGCCCCGCGGCCTTCAAGGTTCTGGGCGCGGCGGTCGCTGAAGGTGTAATTCCCGCCGGTCGCGGCCGCAGCCGCACTGCGCACGGCGGCAAGGTCGTCGTCGGTAAAGCGGTTGGTCACCTGGATATCGAAGATTGTGTACCCGGTCTCGCCGGTCAGGGCTTCGAAGGTGGCTTCGTTGCAGATCAGCAGCAAAACGCCCTCCTCGCGGTCGAGCGGGCTTTGGGAGAGCAGGCCGCTGACCGTCAGCGCAGCCCCGCCGCAGGAAGGCAGCGTGACGCTGTCGCCGACCGCGAGGGCGTCGGCCGCATAGGGGTCAAAGACCGCGAGCGCCGTGTAATCGGCCCCGGCGTCGGCCGAGCCGAGCGCGCCCTCCAACAGATCCTCGGCCGCCCAGCCGTACTGGTACTGCTCATAGCTGACGAGGTTGACGGTGATCGAGCGGCCGTCCGACGTCTCGGCCGGCAGGCTGTAAGAAAAGCGGCGGCCATAGACCCGCTTGACGCCGGGCAGGGCCGCAAGTTCCGATTGCAAGCTGCCGGGCAGCGAGCAGGTATTGTCGGTGCTGACGACGCTGAGATCCGGCGTGTAGGGCTGCACCGGCCGCCAGCCGTGGTGGAAGAAGGCGAGGGCGGTATCAAAGGCCAAAAACAGCACGATCGAAAGCGCAAAGCTGCCGGCCACCAGAACAAGGTTGCGCCGCGCGGCCAGCGCGTGCCGCACGCCAAGCTGCACGGCCAGCCGGTTTCCGCCGGCGGGTTTGCGCAGCCGCCCGGCAGGCAGACCGGTTGCATCGTTGCCGCGCAAAGCGGTCAGCGGCGAAACCCGCCCCGCCCGTTTGGCCGGGGTGCGGGCCGCCAGCCCGACCGTGACCAAGCCGACCAGCGCGCCGAAAACAAGCGCGACCGGCGAGAGGGCGAACATCGGCATATCGTAAAAATAGCTCGGGCTTAAAAAGCGCAGCAGCGCGCAGAGTGCCCAGCTGACAGCGCAGCCGATGGCCAGCCCCGCCGGCACCGCGACCGCACACCACTGCAGCGCTTCGCGCCGGACATAGCGGCGCACCTGGCGCGGCGTGGCCCCAAGGCACCGCAGCAGCCCGAAGAACGAGGTACGGGCCGCGACGCTGCTGTTGAGGGTTCCGGCAATCATAAACGCGCCGGCAGCAAGCACGAGCACAAAAAGCACAAGCGCCGTGCCATAGAGCGAGGCCAGCCAGCGGTTGGAGGTGGAGAAATCCAGCGTCATCAATTTGGCATTTTCGTGCAGCGCACCGTCGGACAAGCCGAAGGCGGTCTCGATCTCGGCGATAGCAGCCTGTTTGTTCGAAAGCGGGGTGAACCGGATATAGACGTTCAGCTCATGCCTGGCGCTGACCGCTTCAAATCCTTCGAGGGTCAGCACCGCGCCGACCGCATCGTTGACGCTGAGCATCGTGGTCGTCTCGATAAAGCCGACGACGGTCAGCACATGGCTGCCTGTCGGGGTTTGAAGGCTGATTGCATCGCCGAGCGCGACGCCGCCGGTTTTGGCGCTCTCAGTCAGCATGACTTCGCCGGGCGCGGCGGGCGTGCGGCCCTCGGTGACGGCCATCGGGAAGATTTCGGTATAAAAGTTTTCGTCCGAGCCGCAGACCGCGACCTCCTGCCCGGCGAGGGTATAGCCGCTGTCAAGCCCATAGTTGACGACGTCGTACAGCCCAACGGCCGCGACATCCGGCCGGGCGGCGACGACGGCGGCATCATCGGCGGTCAGTTCGGTGGTGGCGACATGCCAGTTGCCGTCGGTGCGGATGGCCTGGCGTCGCTGGGTGCGCAGCTCCATATCCGCCATTGCGAAGATTGTTGCGACGAGCGCGACGGCCAGCACGATGCAGAAGATTGTCATTGCGTTCTGGCGGCGGTGTACCCGGGCGCTGACCGGCGCCAGATCCAGCCAGGAAGCCAGCGGGCGGGGCTTTGTTTGCTGTTTCATTGCGGCGCACCTCCCAGGTCGGTCAGCACGCCGTCGGTCACCCGCAGCACCCGGTCGGCCCCGGCAGCCAGCTCGTTGTTGTGGGTAATCATCAGCACGGTCTGGCTGTACTGGCGGGCCGCGCGGGTCAGCAGCTCCATGACCTCACGGCTGTTGCGGCGGTCAAGGTTGCCGGTCGGCTCGTCGGCCAAAATCAGCGCGGGGCGGGTGATCAGTGCCCGGCCGATCGCCACCCGCTGCTGCTGCCCGCCCGAAAGCTGGCTGGGCAGGTGGGCGCGCCGGTCGGCAAGGCCGAGGGTCTCAAGCAAGGCGTCGAGCTCGGCCGGGTCTGGCCGGCGGCCGTCGAGCAGCAGCGGGAACTGGATGTTCTGCTCGACGGTGAGCTCGGCAATCAGGTGGAACGACTGGAACACAAACCCGATCTGCCGGCGGCGGAACAGCGTGCGGCGTTCCTCATTGAGGGCGTAGAGGTTTTGCCCGTCGATGAGCACCGTGCCCTCGGTCGGGGTTTCGAGCCCACCGATGCAGTGCAGCAGCGTCGATTTGCCGGAGCCGGACTGGCCGACGACGGCCGCGAACTCGCCTTTTTCGAGGGCAAAGCTCGCGCCGCGCAGCGCCTGCACGGCGGCCGGGCCGCTGCCATAGGTTTTGGACAGATTTTCCACTTGCAGAATCTTCATAAGCGATCCCTTCCTTTCTGCCCTTATCCTACCAGGTTCAGCTTGCAGCGCGGTGAACTTTCCCTTACGATTTTGAAAGGCCGGGAATACTTGCGCGGAAGATGCTGCCCGCGCCGGGCTCGCTCTCGACGCTCAAGCCCCCGCCCTGCGCTTCGAGCACGGCTTTCGCGAACGGCAGGCCAAGGCCGAGCCCCTCGCCCGCCGGCGCGCTGCCGCGGTAGAACCGCTTGAACAGATGCGGCAGATCCTGCGGCGGGATGCCGGGGCCGTCGTCCTGCACCGTGACCCAGCCGCCGAGCGGCCCCGCGCCCCACCGCACCGCGATGTGCCCGCCCGGCCCCGTGTGGTCGAGCGCGTTTTTGATGAGGTTGCCGATTGCTTCGGCCGTCCAGGCCCGGTCGCAGAGTGCGGCGACGTCGGGGCCTTCCAGGCTGAGCGCCTTGCCCTCGGCCGCCGCGCGGGCGGTCAGCGGTTCGGCCGCATCGGCGGCCAGGGCGTCCAGCGGGCAGAGGGCCGGCGCAAACGGCACGCCGCCGGCATCCACCTGGGCGAGCTTGAGCAGCGTGCGCACCAGCCGGGTCATCCGCTCGGTCGCGGCGGCCGTCTTGACCGCGCAGCGGCGCACAGCCTCGGCGTCGGTGGGGTCGGCCTGCAAGATCTGGCCGTAGAGCGCCATGGCGGCGAGCGGGGTTTTGAGCTGGTGGGAGATATCCTGCAAAGTCTCCTGCAAAAACTGTTTCGACTTGCGCTCCCGCTCAGCCCCGGCGCGCAGCGCGGCGGCAAGGCCGTCCACCGCCCGCAGCAGCGCGCCCGGGGTACCCGCGCCGTCCCAGGGCAGGCGGGCCGCGGCATCGCCTGCCGCGCAGCGGCGCACGGTGGCGAGCGCTTGCTGCCAGCGGGCTTCCTGCCCGTGCAGCCAGAGAACGACCCCGCCCACCGCCAAAAGGCCGAGCGCGAGCGCTGCCAGAAAGCCGGCCAGCATCCCGGCCAGCGCGCCCGGCCCCCAGGCGGCGGGGGTATCCCGGCCCATCTGGGCAAC
>ERZ1643249.1521-NODE-1521-length-23143-cov-4.902200_pt1 | contig 23143 bp, 15 predicted proteins | sample MGYA00579263_ERZ1643249 | MGnify/ENA primary metagenome ERZ1643249 (study PRJEB29033, sample SAMEA4952264) | chicken gut metagenome | biome: Broiler Chicken; feature: Gastrointestinal Tract; material: Caecum | place: Ireland | collected 2018 | study: Broiler... | reverse complement strand
CTACATCTGTGTCGGTATCAACATCGGTGTCTACGTCTGTATCAACATCTGTATCAGTATCTGCAGGCGGTACATCAGGTTCGTCGGTATCCGTGTCTACATCTGTGTCGGTATCAACATCGGTGTCTACGTCTGTATCAACATCTGTATCTGTATCTACATCGGTGTCAATGTCTGTGTCTATATCTACATCGACATCAGTGTCGACATCGGGATGATCCGGCTCGTCAACATCTATTTGCGGAGGCAAATCAGGCTCGTCAGTGTCGGTGTCAATGTCGGTATCTGTATCTACGTCCGTATCTACATCTGTATCCACGTCTGTATCTGTATCGGTATCAACGTCAGTGTCTGTATCGACGTCTGTATCCACATCCGTATCGGTATCTACATCTGTGTCAACATCGGTATCATCGTCATTATCGGTGTCGACGTCAGGATGGTCGGGTTCATCGATGTCAACATCGGTGTCTGTGTCTACATCAGTATCTGTATCAATGTCTGTATCTGTATCAACATCGGTGTCAGTATCAACATCTGTATCTGTATCAACATCAGTGTCAGTATCGATATCCGTATCGGTATCTACGTCGGTGTCTGTGTCAACATCAGTATCTGTATCGATATCCGTATCGGTATCTACGTCGGTGTCTGTGTCTACGTCCGTATCCGTATCAACATCTGTATCTGTATCAACATCGGTGTCAGTATCTACGTCCGTATCTGTGTCTACATCAGTGTCAGTATCAACGTCCGTATCGGTATCTACGTCGGTGTCTGTATCTGTGTCTGCAGGTTCCTGCTCTTCCGGCGGAGGTGTATTGTCGGCCGGAGGAGTTTCCTCTGCGGGCGGTGTATTATCTGCCGGAGGTGTTGCAGGAGTTTGCGGCTGTTCGGGCTGTTGGGCCTGAGGTTTGGTTTTTGCTGGCGAACCGGCGTCGGTTATATTATATGCCGCATCTCCAAGTTTCAGATTATCTACTATAGGTTTCCCGTCTTCACCTATAAGGCTGAGGTTTAAAGCCTGCTCAACAGTGAGGTCTTTACCCTGCACCTCTTCACCGTCGACATTGAAGGTTGAGTTTTTGAAATAATCGTTGTTTGTGATTATATTTTTAACTGCAGCCCCTATTAAAGCCTTGGTTTCCGGGTCATCAGGATTTTCGTTGTACCTGTCAAGCAGTGTCTTTCCGTTTTCTTCGGCCTCATCGCTCGGATCGGCATAAAACTGCATAAGGTCAGTCATATTCTGGTATTTATATTCGCCGTCTTTATCTTTTTCGGTTAAGTCAACCTGATCTTCGCTTGACTGTAAATATGAAAATTTCATATCTTTGCCGTTGGCAAAAGCTGCCTTGGCGGTTTCTTCATCACAGCCCATGGCAATTCTTTGGATTTCGGTCGGCTGCAAAATGATTTCTGCGGGTTCCGAAAGGTTATTAAGTGCATCTATTGCTTCCTGACCGGACAAACCTTCTACAAGCGCGGCGTTATATGGGTTATCTTTTAATCCGTCCATAACAACCGCATAAGCGTCAGAATCCTTTTTAATTGCTTCATCATCGCCGTTGGTGTAGTTGTCAAGGATTGCTTCTTCAAGAGATTTATAAACCGCGTTTTCAGGATCACTTTCTTCAATATTAGGGTCGATTCTGACGTTAAAATTTTTGGGTGTAAATGTTTCCTGGTCTATAAATTTTGTTGATGTTAAATCCGTGTCGCTTTTAAAGTCTTCATGATAAGAATCAACAAGGCTGAGCTTTTTGTCTGAGTCTTTGTCGTATAAATCGGTTTCCAGAAGGACATCGGCAGGGATGTCTGCAACATCATCGTACTGTTCTTTTCCAGCTGCGTTTACACGTTCAAGAACCAGTTCGGAATTGGCTTTTGCCTGATTCAGCGCGATAGAATATACGTTATTGTCGTTTGCACCTTCAAAGTTATTTTTTACAATATCGCCGAGTTTGGTATCTTCATTTATTTCTACTTCGCTTACATCTGGTGAATAAGTGCGCGACTGCGAGCCGTGCGGAGTCGCAATTACCGTACCTACGTGGACATGCTCACTGTCGCCTTCGTTGCCGTTTTCAGCGGGATTTTGTACTGTCACATTGTTAATTTTGCTGGTTTTTGTCGGAATTATAATCTTGTCGCCCGAATAAATTATTGTATTCATCCTCTCCGAGCGATTTCCGCTTGTAGTATTAAGGCTGCTTCTGTCATTGTCTGTTACCCATTGATTTGAAACGTCGTTTGTTTCGGTTCCGTATATTTCAGGGTTTGCATTCATAACCTCATTTATGAGTTCATCCTGTTCTTCCTGTGACAGATCATAAAAACCTTCATAGGTATTTTCCATTATTTTATAGAGAGAATTATTGTGTTTGCTGTCAACTTCGACATAATAGTTTCCGTCATCATCCTGCTCTACGTTGTCACTGTTTAGCTGGATGTTGTCGCCTATGCCGTCATTGTTTTTATCTTCGCCGTAGGCTCCGAATACATCAATGTCCTCAGTGTTTTCTTCCTGAGTTTTTGTACTGTCTTTTTCTTTTTCCAGTTCAGCTTCTTTAATTTTTTTTGGTGAATTACTGCTGATTCCATCTAAAAATCCCATCTTTATCTCCTATTTTTTTGATTAACTTCACACACCGACAGATGTATTCATGTCGTATGTCGACATAACAGAGATAAAAGTTAATGGAATTAAGAAAAAAATTTACATTAATTAATATTTTTTATTCTGCTGTAAATTTCTTTAGCAACGGCTTCGCCCATAGACATGCAGCTTGACTGTACTCTGAGTGCCCCGTGTGACCTGAAATCAACTCCGGCGATTTTTCCTGCAACAAAGAGATTTTTAAAATCGCGCGACATCAGAGATTCGACAGGCAGTGTATATGAGCGGACTTTATACAGCACGGATTCATTCTTCTTGTTTGAGTGGATATCAACAGGGTAGTTGGACTTTAGAGCCGGGTGTTCAAAGTCTTTTTCATTAATTATATCCTCTATGGTATAATCATAGAGGCATTTAACCCTGCTTATCTCCCGTCTGCCTGTCTTTGGGGCTATATTTGTAATGTAAGAGTTTTCAAATCCCGGAATGCGGGTTTTTACAAAGTTATAAAGTCTTATAACAGCCTTGCGCGCTTCAATAAGCGCCTTTGAATATTCAAAAGCATCTTCAGACACCCCTTGCAGTCTGGGACAGTTAAATGCCACGGAATCAGGCATACCGGCAATGGTGAATATCTGAAAATAAGCGGAGTCGGATTCTTTCAGTATTCCATCCTTAACTGCAGAGTCAAAATAAGGTTTAAGTGCCCATTTTTTTGTACTGTCCCAGGTGTATGCGGTACTGAGATGTATAGAACTATCTATTCGATAGGTAGTGGTAACATTTCTATCGGCGTCTATGCGGTTTAAAAAATCAGCTAATTTATTTAAGTCTACTCCTGACAATATAAATCTCAAACTTGCAGGTTGTTTTATGTCATTGTCATTCCAGAAAGTACAGTTTAGAATTTTTGAAAATGATGCATTGCCTGTTGTGTCTACAAAATATTTCGATTCGACAGGTATTGATAACACTTCAGTGGAGATTTCTACACTTTTTATGATGCTGCTTGTCAACTGTGCGGATTTTATTTCGGATTCAAAAAGAATATCCGCGCCTGCCTTGTAAAGCATATCATCCAGCACGGATTTTAAAATTACAGGGTTAAACCATCCCTCGTTAGAATCGCCGTATGTCACCTGCGCGTTATATTTTTTGGATTCACTGACAAGCGAGTTATAAAAATCGCAGTTAATATTTTTTGTTTCGCATTTCATAACGGGGACAACAAGCGCTCCTGTGATATCTCCGCCAAGGTAGTTTTCTTTCTCTATGAGCAGCGTTTTGAGTTTTAATTTAGCGCAATTATATGCACAAGATACCCCTGCAATACCTCCGCCCGCAATTACAACATCATAGCTTTTGAGATTTTTAACCATAATTTTCTCTTTCTTTTACCAATAAGGCAAACAGATATGTTTTTGTTTTTTGTCTTAATTTTAAGTTTGTGAATATTACTGAATTTTAGGTCTATTTTAAATCTATTCGATTGGTAGTCATAATATATATTATGTAACAAGGCCCCTTAAATATTTCGCAGGTGTTTTTGTAACCTTTTAATAAAATAAAGGCATTAAAACGCCTTATGTAATTATAAGACTTATTTGCCTGTATCGCAAATTATTAAGTTGACAGGTTTTATAGTTATATGAATATTAAAGCGGTTTCTTTTACTTCTAACTTTAGGAATTATGAGCGCAAAAGCCTTGATAACAAGATAAAAAGCACCTCATGTTTTACTACCATGTTCAGAGATGACATACCCTGGAAAGATTTTGCGCATTATTTGCAGACACATTTTAAAAATTCCAAAAGTGTGGATGTTATAAATCAAGCATGCTCTGACGGCAGCGAACCATATTCTTTTGTTATTACATTAAAAGAAGAACTCACAAGCCCTGTGTCCAAGAAATTTCTTCCTGTACACGCATACGACTATGACGGAGAGGTTTTAAAGAACGCCGCCGGGGGTAAAATCTACTTCAGCAGTGTGGATTATCCTCGAATCGGCAGCCAGGGGATAAATGAGGGAAAGTATTTTAGATACAAAAGTTACGACAGAAATCTGGCGCTGCATTCTTATGAAGTTGCGCGTTCTCTGGGTGAAGACGTGATTTTTAGACAGGAGAATGTTCTTGATACACTCAAGAAATTGCCTGATTATAAAACGGATTGTGTCTTTATGTGCAGAAACATGTATCCGTACTTAAGTTTTTTTGAAATGGATGAATTCAGACGGCTGCTTTGTAAAAAACTTGGAATAGGCTCTGTGGCTGTTTTTGGTCGATACGACATGCAAAACTTCGGCGGCATAATATCCGGAGATTTAATAAATGCCGGCTTTTCATATGCACTTAAAACCAGTGACTGTATTTTTGTTAGAAACTTAATATTGCCTGAGGGTTAATTTGCTTATAAATATTTAGCAATTGTTATCACTACGTATCTTATAGATATATATTGATAACATTTTATTTTAAGTTTTAATATTATCAATACCTATCGAAACTTTTATTTATTCACCAACACATTTAAATTTTAAAAAAAATAAAACTGTACCTGATGAAAAAAATATTCTGATGAAAAAATAAACCGCAAAAATTATACTCATAAAAAATAAAAAACAAAGGAGTGAGTATGCAGATACAGGAAAGCGGCAAGGCAAAGAAAAAAATTCGCGTGATATTAATTGAAGACCATAAGCTTATGCGGGTCGGGCTTAAATCTTTGTTTGAAAAATACGACGATATAAGCATTATTACGGAAGCTGAGTCCGGTAAAGAAGGTATTGAAAAGGTAAAAGTACACAAACCTGATGTTGTGATTATTGATGTGGGTTTAAACGATATATCCGGCGTCGAAGCTGCAAAAAGAATACTTGCCGAGCAGGGCGATGTAAAAATTATGATGCTCACATCGCACCTAAGAGAATCGGATATAATGGAGTCACTAAAAGCAGGTGTTTATGCCTATGTCTTGAAAGACATTAATTCCGATATGCTTGCCATGGTCTTAAGAAGTGTTAACGACGGTGCAATGTGGCTTGATCCAAAAGTAGTCCCGATTATACGCGAATCCGGAAACGGTATGATACCCGCAAAAGCAAAGAACAGGGCAAATTTTAAGGCCTCGCACGGAAACTTGACCGAGCGCGAGTACGAAGTTTTAAAACTTGTTGTTGACGGCAAATCAAACTATGAAATTGCACAAATACTTAAAATCAGCGAGCACACGTCAAAAGCACACGTGTGCAACATAATTCAGAAGCTTGTTGTTGATGACAGAACACAGGCTGCTGTTAAGGCAATTAAAGAGGGGCTTGTTTAAATTGTTATCATTACCTATCTAATAGATAGCATATTTAAAATAAAACGCAAACCGTTTGGATGATTTGCGTCAAATAAGCACAAAAAATAAAACTTTTTTACGACTAATTCAAAAAATATATAACCTTCACTGCCTTCACATTTTAGTTTATCGGCATATTTTTTTTACACTTTATGTTTTATATGCTATAGATTTACAAAAATTAACAATAAAAAACCTGCCGCTATAAATGGCAGGTTTGGATAGAAGTTGGGTTTAATGCTATTTCTTGGCATAAAGCTTATCTGAAACTACTGCGGCTCTTTGAATATGCTCTTCTGTGCCTAAAAAGTCTTTTATTAAGTCAAGCATTTGTTTGCCTTTTTTGGCTGAAACCTGAGGGTTGTTGATATTGAGGTCGAAAGCATTTCTAATTGAATCAATTAATGCCATTCCGGCTTCTGTAGTGTCGGCGCTTGAAACTTTCTGGTTGTTTTCGCTGAGAACTTTTACTGCTTTTAAGTGCTCATCAGCGAGGAAGCTTTTAATTTTTGCGCGTCCTGTGAGCGGAAGAATCTGTTTTTTGATGAACTGTGCATTCTTATCGGCAAACTGGGTATCGGAATATTCAAAGAAATCAGCTATTTTTTGAGGTGTTACCTCGCCTGTTTTGCCCTTTAAAATCCTTTTGAGCAGGTTTTTTCTGGTGTATACGGAATCATCAACAAACTGCGGGAGCTTGCCTACAAAGTGCTTGGCTGCTGCCTGTCCTTTCTTGGTTAGCTTTGCCATGCCAAATGACGGCTGGTTTTGTGTCTTTACTGCGGGTTGAAAACTTACTTGCATATTTTATACCTCTTGATTATTTAATGGAGCACCAATTATAATGCCTGTGAAGGTAATTAATTTACAAAAAAAATAATATTTTTACAATACTTAATATAATGGAGGAGTCATGGAGCTTAAAATCGCAGATAAATATGAATTTGCCGATATAATTTACCCTGACATGCTGCGGCAGTTTCCCCAAAATGAACTTAAAGAGAAGTTTATTTTTGAAAACCTTATAGAGTCGGGCAGGCTGAGTGCCTTTATTATAAAAGACGGAGTGCAAAATGCAGGCTATATTTCATATCTTAAGACAGGAGATTTTATATGGCTTGATTATCTTGCAATATTTAAGGAATTTCACTCGAGGGGGCTGGGTGCTGCGGCGCTTTTTGAACTAAAAGAAAATATGTCCCGCACACAGAGTGCGAAAGGATGTTTTCTTGAAGTCGAAAAGGAAGATTTAGAGCTGCCTGATACCATAAGACGTGTTAAGTTCTACAACAGGGCAGGAGCATTTAGGCTGCCGTGCGATTATCTGTACCCGAATCGCACATATGCACTTGAAATGGATTTATTTTACCTGCCGTTTTTGCTTGATAAGCCTGCAAAAGAACAGGTGCAAAAGACGGTGCGCGATATTTTCTCCGTACTGCATGCAGACCTGCCGCATGCCGGGCAGGTTTATTCGGAAATTGTTTTTCGTGATAGTTTTTGATATTCTGTATATTACTAACGGAGGATGTCATGAAAAGAATATTATTTTTCGCCTTGTGTCTTGCTTTTTCGCTTCTAATATCGATAAAGCCAGCTTGCGCATATGACCTTGCTTTAAGGCATGATGTATTTACGCCGGCTTTTCAGCTTGTCTGGAATGACTTTAAGGAGTTTGTTTCTCTTAAACGAGTCAATTTCAGGGGAATAGACCCCAGAGTGGCCTATGTCCTTAATGCAAATAAGTTTACGGCGGATGATGTCAGTGAAAACTCTTACTATAAAGTAGCCGCCCCAAAATCTTACGAGCTGAAAGCAAAAATCCAGAGAGAAATATTTGAAAAATTCGGAGAAAAAAGCAAAATTCTTGATGAAATTGACTGGGCGCCAAAAGGAATTGATGAGTATATTTTTTATTCCATGCTGATAAAAAACGTTGAATTTCCATCAGAATTTGACATTCTTGAAAGCAGAGCTTTTTCTAATTCAAAAGAAACTTACAAATTTTTCGGCGTAAAAAAAGATGCGGATGATTTTTCAAAACAGGTAAAACCTTTGTTTTATTTAAACCCGTTTGATTATGCCGTTTCAATAGAAACAAAATCGGGCGACAGAGTGATTCTTTACAGGACAAATTCTCCCCAGAATGTATATGATATATACTCTCAAATGGACGTGAAGACCAACAAACATCTTCGTTTCGGTGAAAGCGACGAGCTAATTATCCCATTTATATCAGTAAATGAAAGAATATCCTATGATGCGCTTTGCAATAGAAAGATTATAGGTACAAAATATGTAATTGCAAAGGCTATTGATGATATAGAGTTTAATCTCGACAATAAAGGCGCAAAGCTTAGAAACGAGGCGGCAATGCATATTATGAAAATGTCAATGCCGATTCCCGGCAAAGGCACAATTTACGACTTTTCAAAGCCTTTTGTGCTTTTTATGGTAGAAAAGGATAAAAATCTGCCCTATTTTGCACTCAGAATTAATGACGGACGCTTTCTTGTTAAATAGGTTAAAGTTTTTTCTAAAAGGGGCAAGTTTATTTTTGTTTGCCCCTTTTATATACAGAAATGATAGTTACAAAGAAGAATACTCTGCAGCCTTTATACTTGTCCTTCACAGGGTGGGGGATAAGCGCTGTTTCGTCTCATAAAACATCTTCTCTTGAGAGAACGCCCGCAGGTGATACATTTGTAAAATCTCCTTCCGCTCTGCAAAAACTCCGCAATGATAAAATATCTTTCGGGTATGAATTTATACTCAAAAAACCCAGAGGCATACCATGTGCGTATTGCGGCTCAGAAACGGTGTCGCAGGATGAGGTTTATTATCTAACCGAGCTTAAGGGAAAAGAACTCGTAGGCGAGCTTGAAAAATTTGCTTCTTCAAAACGCACGCAAATGAATCAACAGGCCCGCGAAGCACTTGAACTGTTTGAAAAAACGGCGCTTGATAATCCCGATAAAAACGGTGCAGAGCTTTTACCTGTTGCATATACCCGTGCAAGAAACAGAATGCTCATTAAGCAGACGGGTGTATACTCGCGTGCAGAAAAACTGGCTGAACAAATCGATGCCCGAAATCTGCTGAGATATCTTAAAAAAGTAAAAACTCAGGATGTCATAATAAAGCCCGATATTTCAATTGAAGAACTCTCTGCTTTTCTTACAAACAACACACATATTGAGTTTAGAAAAGATATTCTATCCACTGTATTAAGAATGGCAGGAAGCAACAGAAAAATTGATAACGTTGATACCTGGAGTGCAATTGTCCGCGAAATAAGCACTTTGCCTTCGTCTAAAACCGACCCTGATGCATATCTTGTAAAATACATTTCAAAAGCACTCAGAAAAGACCCAAAAATGGAAAATGAGCTTGTACTTCTTAATGACAGTGCAGCGGCGCTTTTCTATGCAAAACTTCTTGAACACTTCGTTTCATCGGCAGAACACATAAAACCATTCTCTGACGGAGGGGAATGCAGTTCAAATAACTACCTTGTAACCCATGCATACTGCAATCAAAAAAGAGGTAACAGAAAATGGTCGGAATATATGTTAAGCAAGCCTGAAAGATTTGACTCGGTTTTAAAAAACCTTCAGGAAATAAGCGAAAACCCGAAAATCGCCCAATCAGTTCCCGGTTTTGATGTAAAATCATACGTAAAAAATGTAAAAAACAGAATGGTGTGCGAACTTGTAGGAGCGGAGGATATTCCCGAAGTTAAAGAATTTGAAGAAAAACTTTCTGAAATAGGCTGTGATGAAACATATTTTCCAAGTTCTGATACCAGATTGCAGGCAGTTGAGATTATTTCACCCGCGCTGCAGATAGATGACCCTAAATCAAGAAATGCTGCATTGGAGAAACTTCTAAAAAGCAGCTATTTTGAATACTATGATGACAGAAGCGATATATTTTCAAATCTTATAAGTCATACGGGCGATACCAGAGACGGTGAAAAACCCGCTCAGCTGCGTATAGACTTAATGTATGACGATCCGGTTTTAAGCCTTCACAATCCCGATTACGCGCGTTTATCCGGGATTTTAAGCAAATCTTATAACTTAAACTATATTATTGAATTAAATCAAAAGCTTGAAGAGCTGGGGCTTGATACCTCCAATCCCGAAACAGACAGAAATATAATTTTAATTAAAAGAAAGCTTCCCCCGCTCAGAAAGGCGAATGCTTATGTTATTAAGCTGCTCCTTGATTCAAGAGTTGCAAGAGGGGTGTATGATGTGGAGAATATAAAAGCGGTTCTTGAATCCAAATAGTTATTTTGTACAATTTTAGGGCAGATGTTTATTCAGGTGAAAATTCAACCTGCTTATAAACCGCTCAACTTGCGGGTCTTTGACAACATTATAAGTACAAAATGTTTCTATTTTTTTAAATCCGCAAAATTGGTGCATTTTGTGCTGTGAAATAAAGATATCATCCACGCTCCTTATGTCAAAAAACCCTTCCGAATCATTAAAATCGCTTTCTTTAGCACTGCAGGTGAGAGAAAACATATACCGCTTATCGCCCATAAGTCCGCCTTCGCCGTATTTTTCAGACGGTGCAAAAAATATTTTTGCCGCAAATACTTCATCAAAATATTTTTTTAGCGCCCAGGGCACTCCAAACCAGTTTATAGGACTTTGATAAATAACGGCATCCGCCCATTTATACTTTTCTACCTCTTCGTCAATACAGTAACCTTGCTCTACAACCGTTGTTTTTACTTCATGGTTTTTAGAAAGGGTTTTTGTAATCTCTTCAAAAAGTGTCATATTTAACCTTCCGGTTGAATACCAGTAATACTTGTGTCCGTTTATTACAACAATTTTCATTTTTTACTCCGTCTTTTTATTAATACTAATTTCACGGCACGATATTTTCATTGCACGGGAGGTTAATGTGCCCGTAGCGTTGTTTACTTTTCAAAGAATCCTCAATATGTTACAATAATATCTGGCTTTAATTCGGGAGGTTAATATAAACGAAATAATATTAGTTTTTTCGCTTTTATGTCTTGTTGCGGCAGTTTCTTCTAAACTTGCGGGACGTCTCGGTGTACCTGCGCTTGTAATTTTTATTCTGGTAGGTATTCTTGCAGGCTCAGACGGCCCGGGAAAAATATATTTTGACAATTATTATGCCGCACAATTTGTTGGTGTTGTGGCACTTTCCTATATACTTTTTATGGGCGGTTTAAGCGTTGATATAAAAGAAGTTCGTCCGGTTTTTAAAAAAGGCATTGCACTTGCTACAATCGGTGTTCTTATAACAGCACTTTCGGTTGGCTTTATTGGTCATTTTTTCCTCAGCCTCTCGCTGCTTGAGAGCATGCTTTTGGGTTCAATTATCTCTTCAACTGACGCAGCCGCTGTTTTTAGTGTTTTAAGGTCTAAAGACATAAGCCTCAGGGGCGATTTAAAACCGCTTCTTGAATTTGAATCCGGCTCAAATGACCCTATGGCTGTACTGCTTACCGTAGTTTTTATTTCGCTTATTACAGGTGAGGTGTCATCTGTCCATGCCCTTGGTGCAATGTTTATTAAACAAATTGTACTGGGACTTTTATGCGGCTATTTTATAGCAAAACTTTCCGCAAAATTAATAAACAAGATTCACCTTGAATACAACGGTCTGTATATTGTACTTACGGTTGCAATTGTGGCTTTTGCTTATTCCTTCCCCTCGGTAATAGGCGGAAACGGTTTTTTAAGTGTATATGTCTGCGGACTGACATTGTCAGCGTCAAAATTTGTACACAAAAAAATGCTTACAAAATTTCATGACGGTATTGCCTGGTTTATGCAGATTATCATGTTTTTGATTCTGGGGTTGCTTGTATTTGTTAAAGAAGTCTGGGTTGTCGCCCCCAAGGCGCTTATAATTGCCGCCGTGTTAATTTTTATAGCGCGTCCGTTGTCTGTTTTTATAACGCTTATTCCATTTAAGGCGTCATTAAAGGAAAAACTCCTTATTTCCTGGGTTGGACTGCGTGGCGCCGCCCCCATTGTGCTTGCAACTTTTCCTCTTTTTGCAAATATTTCCTGTTCGCATGAAATTTTTAACATTGTATTTTTTGTTGTTTTGATTTCGGTGCTTGTTCAGGGTACAACAATCCCACTGAGTGCAAAACTTCTCGGTGTCGATGCTCCGATGGAAGCCGAGTTTAATTCGCCCATAGAGTTTGAAGAAGGCGAGAGCGAGAAAAAGCTTGTTGAAATTCAGGTACTGCCGGATAGCTGTGCTGTCGGAAAAACATTAAAAGAACTTTTGCTGCCTGATGAAACACTTGTGGCAATGATTTCAAGAGAAGGTGAATATCACATTCCCAGGGGTGACACGCGTTTTGAAGCTTGCGATATTCTGTTTATTCTTTCTCAAAAAGATAATGAGCAAAATTTAAGAAATATTTTTGAAAAGAAATTCAAAAATTAAATATTTTCACTGCTTAATTTTTTGAGATTTACACCGCCTGTGCTTTTATAAAGACCGATAACGCTTATAAGGGTATTTACCTTTGAATCTATAATGCTTTTTTCAACATACAGTTCCCTCTCCTTCGCGCAAAGCAATTCGGGAAGTGTACCTTTTCCTGATTCATAGCGTTTTGAGGCTATATCAAGATTTTGCTTTTCAAGCTTTAGCCTTTCTTTTGCGCTGAGCAGGTTTTTGTGAAATATCTTTGCGCTCACAAGGGCGTCGTTAACCTCTTTGTAAGAATTAAGTGCGGTCTTCTTATAAAACTCAAGCGCTTCTTCGTACTCGTATTTTTTGAATTTAAGATATGCCAGCTTGCGTCCGCCTGTAAAAATATCAAGCACGGGCGCCACGCCAAAGGAAGAGAGAAGTGCATTATTATTAAATAAATTACTCAGATGATAAGCGTTAAATCCGAATTGGCCAAATATAATGAACCTTGGGAGAAAATTTTTCTTTGCAACTTTAATATCAAGCCCCATTCTCTCAAGATTGTATTGAGCGGCTATATAGTCCGGACGCGATTCAATTATATCGGATGAAATTGCCTCCGGATAGGATAACTCCGGTATATTAACAAAAGAAATATCATCTATGGAGCTTATTTCACTATCGGCAAGTACAAGCTTAATTTCTTCCTCAATCAGCGCACGTTCTTTTTTAAGAGTATTCAGCTCCTCCTGAAGAGATTTAAGGAGTTTATCCTGTTCAATTACTTCATCAATTGAAGCTTTTCCTGCGTCAAACTTAATATTTGTAAGTTTGAGAATATCTTTCTGCAGTGCAACAAGTTCATCCTGAATTTTTATCAATTTATCGCACTTAACCAGATTATAATACGCGCAGGCAAAATTTCCCGTAACTGCAATATACTTTGCCCGTTCTTCCTCTTTTACCATCTCAAGCTGTTTTTTAACACTTTTAGTGCGTGTGCGGTTTATACCCCATATATCAAATTCATAGCTCGCACTGATAGGAAAAAGCAGATTAGTCTGCGAAAAGTTGGGAATAAGCAAGTTCGGGCCAAAGTACTGGTCGCTGGCTCTTAAAACTCTTTCGACATTACCGCTCAATCCTATCTGCGGGAGTTCATTTGCAATACTTTGTCTTACAATCTGCTCCCCTTCTTTTATTTTCAGTTGTGCGATTTTCAGGTCATGGTTATTTTTAAAGACTTTTAGCATGTATTCGCTTAAAAGCGGGTCATTAAATTCATTCCACCATTCTATGTTTAAATAGTGTACTTCTTTTTCCTCTTGTTGTTTGTTGTTTTTTGCATATGCTGCGCCTGATAAAATAAAAAAGAGCAGCAAAATTAGTGTTGTCAGCTTCTTCATATTTTTTTCCAATGGTTGTAAAAAATTTTCTTGTGTTATAATCATAACACAAGAAAACAAAAGAAAAGCATTTTTATGAAAACACTCGGTGCCGAAGTTGAATATTTCAAACAAATAACCGGTGCAATGCTTGTGGCCGCAGGCATTTATACCAGAATATATTCGCGTCAGTGTTTCAGAGAAAATAATTTTGACATAACTCCCGAGCAGTTTGTCATAATAGAGGTTTTAATGCACCGCGACGGCTTGTACCAGCGCCAGTTAAGCGAAATCACCATGAAAGACAGACCAAATATTACACGTATTATAAATATTCTTGAAAAAAACGGTTATGTTACGCGTGTGAGCGATAAAAACAAAAGAAAAGTTTTTAAAATTTTTCTTACACAAAAAGCAAAAGATAACTTTGCCTCTCTTGCAAAAGTTGTTAAGGACTATAGAAATACAATGATTGAAGGAATTAACAGGGAAGAGCTGGACATTTGTCTTAAGGTTTTAAATAAAGTTTTAGAGAATCTGCTGGATAAGGTAGATATGTGTGTATAGATTTTAATTGGAGAGAATATGCCCGAAAACAACGAAAACAAAGAAAATATCAAGCACAAAAATGACGAAAATCGCAATACTGAGTTTAAGCAGCCCAAAAAAGAGGGCCGGCACGTTCATAAAGTTAAAAAGCGCATTGTTGTTCCCGTAATCACCTTTTCATTACTGGCGCTCGGCGGAATTTATGCACTGCTGCATGCCCATTACTATCAATCAACGGATGATGCGTTTGTGGAAGGGCATATTATCTCAATTGCTCCGAGAGTTTCAGGCCCTGTAGTAAAACTTTTGATAAAAGATAATCAGGAGGTTAAAAAAGGCGATTTGCTTTTGGAAATTGACCCGAATGACTATATCGTGGCACTTGAACAGAAAGAGGCAAAACTGCTTGAAGCAAAAGCCATGTTAAATGCCTCTCATAAGAATATTCTTGAAAATACAAGCATTTCAGATAAAACCGTAAAAGATATTTCAAGTGTCAAGTCAAGACTCGACTATGCAAAAAGAACTTATGACAGGGACTTAAAACTCTCAAAAGACGGTATTGTTTCAAAAGAAGAGCTTGACAGGTCAAAAACAGCATATGTTTCATTGAATGCAAACTATCTTGCCGAACAGGAAAAGAAGCGTGCGGCAGACATTGCGATTCAATCTTCAATTGCAAAAAAACAAGAAATAGAGGCGCAGATAAAGCGTCTGGAGAGTGAAATTGACGAGGCAAAACTAAACCTGTCATACACAAAAATATATGCTCCGCAAAGCGGCAAAATCTCGGCCAGAACCGTAGAGGAAGGCAACTATGTGCAGGTGGCACAGCCTCTTATGTCAATTGTGTCTGATGAAGTATGGGTTGTTGCAAACTACAAAGAAACCCAGCTTGAGCAGGTACGCCCCGGGCAGGAAGTAATAATCAAAGTTGATACATATCCAAAAAAGAGATTCAAAGGAAAGGTAGACAGCCTCCAGATGGCAACGGGCGCAAAATCAAGTCTTTTCCCTCCGGAAAATGCCGTTGGCAGCTATGTAAAAATAGTACAGAGAATTCCTGTTAAGATTATTTTTACGGAAGATATTTCAAACTACAATATTGCACCGGGCATGTCGGTTGTGCCTAAAATAAAAATTAGATAACAGGCGCACAGGTCAGTTAATTCTTAAGCTGTTTTTTAACATCGTCCCTGATATCCGAAAGCGGGCCATTGTATGGATTTCTGAGGTTTTGATAGTATTTTTTTGCATATGTAAAGGGAAATTTCGGAATCCAGCCAAGTTTAAAAAGAATATTAACCGTTTCGGCCCCCTGAGAGAACATAAGTTCATCAATTGTCTGCTCGTAGGCAGGAGAAATCGACGTTATCAGTTTAAGCAAATAATCGGCGGCAGTAAGTGCACCATAGCCTGACATAAGTCCTGTGTCGGTTATTACTTTTGTAATTTTGAGTTCATTCCCGTCGACACTTATTCTGCTTGTATTTTCAGGCGGTACGATTTCACTCTCTGCAGCTCTTTCAATTTCGTACCATTCGCCCTCATATTTAATTCTAAGGGTTTGCGGGTCAGGCATATAGATATCATCATAGTCATTCTCAAGAATTTCCCTGCCGTTAGAATCAACGATTCCGTATTTGTAGTTTTTACATGTGAGGAAATTCTGCCCGAAAAGGGGATCAATTCTTGTGTATTCGGGAACTATTATAATTTCACCGAATTCATTGTACAGACCGAAGTCATGGTCATTCCCGAGTTTTGCATATTTACCGAAAAATCTGTCTACATGGCGGTATTTAATGGGAACAAGTATATTCCCGTTTGAATCAATAATTCCAAACTTTGAACCTTTTTGTGCTATCCAGGAAGAATTACCCAGTCTGATAAGCTTTTTATAATCTGCATTCAGCACCGTATTTCCTGATTTGTCTTTCAATCCGAATTTATTATCTTCGGAAAATACCGTGACGTCTTCCATCTTGAGAACACCTTGCAAAGGCGCTTGATTCTGTGCGTTTACTTTTGTACAAAGCAAAAATATTAAAAAAAATAAACAAACAATCCTTTTCATAATTTAATGATAGCATAAAATTATCCATGTTATAATTTTGTTAACTGAATTGAATTATGCTTAAGGTTAATATGACAAAAAAGACTCTTGTATACCTGTCAGCTATAACTGCTGCTGTTATCTTGCTGGCTCTTATTTTTTATCTTATCGTTCTGCCTTATGCAGTTTCCAATACAAAAGTTCTCGGTTTATTAGAAAAATGTGTTAAAGATTCACTCCATGCGGAGTTGAAAATAGTTAATCCCGTCTTAAAAACTTCTCTTGCACCGAGAATTACATTTAAACTCGATGAATTATATATTATAAAAAACAATAAAGACATTTTAAATGTGAAAAATTTTGACGCGGATATTTCTCTTGTCAGGCTCTTTCAAAAAAGAATCGTTATAAACAAGCTCGGCGCAGATTATATATTTGCAAACGTTAATGAAATTATGTCCTTGTGTCCTCAATCGCAGGATAAGGAACAAAAACCCGTGCTCTGGCGCCCGGATCTTTTTAATTCGCTTTTATACGTGAAAAAATGCATAATCTGCTATGCGGTATCAAACAAGACCTCTGTAAAGTTTGACGGCTCTAATCTTGAAATAACCGCACGGAGAAATCCTAAATATGTCCACTTTGATGTCGTTTTGGATATTATTGACAACGGCAGAAAAATATCTTTTAAACTCAAAGATAATGACCGCGTATACACAAAAAACAGGAAATTTATCGTTGATAATCTCGCTCTTGATATTAACAAATCCAAAATGTTTATCAAAGCGCAGCTGGGTGAAAAATCCTTCAGCGCAAATGTAAACTCTGAAAAATTTGACCTGGCATACGTTGCCGGGCTGCTGAGGACTAATTTTATTATCCCGAACGGGGAAGAAATGCTTTCTTACTTTAAAGACATCAGCGGCGATTTTGATTTCAATGTCGATATGACAAATAAAGGATTAGAAGGTTTTGTTAATCTCAACAAAAGCAAGATTACACTTGTACCCTTAAGCGATCTTAAGGTCACGGTAGATTCAGGATATATTGACATTAAGCCGGATATTATTACACTTTCGGATATAAAAGGCTACTACTGCAATGACAAAAATAATACAATTGAGGTCAGGGGCACAATTAAAGACTATTTAAAATCTTTTGAAACGGATGTTATAGTTAAAGCCCTTGCAGGCAAGGAGTTTTCAAAAAATCACCTTTCAAAAATAGTCGGCTATCCGCTTGAGATAACAGGTGTTGCAAATACGCTTGTTTACTACAAGTCTAAATTTTCAGATATGAATGTCTGGTGCGCCTTTATGCTCAAAAAAGGAAGCGACCTCCTTGTTGACGGCGCCTCCCTTACCCCCGTTAATTACGACAGAGTTGCAACTGTTGATATTGACCTTGATCCTGATGTTATAAATATAAAAAAAATAAATTACTATATTGCCTCAACGATTGACAGAAACAGCAAGATAAAACCTCTTCTTACCATATGGGGCAAGCTTGATGCAAAGACGTGTGCACTCAAAAACATAGGCTTTACTATTCCAAAACCGCTTCCAAGTGAGTTTTTAAATGTGCTTATAGGTCAAAAAGTCTTTAGAAAAGGGCAGATTGCAGGTAATTTAGAACTTATTGCCGATTCTGAAGTGCCATACATTAAAGCTGATATGTCAATGGATAAAGTTGCAATTCCGGCACAAAGACTTTTTATCAAAGAAGCAAAATTTACAGCCGCAGGAAAGGACATAAGACTCAGTACAAACGGCAAGTTTAAGCGTTCGGATTACGAATTGAACGGTGTTATGCTTAATGAAATAAAACTGCCGGTTGTAATTAAAGACGTAAATTTGACGGTAGACAATATTGATGCGGAGCGGATTTTGAGTTCAATGAATGCTCAGAACAAAACAGACACCGCGGATAAACAAAATGTTGAAAAGCTAGTCGTGGCAGATGAAAATAATCTGGATGAAACCAAAAATCTCGACAGTGCTCCCGTTTTTGATACAGGTTTGCTGATTGTAGAAAACTGTGTATTTAATCTGGTCAAAGGTAAATACAAAGATATAAACTTTGGTAATTTAAAGGCTACTCTTACCCTTGATAAAAACGGCATTTTAAATATTTTCTCAAACAGATTTGACATAGCGGAAGGAATTTCCTCCTGTAAAATCAACTGCGATCTTAAAAATCATAAGTACAATCTGCTGCTTGGCGTAAAAGATATAAACTCTGATATTATGGCAACATCAATTCTCGGCCTGAGCCGTGAAATTTCCGGCAAGGCTAGCGGAGTCATCAGTTTGCATACCGATAAAACACTGGCTCTTAACGGATTCATTAAATTTGCTGTTAAAAACGGCACAATAGGAAAAATAGGACTGATTGAATATGTTCTTAAATTTGCGGCACTTTTTAGAAATCCGCTTGCCATGATAAGCCCCTCAACAATTGTTGACCTTGTAAATATTCCCGAGGGAAATTTTGACAAAATTGACGGTGATTTAGAAATAGCAAATAACGTGATAGAAAAAATTATTATCAAATCACGCTCGCCCCAGCTAAGTTCACTTATTGTAGGCAGATTTGACCTTATTACGCGCGATGCCACATTGAGGATTTATACTAAATTTTCAAGCAAACACAAAGGCTTTGGCGGTTTCTTAAGAAATCTTTCCTTAAACAGCCTTGCAAACCGTGTTCCGCTAAATTCAAGAAATGACAGCAGCTATTATGCAGCCGAGTTAAAATTCCTGCCTCCGATAGAAGCTGATGAAAAAGACTGCCAGGTCTTTTTAACAAAAGTAGACGGTGATGTAGAGCACAACAATTTTATATCATCCCTTAAGAAGATAAAGTAAGAGATTAAAGTTAATTTTTAATGCTGTCAATGTCCTTTAGTAATCCGCGGAGCGATTTTTCACGCTGTCTTGTCACTTCGTCTTGTTCCAAAATGTCTTTAAGCCAAAGTTCGGCAATATTAAGATAATCCGGTATATTATGTTCACGTGCAAGAAAAATTGCAAAATTTGCATAGTCTGTAGCATGGAATATTTTTCTTTTGTCGCTTTTGTAACACTTTTCCAGAATTGACATTGCTTCTTTAAGCTTGTCAAGGGCAGCATCTGTATTAATATTTTTATTGGCATTAAAAAGAATTGTTGCAAGCGTATTTTTGATGCTAAAATTGTGCGGACTTTTATTTATAGCTTCTTCGATATCTGCATATGCGCCGGTATAATCCTTTAAATGAAACTTATACATCGCGCGCTGCTGAAGGGTAAAAGCATTTCGTTCATAGCTGTAAATAATCTCATATAAATCAAGCGCCTTATCATTAAACAATTTATAAAAAAGCTTCGCATCGTATGCATAACGTTTGAATATGTAGTGTTCATATATGTTGTAAGGCGGAACTCTAGTAATAAATTTTCTTACTATTTTGGCAAACTCGCGTTTTAAACAGTCAGTAAGTACATAAAATGCTTGTTTTACAAACAGGCGCGAGCGCAGCACATAGTAATCCTGGTCATATTCATCTTCAGTCAAAGGGACGTTTATTTCGGATAAATAATTTTTGACAACATTTATTTGTGTTTTTAACCATTCATAATCAGAAGTTTCAAAATACGAAAACAATACGCTGGTGCTTAAAATTGATTTATTTTTTGTTAAATATGCGGCAATTGCAACTATTTCAAAGGCTTCGTAAGACATATTTTTAATTTTTGTAAGAATAAATTTTATCTTATCAGCTGAAAGGATTTTATCGACATTTTTAGCCATCATTTCAAACATTGAAAACTTATCGCTGTCAGTTTCTTTATATGAAAAATATTCCTTCCTTAGATTTTGAGGAATCTTTTCGAATATTTTTTGAGAATCCTCAACACTAAGCTCCCCGAAATCAATTTTTTTATAATCAATATTTTCAACAAGATGTTTTGAAGTTTCAAAAACATAATCGCTATCCGCACAGACAACTCTAATATTTTGGCGTTCCATAAAAATTCCGGCAGCCTCTATATCGTTTGAAAAATCATCAATAAAAACAATCGCAGGTTTGTTACCGATGTTATTTACAATTTGTCTTGCCTGTTGAGGAGTTGCATTGGACAAAAAAAGTTTTAATTTTGCCTCCCGAGAATTAAAGCTTGCTGCAAGCTGCATAAGCAAAGTGGTCTTACCTGAAAACGGGATTCCGACTATAACGAGATTCTTGTTTTGTAAAATATTTTCATATATATTATCCACAAAAGAAGTAGCAGCCGGATACCCCGACAAAATGCAGTACCAGTCGGTAGCGGCATTTAAAAAGTATTCTTTTTTAGAAACGGTGCTAATTTTGTTTGTATCGGGAATGGTATATTTAATAAGCGGCGCGGGCAAGTTTGTAACAGAGTCAACATCATTAGCAAGGGGTGCATTTCTTTCAAGCCACTCTAAAAGTTCTTTAGTGTCAGACACAATGACATAACAACCTAATGCTCGAAAATAATCGATGTTTTCTGTATCATCCGGCAGACACTGAACCCAAATACGCTGGGGCTTATTAGTAAGTATTTTTGAAATTGCACGGTTAACACATCCGTCATGAAAGCCATAGCCGCAAAAAAGCGTTGGTGCTTTATATAGCTCAGCCTCCATTGAATGAAACAGCTCCTTGTTAGAGTCATCTACGTTTGCAAGCTCGTTTTTTCCGAAATATAAATTTGAATCAGGATTGTTTACTTCGCCATGTAACGGTATATAAGTAACAACCTCTGAATAGCGCTTAGCGGCACCCTGCATAACAATGCTTTGCATGTAGTGGCGTTTATTATTCCCAAAAACACAATGGGGGATATTATCAATATTGGTCGTAATATAGGAACGAATATTCAGCTTGTCCAATACATTATACAACTGATTGTACGAACTTACCGTATATTTTGTCCTTAAGTATTCTTGAAACTGCTGCTTTGAACGTGTATTTAAAATACCGGACAACTTTTCAAGGTCATTTGAAAATCTTTCATCTATACTAAATTTTTCGCAAATTTCTTTTGCGAGATCGGCGGCATGAGGCAGGCATTTACCTTCAGGGGAAGGAAGTGTCGAAAAACCGGCGCCGGTAAAAAGGTTAAAACCATTTTGCAGTGCTTCTTTAAATAACTCTTCCTTGTCAATTGCAAACATACTCATAATCCCCACACACAATCAATAAATACGGAGAGTGAGGGATTCGAACCCTCGGCAGGTAATTAGCCTGCACGGACTTTCGAGATCCGCACCATAAACCGCTCGGACAACTCTCCGTCACTTATTGTACTAAGAACAATAAACTTTTGCAAACTTATATTTGTCACTAACTGTGTGCATCAAGTAGAAAAAACCGGACAAAATAGCGTCCGGTTTTTATTTGTGTTCACTACAACTCTGTTATACAAGATCTCTGTAGGAATTCCTGAACATATCCGAATATGTTGTGTGTAATAGTTCGTGTGCTTTGTGTGAATTAGGTTTTTCAAGAAATTCTTCATAGAGCTTGATAATATCAGGGTTTTGATGGGATTTTCTTACCGGCAGCTCCCTGTCCTCTTCATAAAGCCCTTCTGCACGCTGTTCTTTAATCTTAATATCATCACAGCTTCTTGGCTGACCGCCGCCATTGATACAGCCGCCCGGGCAAGCCATTACTTCTAGAAGGTGGAAATCCGCCCTGCCTTCTTTTAGCTCCTTAATGGACTTTTCTGCTTCTTTAAGTGTCGATACAACACGCACCTTTACTTTTGTACCCTTGATATCGATTTCCGCTTCCTTGGTTCTGTGATTTTTATCCACACCGCGAAGGGGTTTAAAATCAAGATTTTCAAGGGGCTCATGCACTACAAACTCATATGCTGTTCTGACGGCAGCTTCCGCTACACCGCCCGAGGCGCCAAAAATTGTACCGGCTCCGCTGTAGCAGCCAAAAGGCGAGTCATTAGGTTCGGGGTTAATTGCAGCAAGGTCAATGCCTGCTGATTTCAGCATACGCGCAATCTCTTGCGTTGTAAGAACAATATCTGTTTGCGGCCTGCCGTTGTCATAAAGTTGTCCGCGCACAGCCTCAGCTTTTTTAGCTGTGCAGGGCATAATTGAAACAACATAAAGGTTGTCTTTAGTGTAACCATCGTAATACTTTGGAACAAGCTCTTTAATTATTGGAGAAAGCATTCCCTGCGGCGATTTACATGTAGATAAATGTTTGAGCATGTCAGGGTGCTGCGTTTCAAGGTAGCGAACCCAGGCAGGACAGCATGAAGTAAACAGCGGGAGGTTTTCGCCTTTTGTGAGTCTTTCTATAAACTCGCTTGCCTCTTCCATAATGGTTAAGTCGGCTGAGAAATTTGTATCAAAAATGAGATTAAAACCAAGCTGTCTCAAGGCTGCATTGAGTTTACCAATCACATTCTCGCCGGGCTTTAAGCCAAACTCCTCGCCGAGCGCCACGCGTACCGAAGGAGCCATTTGCACGGCGGTTTTCTTTTCCTTGTCGTTAATTAAATCCCATACTCTGTCGATATCCGTTTTAATGGTAAGTGCGCCCGTAGGACAAACTGCCTGACACTGGCCGCAGAACACACAGTCAACCGAGCCGAGGGTTTTACCTGCCATAGGCTGGACAAGGGTCTTAGACCCTCTGTTTGCAAACCCTAACACACTGTGCCCCTGAAATTCGGCACATGCTCTGACGCAAGCACCGCAGAGAATACATTTGTTCGGGTC
>ERZ1643249.1514-NODE-1514-length-23185-cov-5.274103_pt1 | contig 23185 bp, 15 predicted proteins | sample MGYA00579263_ERZ1643249 | MGnify/ENA primary metagenome ERZ1643249 (study PRJEB29033, sample SAMEA4952264) | chicken gut metagenome | biome: Broiler Chicken; feature: Gastrointestinal Tract; material: Caecum | place: Ireland | collected 2018 | study: Broiler... | reverse complement strand
GTGGGCAAGACCGAGCTTGCAAAGGCGCTTGCCGAAAATCTGTTCGACGACGAAAAGAATATCGTGCGCATAGATATGAGCGAGTACATGGAGAAGTTCTCAGTGAGCAGGCTGGTCGGCGCGCCTCCCGGATATGTCGGCTATGAAGAGGGCGGCACGCTTACCGAGGCGGTACGCAGAAAGCCCTACTCCATAGTGCTCTTCGACGAGATTGAAAAGGCGCACCCCGACGTGTTCAACATCCTCCTGCAGATACTCGACGACGGCAGAATTACCGATTCGCAGGGTCGCACGGTGGACTTCAAGAACACAATTATAATACTCACCTCCAACCTCGGCGCGACGGACATTATCGAGGGCATAGAGGGCGGCGAAATTTCCAAGGCCGCGCAGGACAAAGTATATGCCATACTCAAACAGTCCTTCCGTCCTGAATTTCTGAACAGGCTTGACGAGATTATTATGTTCAAGCCGCTCACCCGCGAGAATATCGGCGGCATCGTGGATATACAGCTCAAGCGCCTTACCTCCAGACTTGAGGCTGAAAACCTTACGCTTAAGGTCACCGACGCCGCAAAGGACTACATCGCCGAACACGGTTACGACAATGTTTACGGTGCCCGTCCTTTGAAGAGGTTCATACAGAAGTATGCCGAAACGCCCATCGCGCGCTACATTATCTCGGGCAACCCCGAGGCAGGCAGCACGATTACGCTGGACGCTGACGAAAACGGCATCTGCCTGAAATAATCTGCGTACGGCGCATATTGGGCGGCAAACGCACGCACATATGGTGCGACGAACGCCATACGCACATATGGCGCGGCAAAATAAAATAAAAAAAGTTAAAGGCGGGCGGCGCAAAATTTGCGCCGCCCGCCTTGCTGGTTACCCGCCAGCATTGCTGTTTGCGCCCGCCAGCATTGCTGTTTGCGCCGCCCGCCTTGCGTTATTTCAAAGAAAATTTATATCCAGGACACGAAAATAAAAGGACAAAAAATTACTATAAAACACCTGGAAAATAATTTACCCAAAAACACCAGGAGCAATAAACACCAAGCCACGCAAAAAGCCGCCCGTAAAGGCGGCTTGATTTTATTACTTTAAGTATAAGATAAGGAAATTCAAAATAATTCAGGATTTATTCTCTTCAGAGTTTTGGGACGGAGCGCTGTCGGTTACGGAAGAAACTTTCTTTTCGGCTACCTCCGTGCCTGCTGTCGTGCAGGCTACTTCACTCTGCACACCGCGCGCCTTGCGCTTTTTTACTGCCGAGGGAATGTATGTAAATATAGTGCGGAAGATAAGCCTTACGAGCGGGCCGGCATAGAATATCTGCCAGCAGAGCGCCATGGGGAAGTTAAAGGCCGTGGTCTGAACCCATACGGCAAAGAAGTCGGGTGCGGCGGGCTGCTTGATTATAAGCGTGGCCATAAGGCTCATTATAGGGCACATAAAGCATACCGTTATGCCGGAAATAGCAAGCGTGAGAAGGATGGGCTGCGTCTTTTCGGGGTTGAGAATGCGGAAGGCAAGCTTTTTGGCGATAGGGCCTACCACAAGAATTTCAAAGCCGAAGGCGATAAGTCCCATATACCACAGCTCGGAAAAGGCGGCAACGAATACGGTGTCGTTGAGCTCGCCGAAGTCGAGCGCAATGTTGTAGCAGACCATGGCGTACACCATAACCACTACCATTATAAGCGTGAAAACAATGTCCTGAAATAAATTTTTAGGCATTTTCTGAACTCCTAAATTATTTAATTTATTTATTGAATTCAAATATTTGTCGAATTAAAAATCAATTAAATAGTTATTTAATTGATTTTTTGCAATAAAAAAACGAGCAACACATATTTTGTGTTGTTCGTTATCGCCGCGCAAGGCGCGGTGTTGCGTTTCCAATAAATACCCGTATATGCTTGGCCGCACATTGAAGGCGGTCTTCCGCTTGTTTTTATATAATTTTAGCGCACGGCGGCCGTAAAATCAAGCATTTATTTTAATATATATAAAAAAGAAAATTTAAAACACCATTTTTGTTACTTTTTTTACGCCCGAAGCAAGGGGCTAATTGCCGCCCGAATATATCTGATTGCCGCGCGCATATTAAAAGAAATAGGGCAGAAATGAGGAGATAAGGCCGAGTGCGCAGAGCACGGCAAGCGCAATGGCTATGCCCCTTACGCCGAACTTTGTTTCGGCCAGTTTTTCGGCCTCGGCTCTGTCGAGCTCCCTTTCGGCAAGGCGCTCCTCTTCAGACAAATGGGAGGAAACGCCCCCGCCATCTGCATTTGCCCCCGCACTATCCCCCGACGAAGCACATTCCTGCGGGCTTTTTCCGCTCAGAATGGCGGCGAGTTCGGAGGAAGTGAGACCGAGAACCTGCGCGATTTTATCGAGAGAAGGGCTGTCTGCAGGCACAAAGGAGCTCTCCCACCGCTGCAGGGTGGTCTTGGAAACATATATCAGCTGCGCAAAGGCGCGTATGGAATAGCCATGGTCTTCGCGCAATTTTCTTAAATTACTGCCATTATATTTAATCATTATTCCCGCCTTTATACACTGAACACAGCGCACACGGCCGTATTTTTATTATTAATTATACCATATTAAAGAATAATGTCAAATAAATGTTCTGTTTAATTGATTTCATTCACATTTTTATGCTTTCCGCAAAAAACGGGACAAAATCGGGACAGCTTTTGCCGCCCCCGCCTTTGACAAGTTCCCCCTATGGTGATAAAGTATATGTATATAGGCTAAGCCTTAAGAATATTTTAACCTAGGGGGTATAAAATGAAATTTGTAAAAACTAAACAATGCTTATTTGTAGGTAGCGCGCTGCTGCTTTCTGCTGCAGTAATTACCGGTTGCGCACTTTCTGCCAAAATTTACAGAACCGCACCTACCGACACATTTACTGTAAGTTCCAATGACGGCTACTATTCAGAAACAACTTATTTCTTGACTGAAGAAGCCTACAAAGAACATTCTATGCAAACTGAAGAAAACACACAGGCAAACAGGAAAACTACATTAAATGCAAGCGCGCCTGATGCAGACGAGGGAGAGTTTGTTTTAGGCGCAATCCAAAGTATTGTCGTGAGCGAAACAGTTGCTGAAGACGGCAGCATAGCAGACAGTCACCCGATGACGGAAAACGAGCTTGAATACTATGGAATTAATCCCGCTTATATAGGCATCAATGACCCGTGGCAAAATTCCACTTGGGGAGGTGGTGGCGGTAGTGGTGAATCTGACACAATTATCGCAAACAAAAGTGACGAGATGTATTTACTAACGCTAAATTTTGAATTGAGATATAGTAGTTATACGAATAAATATTTTGCCAGTGGCGAAGCAGTTTGGGAGGACAAATGGGTCCCTTTTTGGCAAACAGATGAAGCAGCTGAGGAATGGAATTTGGATTTTATGGGCATTACATGGGGCGGAGAAAAGACTTTAAAGATTGAAAACGCAGATTTTTCAGCAAGCTATTATAATGACAATACAGTTGATTATTCAATAGCCAAAGCAGACTCATATGCGGGATATGTTTGGCAATTCAATGAAAAATCTGGTTATCTAGGTAAAGAGCTTAAATATGCACGCGCCAACGTAGATATAAAAAAAATAGGCACTCCCCTTAACAAAGAAACAAATATTGTATTAACTTATATACATACCTATGGGGCGATTAGTGGGGGCATATCGTTTGAATTTGATTCAGAAGAAAAACTTTCTGCCGGCATAAGCCTTTCATTAACCGATAAACAATGGCAAATCCAAATAGATATCCCAGGAATAATATATTAAACTATCCATAAATTTGGAGGAGGTTTGTATGAAAGAAAAATCAACTGGCAAGAGCAGGAAGCATATTAGCAAGAGGGCAAAACTCTGGCTGGCAAATATATTATGTTTTGTTGCCTGCGTGGGGGCTCTATTTTTTGAAATGGCCACAATGGGCGTTATGCGCCCTTTAACCTATATCTGCATACAATGCGCCTTTACGTTTTTCAGCCTGATAGTCTACTTCCTTTCCATAATTGCAGATGCGCTCGGCGGCAGGACGGCGAGGGAGAAACTATCTGACGGCAAGACGGACGCACCCGAAGGGAACGCCGAACCTACAAATAGCAAGGTAGTAAAGTAATACGCCCGCACATATGCGCCTTTTATTGACAACTTAATTTATAAAGCTGCGGGCGTTGCCCGCAGCTTTATTGCTTATTTTCAGGTTTTGCGCCCGTGACGAAAGCGATTTTACAGCGCGCGTTTTAATGCCACACAAAACGCGTTATTTTCGCAATATTTTTTGCGACAATTTTTACTTTTTTTACTTATTTTAGTGCTCCGCGCGGCATAGCCGCGCGGCGCACTAAAATTTTAAATTATTTAATTGTTTTTTGAAAGTTTGCCGAAGAGTTTGCTTGCCGCCCAGTAGACTGCCGAAACGACTGTAAGCACGGCGAACAACACAACAAACACAATTAAAAGTACCTGCCACCAGGGCATTATTTCCACTGCCCTGTCTGACGAGGCAAAGCCGTTCATTGCCGAGCTGTAATTGCCCACTACATAAAGTATGCGGTGGCTGGCCTCCCTCATCCTCTGCTGGAATGCGGGGTCGTCGCGGTATTCGTTGAGGCTGCTGCCGCTCGAGGAGAGGAAGCAGTCCGTTCCGTTCATAATGCCGTCGCCGAAAAGCATGAACGTGCCGCCGAACGAATCGGCCATATCGGTTATGGAGTAGCCGTCGAAATCCCACTCGTCACGCGAGATGTTAATCATAAGTTCAGGGCTGGCGCTCGTCCAGATACAGCCCGCGCGGTTGAAACTTGTCATTATGGCGTGGGCGTTGCCCTTGGAGGGGCGCATTGCGTACTCGAACGGAAGGAGCATAATCTCGCGCGCCTCCTGCTCGTTCATCCATATGCCTATGCCTGCGCGCTGCGTCTCTTCATTGTTGAACGCGTAGTGCTTTAAGGTGGGGATTACGCCCTTGGCCTGCAATGCCTCTACCTCCGCCACACACGCCGTTGCCGTAAGGAAGGGGTCTTCAGAGAAGTATTCGTGCGTGCGGCCGCCGAAAGGCGTGCGGTGAATGTTGATGCCCGGCGCATATATGCCGTTGTAGCCCGCAAGACGGACATCTTCGGCAAGCGCGTCGCCAACCTTTTTTATGAGCTCGGTATTGAAGGAGGACGCCCATATTCCCTCGCTGGGGAAGGACGCGCCCGTGAGCGAACGCACGAACGTGGTGGGGCTGTCGTGTTCCTTGGTGCCCGGCTTTGTTATGCTCTCTATCACCGGAGTGTTGTAGGCGCACTGAGTTACAAGCTGAGCCTGCTCTTCAAAGGTCATCTGGTCGAGAAGGGCGTCCCATATGGAGTCCTCATACTCGATAATCTCGCCGCTCTCTATTCTGTCCTCGCCGTTGCGGAGCATTACGAGCGTGAGCCCGTTCTGCGCGCCGTACTTGGGCGCGGTTGCGCCCGTGTTGTCTATCGGCTTGTTGGTGGAGAGGTCGTAGAGCATTTCGCTGCCTGACACGACAAGCTGCACCCTGCCCTTGGGGAAAGTGCCCTGCCAGTCACTACGCGAAAGATAGGTAACCGAATTGCTGCCCCTGTTCGCGTACTTGTTGACGTCCATAAAGTCGAGCTGGTTGGTTATGGGCTTGTTGGTCTCTGACGAGAGGGAGTAAGTCTGGGTATCCGTCTTGCCCTGTGCAAGCGCGAGCACGGCAAGGTCGGCATTGCCCTCCGCATCCATTCTGCCATCGGTACTTTCGGGCGAGTAGCCCTTTGCCGCGAGAATGTTGTTGACCGCGTCGTGCGAGTTTCTGCCTGCCGCGAGGTAGTAATCGCCCGCGGAGAGTATGTAAGTTTTATTTACTTCGGAATCGTACGATTTGAACTGTTCCTTATCCACGAAGATATTTACGGTGTCCGCTTCGCCCTTTCCGAGAAGGCGGGTCTTGGCAAAGCCGACGAGCTCTGCCGAGGCCTTTTCCACGCCGTCGGCGGGGTCGTAGGCCTTCTGGAGATAAATCTGAACTACCTCCTTGCCGGCAACTTCGCCCGTATTGGTGACGGTGAGCGAGACTTCATACCCGTCCTCCTCTTCGGTGACGGTGTAGTCGGAATATCCGAACGTGGTGTACGAGAGGCCGTGACCGAAGGGGTACGCCACATCTGCCGAGTAGCTGTACTCGCCTGCGTTGCCGCTGCCCATTACGTAGTCTTCGTACCGCGTTTCATAGTAGCGGTAGCCCACATATATGCCCTCGGTATATACTGCGTAGTACTGCGCGCCGTAGCTTGCGAGGGTGCTTATATCCACGCCGTTGGCCGCGCCGTACTTTTCGGCAAAGCCGACTTCCTTGCTCCAGGTAGCCATTGCGGGCGAGGAGAAGTTATCCTTTAAGTAGGTATCCGAGAGCTTGCCCGAGGGGTTGACCTCGCCGCTGAGCACGTCCGCCACGGCATATGCGCCCACTCTGCCGAGGTTGCCCACCCAGAGCGCCGCGTCCACATCTATCTGCGCGTTTTCCGTGAGGAAATCGAGCTGGAGCATTACGGCCGAGTTGACTATTACCACTATCTTTTCAAACACTCCCTCTTCCTTCAGGTCGGTGAGGTTTTCTAAAACAGAGCGCTCGTTGGCGGTGAGCGAAAGATAGCTGCCGTCCTCGCCGTCGCTGCCTGCGACGGGTACGTCCGAACCCTCGCCGCTGTTGCGCGCAAACACCACGATTGCGGCGTCGCCGTAGTTGGCAAACGTGCCCTCAGATTCGGCGTAGTAGCTCCAGGGCGCGCCCTTTACCTCGTTGAAGGTGCGCAGGTACGTCCTGAAACCCGTGGAGTTCATTCTGTCCCACAAACTGGAATTTACCGTGAAACCGCGGCTTTCGAGCACGGTTTTGAAGTTATCGTAACTGCCAGTATCCGTTGCCGAAGAGCCCGAGGTTGCGTAGTTTAAAGACACCGCGCCCTGACCGAAGAGCGTGACCTTGCGTGCGCCCTGCGCAAGGGGAAGAGCTTCCTCCTCGTTGCGGAGCAGCACTATGCCCTCGCGCGCGATGTCGAGCGCGGCCTCGTCGGCGTAGTCAGAGACCTCCTCCACCGTATCGTAGTCTGTGGGGAAATATTCGGTGTTCTCCGTGCTGTTTTCATCGTGAACCTGCTTCCAGGGTATTACGCCGAAGAAGTCGTTTATGACGGGTGCGAATGTGACGCCCGCCTGGAGCACGGCTATGAACACCATGAGCAGCGAGCCCATAACTATAAAGAAAATCTTTGCAAGCTTTAAAAGCAGCTTGTTCTGCAACAACTTTTTCATGACTGTTCCTCACCTCCGACGGACTGCGCGTCTGCGGCGCCTGCTTTCTGAGCCCTGCCGCCCTTTACCGCGGCAATTATTGCCGCCGCGAGCGAAGCCAGCCACACTATGGCCATAAGCACCGCCGTACAGAGAAATGCAGGGGTAAAGGTTGTGCCGTCTATGGCGACGAGCACGTTGGATATGTAGCGCAGCTGAGTTACTATGAACTGCAGAAAGACGTGCAGATTTAAAAGGCAGGCAAGAAAGTACAGCGCCTGGAAATGAAGGACGGCCGCCGCGTAGCCGAGCACTATGGCTATTACGGCAACAGCAATCACCTCGCCCGAGACGGTGACGTTGAAGGCAGGCTGCTCGCCCGTGCAGGCGTACAGTATGACAGCGGCAAGCATAACTATGCCCGCGGCCGCAACGATATAGTCCTCCGCCCTTCTGCCCGAGATAAATTTTTTAAGGTTAATCATATAGCCTCCGCTTAAGCTGCGGCGCGCCGTGCAGAGCGCGGCGCGCCGCGTAAGGTCAAATTAATCTTTTACGTTGTCTACCGGCGTCCAGGTGAGCTCGGTATCGGTGTATATCTTTATGCAGTCAACCATGGGCGCATTGGCCTTCTGGGTACCTACGTGATATGCGTTTGCATTGCTCGTTACAAGGCGGATTACGTTTTCGCCCTTCTGAAGGCTGAGCGATGTGGTTATGGTGTAGTCCTCGAAGGGATACCTGCCGCCGTCCATCGGGTCGGGTATATCCGTGCCCGTAAGGCTTATGTTGGAGTACTGAATGGCGTTTCCGTTTACGGATATGGTGTAGTAGTCCTCGGCCGTGGGGTCGGACGACATGGTTATGTTGCGGAATTCAGCCGCAAGGCGGAGCACGAGCACGGCGTCGTCAACGGCTTCCTGCGCGTTGATGGTGAACACCAGCTCGGCGCCCGTGGTGTAAAGTCCGGCTATGTAGTAGCCGCCGCTTGCCTTCATGTCGGGGCCCTGACCGTCGTCACTTTCAAATATCAGCGCGTCGCCGCCGCGGGAGTTGGAGTAGCCCGCGCCGTCTATATCGGCTATATCCGTCTGCTCGGCCTCGAACACGTATTCCTTGAGCCACTTGGCGTACAGAACGGTATCGGCATTTATGAACATCCTCGAATATTCCTGAGTGAGTTCGGTATCGGTGTACCAACCCATAAAGCGGTAGCCCTCAAGGGAGGGTTCGGGGAGGTCGCCTGCGCTGGGGGTCATTGCGCCGCGCTCATACGACTGCACGGCAAAGTTTTCCTGCTGGCCCGCCATATTCCACTTCATTGTAAGGGTTACAGAGTTTGCGTCCGCCCAGTGCGCGTACAGGGTTATGTTTTCGGTTACGGGGCCGAACGCATAGGCTTCGCCCTCGGTGGCGTCGGTGTACCAGCCCGCAAAGCGGTAATCCGTTCTGTCGGGGTCTGCGGGAGGGGTTACGGACTGGCCGCCCTCTACCTCTTTCACCGTGGGTTCGGGTGCGCCCGTATAGTTATAGTTGAACGTTACGGTGTATGTTACCACCGGTTCGGCCACAGATATGCGGTAAGTATCGCTCTTGCCGCTGTATGTGACGGTTACGGTTACGTTGCTGCCCGCAACGTTCATGTCCGCCGTGGCGGAAACGCCGCTGTCAGTCATCTGTACCGTACCCGAAGAGCCGTCGCTGTAATATACCGCAAGCACGCCGCCTGTAAGGTCGAGCGTGTCGCCCACAAGATATTCCTTTTTGGTGGGTTCGGTGGTTATGTCTATGGAGCTTACCGTCTTTTTATCGCCGCCGCCCCCTTCGGTTTTACCGCCGCCTCCGCACGCCGCCATTGCGAATACAAGGACAAGCGCGAGCGCGAGCAACAGCGAAATTATTTTGGATTTTACCTTCATAATGCCTCCTGTATAAAATAATTTATAAGGCAAAGGCCCCGACAAGGGCGCTCAACACGCACCTTGCCGGAGCTGCCGTTCTGAATGAACTTAACCGATTTTATTGGTTTTTAAATTCAGTTCTTATTCCTTCTGCGTACGAATATCGCCGTGGTTATGCCTGCTGCCGCTACAAGGAACGCTATTGCCGAACCTGTGAATGCAACGGAGGAGTTGCAGCCGCCGGAGGTCTTGTTGGTTTCCATAGCCGCGTCTATCATAGCCTGAACTTCGGCCTCGGTGAGGGTATCGGGCATCTGGATGCCTTCGATAGCTTCGTCTATGAGCGCCTTGATTTCAGCTTCGGTGAGACTGTCGTCTGCGGGAAGGTTAGCTATGGCCTGATCTATCATGGCCTGAACATCTTCTTCGGTAAGGGCGGGTTCTTCAACTGCCGTGCCTGCCGCTACCGTGAGGGTGAACTGCTGGTCGAAAGTAGTTGTAACGGGCCTTCTGTCGCCAGTAACTTCGGTTGCGCGTACTACGAAGTTGTATGTACCGGCCTGGGTAGGAGTACCGGTTATAGCGCCCGTGCTGTCCATGGTGAGACCTGCGGGAAGAGCGCCCTCTACCACTGCGTAGGTAACGGTTGTGCCGTCTGCGGAACCTATGCCGTTTTCTACCGCTTCAACAAATATGCCGGCCTGAGTGCCAACCGTGAGCGCGGTGTTGCCGTTGAATACCATACCGTCTTTAACGGTGAGCGTGAAGGTTTTAGCCGTCTTGAGCCAGCCGTCTACCGTGCAGGTAACTTCGAATGTGAAGGTACCGGACTGGGTTGCGCGACCGCTTATCTTGTTGCCGCTGAAGGTGAGGCCTGCGGGAAGAGTGCCGTCCGTTACGGAGTAGACTGCCGTTGAGCCGTTGAGCTGGTCTTCGGTGTAGCCCAGAGCTTCGCTTGCATAGCCGGATACGCCCATTGTTGCCTGAGCAGCTACCGTGCCTTCGCCGCCGAATACTTCAACAAATCCGCCTTTGCCGTCGGACTGAACCATCGTTATGCCCTGACGGAATGCTGCGCCGTTTACATAGAAGTACAGAACGCGGGTTGCGCAGGTACGTACATAGTAGTACTGGTGATAGCTCTCTGTCTTGGCTGCGTCTTCAAGTCTTACGCCGCCCTTGCCATTACGGAGAGTTGCATCCCATACGCCTGAAGCTTCTGCTTCGCCGCCGCTGCCGAGAGGAAGCTCGTTGCCGCAACGGATTTCAAGGTCGGTCGTCGAGAGCTTGAGGCCGGGCCAGTTGTACTTTTCGTACATGTCGTCGAAGATGGGTTTGTACTGAGCATATTCGCCTGTGAGCAGCGCATACTGTGCGGTTGCTACGGTGACGGGGTCGTTACGGCCGGGTGCTTCGGGGTTGGTCGTAACCTTGTCATATTCAGCCTGCATCAGCTTGAGAAGAGCCTGATGCTGGGTTGCATTGTACTTAAATCCTGCGTAACCTGTTTCGGTATTTGCGGGATAAGCCGTCTCGAAAGAGGTGGGATTTGCAGCTATAACGTTGAGGATGTCAACGCCGTTCTGCCTGTATTCGCTCATCGTAAGGCCTGCAAACATATCCGTTACGGCTATGCCAGTGAAGCCCCACTGATCGCGCATGACTTTGGTCATGTAGTTGTAGTTTGCGGGGGTCTCTACGCTGCCTATGCGGTTGAACGCCGACATGGTTGCGGAAGAGCCGCCTTCCTGAAGTATCTTCTGGAACATGGGCATGTAAATTTCACGCATGGCCTGTTCGGAAACCCATGTGCAAAGACCGTTACGGTTGGATTCCTGGTCGTTCATGAAATTGTGCTTAACCCATACGTTGAGGCCTCTGCTCTCTGCGCCCGATACTACTGCCGCGCCGATTATACCGCCGTGGATGCCGTCCTGGCTGTAATATTCGTTGTTACGGCCTGAGAAAGGAGTGCGGTGAAGGTTAGCGCCGGGGCCGTACCAGCCGTTGAGGCCGGATGTAGAGGTCTGCGTGTCGCGGTGAAGGGATATATTGGCAACGATTATGCCCTGCTTGTGTGCAAGCTCGGTGTTCCACGTTGCGCCTATTACGTCTTCAGTTACCCACGAATAGGTAGAACCGTTGTTGTTGGGGCCGTCTGCGTCCGTGCTCTGGCTCTTGTCTATCGAAGGTATGGGAGACGTACGGAATGAACCGTAGGATACGAGGTCCTTGAGTTCGTCCCAGGTAAGGTTGTTTACAAACTCGTCCCACTTGGGATTTATAGACTGCGTACCGTCTGCGTTGGTGACGTAGAGGGGAACGCCCGCCATAGACTGTATCTTTACGGAAGCCACGCCGTTGGTGCGGCCACTCTCTTCTGCCTGCGTCCAGGTTGAGGAAGCTGCCTCGAATTCTGCGGGCGAGATGTACCATGCGTCGCTCTCGTCGTCCTGCCACTGTGCGGTGTTATTCGCGTCGTAGCCGAGCTGGTTCTTGAGCGAATTTACAAATACGTCCTTGAAGTTCTTGTCGCTCTCCTGAGGGGTGAGGGGATATGTGCCCGCCCAGTTTGCACGCGAAAGCTGCGTCATGCCCGTGCCGCCTGCTGCCATGTGGCGCTCGTCGCGGATGGTGTAGTAGTCGCTCGTGCCGTCCGTCTTGGCCTGGTCGGAGCCGAATACTTCCTCTACGAGGTTGCCGCTGAAGTCGTCGAGCTTGAGGTTTGCAGTTGTGGCGAGCGAGAAGCTCTTGCTGCCCATTACGTCGTGCGAGTTCTTCATCGCCTTTACTTCGTACGTGCCGTTCTGGAGCTTGTAGCCCTGATGTCCGGTATCAAGCACGTCCTCGGTATCGAATGCGGCGAAGTCCTGAACGTTGAATTCAACGGTCACGGTCTGGGTTGCGCCAGGTCTTATCTCTGCCGTCTTGGTGAAGCCGGAGAGTATTACGTGAGGGCGCTCGAGGCCGCTTGCCGCGTCGTAAGGAGGCGTAACGTATACTTCCACTACGTCCTTACCTGCAACAGAGCCTGTGTTTTCAACGGTTACGTCGAGGTAGAGCGTCTTTATGGTAGCTTCCTTGCCCACGTCAGATGCGAACAGCGCGGGGTCCATTGCGCCCGAAACAAGCTGCTTTGCGCCGTTGGCGTCGGTGTAATAGAGGTCGCCCACCGTCCACTCGAATTCGGTATAGGAGAGGCCGTATCCGAAGGGATATACCACGTAGTTATCGTACCACGCCTCGCCGTTTTCGTATGTATCTTCAACGAGCGTGCCGGGGATATTTATGGCGCCGTCATAGTCCTCCGCCCTTGTTTCGTAGTAGCGGTAGCCGAGGTAGATATCTTCCTCCATGTCTATGCCGTGCACGCCGCGTCCGTAAGCAACCGCCGTGTAGGCGTCGCCCGTGGGCAGGCCGTTTTCGTAATTGCCGTAGTTTACGTTGTTAGTGCCTTCGTTGAGGCCGAAGTTCTGCCAGGTGGGGTCTGCCGTGAAGTCGCTGTTCCAGATATCCACCGTGCGGCCCGAAGGGTTGGTCTTGCCGGAGAGTATGTCGCCTACGGCGTTTATGCCGTTTGCGCCCGGACGGCCTATCCAGAGTATGCCGTTAATTGCGGCGTCGTTCTGGAGGTTGCGCATTTCGATAATGTTGGATGTGTTGACAACAACAACTATCTTATCGAATTTATCCTTTACATAGGATATGAGTGCTTCTTCGCTGTCGGTAAGCTGCAGATAGTGCTTGTAATTTACCGTGTTGCCCTCTGCATCCTTGCCTTCTGCCTGGTCGGCGTGTTCCCAATCGTACTCGTTACCGTCGCCGTCTTTGTTGTCCTCTACTTCTGAAGTCTTGGTGTCCGCGTCTGCAGACTCGCCGCCCGTACGGGAGATGAGTATGACTGCCGCGTCGCCGTAAAGTTCAAGCGAATTTTCAACATTCTTGCCGAAATCCGTCGTTTCGTTTCCTATGCCGTTGCTGTTGCCCGCATAGAATTCTTCAAGCGTGGGGTTAACCTTGAAGCCCGCCTGCGCAAGGCCGTCGCCGACAGTGCCCGTACCACCGGTAAGGCTGTCGCTGCGAACGCCGAATACGCTGACATATTCCTTGCCCGTAAGGGGAAGTGTTCCGTCGTTCTTCAAAAGAACCTGGCCCTCGCGTGCCAGTTCGGTATTGAGGTCTGCTGCCGCTTTCTGAGCTTCTTCCGCGCTGGTGTAGTCCGTATAGAACTTGCCGTTGTTGCCGAGCGTCCGGCTTTCGAGCATTGCTGCGCGAGCGCTGAAACTGGTGAACAACGGGCTGGCGGCAAGTACGCCTGCAAGCAGGCACACGGCCGTGATTTTAGCCAGTCTGGACTTTACGCCCTGCTGTTTCATAGATGCAAATTTCCTCCTTAAGATAATGTCGGTACGGCATTTCGGCCGTAAACCATTTATATTTTAACATATTTTGTAATTTGTTTTCATTTTTGCTAAACAATGCTGTGAGTAATGCACAACTCGCCATAAAACGTAAAAACGGTCAGTTTTTTGTAAAAGTCGGGCGAAGGGGAAATTTTGGGCGCTTTGAGGTCGCGGAAGACGGGACTTTTGTGCCTGCAAAGCCGCGGGAAAATGGAATTTTGTACCGCTTTGAGGTTGCGGGGAATGGACATTTTTGCCGCTTTGGGGTTGGGGGTAAAGGGCATTTTTGCCGCAACAGTGGCTCCACTTTTTAAGGGGAGCCGGCGCGGACGAGCTACGCGAGGCCGCGACTGAAGGGTTTATGCTCTCCGCCGCAACAGTGGCTCCACTTTTTAAGGGGAGCCGGCGCGGACGAGTTGCGCGAGGCCGCGACTGAAGGGTTTATTGCTCCCCGCCGCAATAATGAGGCAATTTTTTTGCACAAAAAAAGGCCCTTTTTAAGAGCCTTAAAAAATTTAAATTATCTCAGCGCACGCCGCAAGTTGCGCCGCGTAATTCAACACGCGCGCAGCCAATTACCCCCGCAGTATGTGCCGTTTAAGCCTTTTTTTCGTGTACAAGCGGGAAGAGCACGCAGACGGCAAAGATGCCGTCCTTTTCCGTAAAGACGATGTTGCCGCCGTACTTTTCCGCTATGTACTTCATACTCAGCGTGCCGAAGCCGTGGTACTTTTTATCAGCCTTGCTTGTGACGGGTATGCCGTCCTTCATAACAACATCGCACGAACAGGGGTTGCTCACCGTGACGGACACAAAGTCGCCCTTCTGCCACACCTCCAGGGAGATGAACCTTGAACTTTCCTCAAGCGAAACTACGCACTCCATGGCGTTATCGAGGGCGTTGCCGAAGAAGGAATATATATCGGTGGGCGACATAAAATTGAGCTTTTCGCCGTCGGTCATTATCTCTATGCGTATCTTGTTTTTATAGCAGTAGAGCTGCTTTTCGGTGAGAACGAGGTCGAGATTGGAATTGCCCGTATTGACCGATTCGTCGTACACCGAGACGGCATTTTTTACGTCCTTGAACAGCTCGTCCATATTTCCGCTCTTTATGCTGTTCTGCAACAGATTTATCTGCTTTTTCAAATCGTGACACTTGATATTTATCAGGTCTATGTTCTGCTGCGACATCTTGTGCTGTTTCTGTTCGTTTACGAGTAGCTGTTCGACTATTGCCTTTTCGCTGTTGAGCGCGGCGTTGCGGAAAATTACGAACTGGAAAAAGAGCGCCAGGTTGCAGCTTACCACAAACAGAACCTTTACGGGCAGCATCTGTTCGGCCGTGAAGCCGCGCGTTACGCTTAAAGAGAAGAGCACGTTGCTTACCAGCACCGAAAAGAGCGCGATAGCCACTATGGACAGGCTGTTGAGCCTGACCTCCTTGCCGCGGTTGCGCCTTATGAGTATGAAGTAATAAAAGGCATACACCGCCGCTATTACCGCCGTCATGACGAGCAGTTTCCACCCTCTGCCGTCTACGAACATTGTAACCGCCTCTTCGGCGTTGAGCGCGAGGTTCTGCAGTATATAAGCCGCCGAGGAGTTGAAGAGCGTGCGCTTGAAGGACTGGCGGAAGCAGATTTGCTGGAGCGCCAGCGAAAATACAAACAGTATTATGCAGTACACGCTTGCCGTTATGACGCCCATAGAGGGAATATACCTAATAGCCCAGCCCGCGCCGAAGTACAGCACTATGCACAGCGGCACGAGTATATACGGCCGCCTGCGCAGCTTTACGGGCAGCGTAAACAGCAATTCGCATACAAAAAGTTGTATTATAAATCCATTCAGCCCGTGTGTGGCTGACCATAGAAAATCTATAAACTTCATTCTGTGCCCCGCAATCAGAACACCTTGCCGAGATAGAGCGTGAGCGCGTCCATAAATTTTTTGCGCTTGGCGCGGCTGACGGGCACCTCTTCCCCGGCGACTATGGCGCTGGTTTTGCCTATGCTTGTAACAAATGCAAGATTTACAAGGTATGAATTATCGCACCGCACGAACTTGTGATTTTCGAGCAGTTTTTCCACGTCCTTCATGGGTTTGCGCATGACCATGTCACCATTAAAGGTATGCAGGCTGACGTTGCGCCCCTCTACCCTCACATATATTATATCAGATATGTACACCTTTGCAAGGCCTATATCGAGCTTTATGCAGAAGGCGTCCGATTCGCGCTTTGTCATACGGGCAATTATCTTGTCCATCTTGAGCGCAAATTCCGTATATGTGAATGGCTTTACAAGGAAACCTGCCGCGTCCACCTCGTACCCCTTTATGGCAAATTTTGCCATATTGGTGACGAACACGAGCGAGACATTTTTATCGAGTTTGCGGAGTACCTTTGCCGTCTCTATGCCGTCCATGAACGACATCACTATGTCCATAAAAATCAGATCGTAGTCGGCAGAATACTCGCTGACAAGGTCGAGGCCGTTTTTAAAGACCACGACGTTGAAGATCAGATTGTGTATTTTGCCGTATTTTGCAAGATAACCCTTTAACAGTTCCTGCGACTGCTCTTCGTCTTCGACGATAGCGACTTTCATAATCCCCCCTTTTAATTTCACTTGCGGACAGTCCATAAAAAAGGCCTGCCGTCCGATGGCTCTGCCCCGCAAAGATGCATTCGCTGAGGCTTTGCCTGCAAGACAGTACGGCTTTATGCCGTGGGCGGAAACGGGTGCAGAATACAATTACCCCCGCAATATGCCCGTTTGAATGCAATCGGGCGCGCCGTACGCACTTTTACGCTCCCCTCCTTTATGTTTCCCCTATACTTACTGCCACGTCCTGAGCGTTTTTGCCGCACTGATATTAAATTTTACTTTCCCATAGAATTAAGGCGCTGCCCGTCCGCGGCGCTCTTTACCCGCGATGCTCTATGCCTGCGGCGCTGTTTACCCACGGCTCTGTATGCCTGCGGCGCTTTCTGCCGCCGGATTAACCCTTACATGGTTGAGGCGCTTTTTCAAGCGGCGCAAATCACTGTGCGCTCTTGTGCCCGCTAAAGCCCAACGCGCATTTGACGCCATAATATGCCGCAATTATTAAACTTTTGCCGCCCGCGACGGGCGAAGCATATAATTTATACACTTTCTAATATACCAGTTAAAATTATATCACACAAATAAAAAAAATGGGAGATTATGAAAAATACGGTTATTTTTATGTAAAAATCGGTTAATGCCTGCACAGCGTCCGACAATGTTATATAAAATGCGCCCACACCCCTGCAATGTTTTGCAGCACAAAATAAGGGCGCGGGCGTAAAATCAACAATCTGCAAGACTTTACGGCACAAAATGAGGGTGCGGGCATAAAGCCCGCACCCTTCGGATGGGATATATTCACGCCTGTACGGCAATGAATTTATGCAGTTTTACGCTCCGTTCCCATAAAGCAGGCAACTATGCAAAGCACGCACGCTATGCCCGTGAGTATGAGGAACGCAAGCACCGATTCAAACTTGCCGCCCGAATAGACGACGTTGTTTATGCGGTCCATTATTACCGCCGCGCCGTTGTTGAATACTATGCCGAGCGATACAAACGAGCACGCCGCGGGCAACAGCGACCAGAAACGCAGTTTGTGGAAGAGGGGCGCAACCGCAAGCAGTACGCACAGCACTACCACCACTATCATATCGGCGCCGAAGTTGGTATTGTTTAAAAGAGGGCCGCCGCTTGAACCTATCGCAAGCGTGACAATCAGCAGTACCGCCGCAACCAGGTCGAGGTAAAATCCTATGCTCTTATCCTTTATTTTAAGCCATTTCATACCGCAGCTTTCTCCTTTTTGAAGTACTGGAAGAATACATACGCGCCTATGGCCGCCACGGTTACTACTCCCAGAGCTATCTGTGCGCCCAGTATGGCGTTCTGCCACCACTGCCTTGTGGTGCTGAATGTCTGGTCACCGGTGAGGCCGTTCATCATTGAGGTTTTGGAGTATGTCCACAGAATACGGTGCGCGCTCTCCTGCATCTTTTCCACAAGTTCGCCGCTGGTGTTGCGGTTGCGCAGCACGAGCTGAAGTATCTCGGTGGCGCGGTCGTTGCCGCCGAAGATGTTGGTGCCGTTCATCAGCGCGTCAAGCGTAACGGAGTATTCGCCCCCCTGGATGTAGTCGGTCATAAGATAGCCTTCATACCCCCACTCGCCGCGCAGAAGGTCGTACTGAGTTACGGGCTCCGCCGCCATATATATGCAGCCTATGCGGTTGTAAGAGGTCATTATGGCGAGGCCGCCGTCCGAAGTCAGGCCGCCCTCATATGCGCGCAGGTATATCTCGCGTATGGCCTGCTCGTTGGAGAACGTGGCTATGCCCTGCCTGCCGTTCTCCTGGTCGTTCAGGAAGAAGTGTTTGTAGTTGTTGGCAAGTCCCTTTGCGCCCATTGCCTCCTCTATATTCCTGCCGCAATAGTATGAAATCATTGCGTCTTCAGAGAAGTATTCGGCGTTGCGGCCGCTGTAGGGCGAACGGTGCGTGCCCGCGCCGGGGCCGTGCATGGTGTGTACGCCCGCATAGAGCGCGTCTTCGGCATAGAAATCGCCGTGCTTATACTGCAATTCGTGGTTCCACGTTGCCGCAACGAGCGTGTTGGAGGCGTAGCCCGTGGATATGCCCTTGTCGCCGAAGAGATAGTTGAGGCTTACGCCCTCAGAGCCCTCGGAAGTTACCGTTGCAGGCTTGCCCACAGTATTTACGGGGTCCTGGCCGTAGTATTCGTTTACAAGCAGGGCAAGCTCTTCAATGGAGAGCTGCTGAACGAGCGTTGTCCAGCGTTCGTCCTCGAAGGGTACTTCCCACATATCTGCCAGCGAAAGCGTCTTGGGCTGTTCGTAAGTCACTTCGCTGAGCGGCTTGGTGCCCTGCTTTATATCCAGTTTGGAAGTTTCGAGCGCCGCCTTTACCGTATCGTTGGCGGTGAGCGTTACGCGCTGGGGGAAAGTGCCCTGCCAGTCGCTGCGCGAAAGGTACTGCACGACGGGCTCGTCGTAGTAGTAGTTTACGTCGGCAAAGTCGTAGAGGTTATGCACCTCGGCGTCGGTGTACTGCGACTGGAGATAGGATGTATCGTCAAGCTCGGCAAGTTCGTAAGTCTTTACGCAGTTCGTATCGCCTGCGACAGCCTCGCCGAACGGGTCGTAAAGTCCGGTGAATTCACGCGCGGCAAGCACGTTGTTGAGCGCGTCGTGCGCGTCGTCGCCCACTGCAAAGTAGTAGGTGCCCGCGTCGAGTATGTAGCCGCCCTTGCCCTCGTGCGCGTTTATATCGTAGCTGGCCATGAGGTAGCGGTCGAAAGTTATGGTGCTCACCTCGCTGGCGTCGGGCTGCAGAATGTCGGTCTTGTCGTAGGCTATCAGCTGAATGGCCGACTTTTCAACGCCGCCCGCCGTGTAGGGGAGCTGAACGTACAGCTCTACGGGCACTTTGCCCGCAACTTCGCCCGTGTTGGTGGTGGTCACCGTGGCGGTGAAGGTATCGGTCGCCTCGTCATACGTCACGCTGTCGAGCGTCTGCTCGAAAGTGGTGTACGAAAGGCCGTAGCCGAAGGGGAATACCACCTCGTCCGCATAGTTCCAGCTGTTGCCCTCAGATGCATATATGCCCGCACTGCCGCTCGCATTGCCCGTGCCCATCACGGCGTCGGCATAGCGGGTTTCGTAGTACTTATATCCCACATATATGCCCTCCTGGTACACAACGTACTTCTGTTCGTGAGGGGCAAGTTCAGAGCTGTTTGTGAACACCATTGCGTTGGTGCCGTAGTTCTGCATGGAGGCCGAGGAGTCGGCGTCGGCGGCATATGTATCCACCAGTCGGCCGGAAGGATTTGCCGCGCCCGTAAGCACGTTGACCACGCCGGGCAGACCGTAGTAGCCAGGGTTGGCTATCCACAGGCAGGCGTCTACGCCGTAATCGGCAAGCTCGCCCAGCTCGAGGGGATATACGCTGTTTATGAGCACGATTATCTTATCGAAATCGCCGCTGTCCTTAATCATTGTCAGCAGGTCGCGCTCGGTGGGGTGCAGAGCGAGCTGGCTCACACCCTCGCTGTCCTTGAGCGACATATCCGTGCCCTCGCCGCCCCAGCGGGAGAGCGTTACTATCGCCGCGTCGTTGTGGTCGGCAAACGTTTTGCGCAGGGCTGCGGTATAAAACTCCTTCTTTTCCTCGCCTATCGAGGCAGTTTCGTCGCCCGCCTTCACGCGCTGAGTGGAGCTTGAGGCGTAGGCGTTGTACAGATCGTCGTTTATGGTGAAGCCCGCGTCGTTGAACGCCTTTTTCATATTTATTTCGCGGGCGGGGTCTGCCGAGCCGCCGCCGTTGGAGTTGCGGTAGCGTATGTCCGCGCTCGCTCTGCCGAAGAGCGTTACGTTGCGCTCGTCCTCGGCAAGGGGCAGTGCGCCGTTATTCATTAAGAGCACAGAGCCCTCTTCGAGCTGTTCTGCGGCATAGTCCATCTCGTCCGCAATGAGTTTTGCAAGGTTTTCGTCTGAAAGTTCGCCGTAGCTGCTTTCAAAACGCGTTTCGCCGTCGCCCGAAGGCGTTGTGGCAGAGCTTATGCCGAGGAAGTTGTTTATGCCGCCGGCATTGGCGTTTGCCACTATGCCCCCGAATATGGAGACGACGAACAGGAACATCGCCACGGAGGATACTCCGCGCAGGATGCTGTTTCTTAAATTGGATTTCATCATTATTCTCCGATATTATTTTTGTAAACTTAATCCAATACAGATGGAATTAACCGGTATCAGACCGCCATTAACCGCCATAAGTGGAGAACGCCCCAGCCATATCGATAAAAGGCAGTTCTTCAAGCTGATAATCGCTTGTAAGAATAATCTCGGTACCTATGAGCGCATCCGCAGCCGCCTTTGCTTTTTCGCTTAGTTGATCGTAGGTATAAGTCTCGCCATTGCCGTCCACTCTGTCCACGGTAGTAATCTTAATTGTGGTCTCTTGAAGAGTATCGTCCTCGGCTACCACCTCAAACGAACCATAAACATTTGCCCAAGTGCTGTATGCGGGGCTGTAAGTTGTGCCGTCGGAAGAGTACATGGAAAGTACTGCGGCATAGCCCGAATAGGTGTTATTGCTGGCAGTAGTTAGACCGCCGTAGATGTTTTGCGTAAGCCAGCCCTGCTCTATCTTTGATGGCGTGCAGGTGAGATAGCGATATGTGCCGTCAATCTCTGCTCCGCCGCCTGCGCAGCCTACCGCTGCAAGCGTTGCCACCGATACCGCGGCTATTGCAACCGCTACCACTGCCTTTTTTACTTTGTTCATGGAAATTTCCTCCTTAAAAATTTATATGTATAAAAAATTTAATGTCGGTTTTCTCCGACGCCAGTTATATTAAGGCAAGTGCTACTTATTTTCAACAGTTATGTTATGAATGAACAAAAAATTGTATTGGATTTCATCATTATTCTCCGATATTATTCTGATTGAGAAATAAATTGTGCGCTCAGCGGAGCAGGCCGTAGAGCGAGTTTACAGAGAGCGACTCAGAGAGCTGAAGGTCGGACTGCAAAATGACCTCCTTGCCGATAATGTCGGCATTGAGTGCCGCGGTGATGTCGGCAGAGAAGTCGGCCTTGGCCATCATACCGTCGACCGTTTCAATCTGGGTGACGTCAGAAATTTTTATGGTGGTCTCTTTGAGGGCTTCGTCCTCGCTTACAACCTCATATGTGCCGTACAGCGTGTAAATGCCGAAGAATGTAGGGTTGTAGGAAGTGCCGTCAGACGAATAAAGGGTGTTCTGCACGCAGTTTGCCGTAAAGGTGTTGTCTGAATAGACGGTGAGCGAGGTATTGTAGGACGAAATTAAAAAGCCCTGTTCTATAGTGCTGTTGCCTACCTGGCTGTTCAGATAGATGCCGTCAATCTCTGCTCCGCCGCCGCCTGCGCAGCCTACCGCTGCAAGCGTTGCCACCGATACCGCGGCTATTGCAACCGCTACCACTGCCTTTTTTACTTTGTTCATGGAAATTTCCTCCTTAAAAATTATATGTGTTAAAAATTTAATGTCGGTTTTCTCCGACGCCAGTTATATTAAGGCAAGTGTTACTTCTTTTCAATAGTTGTGTTATGAATAAACAAAAAATTGTAATGAAAAACATTTTGCAAAAACGCCGCGTGCATGGACTGCAGAAACAGTATTATGAACGGCAGGCCGCACTATAAAAAAGCTGCCGCCCGCCTTGCCGAAATCGGCAAGGCGGGCGGCTTGTTTATGGTTTGAGTTTACAAGTTGCGGCGCTGTTGAGCATTTGTATGTATATGTATTTGCCGCACTGTTATATCAGCGCAGCACAGCCCGCCTATCTGTATGTGGTCAGAGCGAGCTTATAAGCGTTGTGATTATCACGGCGAGGACGATTAAAACGACTATTGCGCGGCAGACAATGCGGCGGATAAATTCCGCGCGCGAGAGGCCGCCGAGGGGTGAGGAGAAAAACCCGAAAGTGACATACCCCACCGCCGCAACTGCGGACGGAATTAACAGCCAGGGGATTTTTGCCGCAACGGTTGCCACAGCAAAAGCAAACGTTACGATAAGGCAGGCCACGGCGCACCAATAGAACGCACGCGAACGCCTGCGCTTTGCCGACTGCACGGCGGCGACATCTTCGTCGGACACAAGTTCGTCCAGACTGACGCCGTAAAAGCCAGCAAGCAGCTTTAAGCTGTCTATCCCGGGATAGCCCTTGCCGTTCTCCCATTTGGAGACGGCCGTGCGAGTTACAAAGAGTTTCTGTGCCAGCTCTTCCTGAGTGAGGCCACTCTCCTTGCGCAGTTTTACAAGTTTTTGCGAAAGCTCCATATATTCTCCAAAAAAATTTAATTAATTATTAATTAATATTTTTCGTTTAATTAATTTTTTCAGCCGATTTTAACTTTATAAAAGCCTTATACATGCGTGAAAAATCAGCAAATAAATATTATATAAAAATAATAACTAATTAAAATCGCAATTAAATTAATTTATTTTTTATATTTACGGCATACCCGCTGAATACAGTTATATTATACTACCTTTAATACCATTTTGCACGACACTATTGCTCACATACGGCCTTTTATAAAAAATTTTTTGCCAAAAATGCAATTAAAACGGATATACTGCCGCACCAACGGTCATAAAAGAAAAATAAGTTAATGATGCATAATAACTGACAAAACAAAGAGGGCGGAGAAAAAATATTCTCCGCCCACGTATATGGAGTGTAGTCGGGGAGCGTAAGGAGCGCAATCGCGTGACGGAATAGCGATTACTGCGCGCAGCGTTAATCGCGTCACGTTATTTCGGCCGCCCCGACGGATATCTAAACAAGGGGACGGAGATATACTATCTCCGCCCCCTTTAAATGGTGTGTCCGTCGGGGCTCGTAAGGAGCGCAATCGCGCGACGGAATAGCGATTACTGCGCGCAGCGTTAATCGCGTCACGTTATTTCGGCCGCCCCGACGGATA
>ERZ1643249.1513-NODE-1513-length-23189-cov-19.086583_pt1 | contig 23189 bp, 20 predicted proteins | sample MGYA00579263_ERZ1643249 | MGnify/ENA primary metagenome ERZ1643249 (study PRJEB29033, sample SAMEA4952264) | chicken gut metagenome | biome: Broiler Chicken; feature: Gastrointestinal Tract; material: Caecum | place: Ireland | collected 2018 | study: Broiler... | reverse complement strand
GTAAAGATATCTTCGTCTGTCATCATCTCCTTGACCGGCGCCGGGGTATATGGCGGCACCTTCAGATCATCAAAGCCTTCCAGCTTATACATTTTCATCAGGAATGTCAGATCCAGAGGCCCGTTGATATAATGGATATCTTCCTCTTTCATATCAAATTCCATTTTTAAGATCTTCAGCAGTCTGGGATCCATCTTTTCTTCCACATCCAGACGTATCACCTCGCCCCACTGTCTTTTCTTTAACTGCTTTTCAATCTCTGTAAGAAGATCTGCAGCCTCATCCTCATCAATAGTCAGATCCGCGTTCCGGATGATCCTGTAAGGGCAGGTACAGACTACCGTATTGCTTAAAAACAGTTTCCCGATATTTCTTTCAATGATCTCTTCCAGAAGCACCACTGTAGTCTTATATTTCTTATCTCCGGGGATCTCAATGATCCTAGGCAGTACAGAGGGGACCTGGACAGTGGCAAATTCCAGTTCTTCTTTATCTTTTTTTCCCTTCTTGGCAATAAGAGCTCCGATATTTAGAGTTTTATTCCGGATCAGCGGGAAAGGTCTCGCACTGTCCATAGCCATAGGCGTCAATACCGGGTAGACGGCCTCTTCGAAATACTGGTCAACGAAAGCCTGCTGATCTTCTGTAAGATCCTCGTGTTTTTCTACCACTTTCACTCCCGCCTTTTTCAGCGCCGGGAGAAGAGAACGGTTATAAGTGCTGTACTGGGCCTGGATAAATTTCTTCACCTCTGGAGCCAGAGCTTTCAGCTGTTCCTTAGGCGTCATCCCTGCAATATCCGGTTTTGTGTACTTTGCATGGACCATATCCTTTAAAGACGCTACCCGGACCATGAAAAATTCATCCAGATTCGATGCGGTGATACTTAAAAATTTTAATCTTTCAAATAATGGAATACTTTTATCTCTGGCCTCAGAAAGAACCCTCTCATTGAATCCCAGCCAGCTGATCTCCCTGTTCCAATAATATTCTGGTTTGGTATATGCTTTATAATCCATTGTCCCAGCCTCCTATTTCTGTTTCTTTCTCTTTAATACCGGACGGATACTGAAAATTTCCTCAAAGAAATCCGCAGCTTCCGTAAGCAGCGCTTTCTCCAGAGTCAGGTCTGCCTTGGAAGTCACCCGCATGATCAGTTCCTGGTCTTTAACAGCAGTACTGATCTCTTCAATTTTTTGTTTATGACTTCTGTCCAGCATATTTGCCACCCGCATGATCGCCGTCAGCTTGGCGATCTGCATATAATCCTTCCGGTCGATCATTGCCTTGGAATCTGCCTCATTATAATACTCAAAAGGCATCTTGATAAATTTTACCACATTGGCGATCAATTCCCTCTCTGCATGGGAAAGTCCGATGATCTCCGTAGACATGATGATCTCATAAGCGCACTGAGAAGAATTGCTGGAACTTATAAAGTTGCCGCAGTCATGTAAAATCGCGGCAATCTGAAGAAGCAGACGCTCCCTCGCCCCCATTCCATGTACTTTTTTCATTCCGTCAAAAATTGCCAGAGCATTTTTCAGCACACACTGGGTATGGCTTTTTCCGCTCATATATCTCTTGGCAATATTTTTTGCAGAAACGATAATATCATTTTCAAAATTATGCTTACTCTTTATAAACTTATGCTTTTCCGCATAATCATAAGAAATACCGTCATTCAGCTGAGTACCGGGCAGCCACATAGTCTGGGCTCCCAGCTCCTCTACAAACACCCGGTATATGATCATGGCCGGGATCAGGATCTCCGCATATTCCAGAGAGACATCAAGAGAAACTGAAATTTCCTCCGGCGAATGGCTCACCACCCACTGATACTCCTCCATAAAGGCATCATAACTCACCGTACGATTTTCTTTCATACTCTGTTTATCCTCAAAAAGCTTATCCATAAAAGAGTCGCCCATAAGGATGATATTATCTATTTTTCTGTCTTTTAAATGCAGTTTTTTAAACCCGAGGATCTGATTATGCACCAGTTCCTCCACCATCTTTTCATAATGGGTGGTTTCTTTTTCTACAGGCTGGAGTATCTCCCGTACACGAAGGCTTCCCAGCATAAAACGCTGTGTAGTAAGCAGAGCATCTTTATCAAAAAGAGAAATCTGCATATTTCCTCCGCCAACTTCAACAATGGCGGTTCCCTTCTGGATCATTTTTGTAAAGGATTCTTCCTTTGCGGCTACAGACTTATATCCGTAAAATCTCTGCTCGGAGTTGCTGAGTATCTCTACCCGGATTCCTGTCTTCTGATAAACCTGTTCCAGAACAATCCAGACATTTTCCGCCTCCTGCAGCGTGCTGGTAGCACAGGCTCGATAGTTCTCTACCTGATATCCCTCCATAATGTGGGAAAAATCTTTGAGGATATGACAAAGCTGACTGGCCGTATCAAAAGCAATCTTTCCCTTTCCATAAGTATCCCTTCCGATTTCAAGTCTCTGACGTATCTCGTCTATCTGTCGGATTCCTATCCTGGGTGACATTTCATATATATCCATGCACACATTATAGGAACCTACGTCGATAGCAGCAAATGTTGTAATTCCCATTTCTCCTTTCTCCTCCTGTTTGTTCTTTCTTCCTGTATCAGGCAGGGGATCCGTTCCCCTCATCGGATATTTCAGGCTTTCCCAGAAATTCTTTCAGCTTCTCATATTCTTTTTCTGCCATATGATACCCTTCCTGATAAAGGGCTTCCAATTTTTCTCTGTTCTTCTCGATCCTGCCGATCTCCACCGGTTTTTCAGGACAGATAATAAATACCCTGCCTTCTTTTTCCTCCCGGATCAGATAATCCAGAGTTTCGTTATATCGAATATGCCGGTCTTTCATCCGTTCCACAAGTTTTGGAAATTCTTTCTGATAGCGAAGCCGTATAAGAGGCATGGCCTTATTAGGTTCTTTTCTGTAGCTCCTATCCCTTGTAAGGACAACCACTGTCTTCTCATTTCCCAGATCCTGAGATTTTCTCACAGGTATGGAATCGGAGATCCCTCCATCCAGATAAGGCTTTTTTCTGATCCAGACTGTTCTGGACAGAAGGGGCAGGGAACTGGAAGCCCGGACATAATGAATCCCTTTATGCATATCGTCTATCTTTTTATACTCTGCCTCACCTGTCTGACAATTGGTTACCACCGCATAAAATTCCGTAGGATTCTTATCATATATTTCATAATCATAAGGATTTAATTCCTCCGGGATCTTCCTGTAGCACATGTCCACGCCGAACATATCCCCTGTTTTCAGCAGGCTTTTAAAACTGCAGTAATTTTCATCATCCAGATAATCCGTATTTGTCTCAAACCCTCTTCTTCTCTGTTTGGAAAGATAACTGCAGGCATGACAGGCCCCTGCCGACACACCGATACAAGTATGAAAAGAAATATCCTTATCCAGGAAAAAATCCAACACTCCTGCGGTAAAAGCACCCCGCATGCCGCCGCCTTCCAGGACAAGGCCTGTTTTACTGTACCAACTCATAAAGTCCCTTCTTTCTGTTTATCTCTTTTATTGTAACACGAAAACAGGCTATTAAAAAGTTAAATCCATTTAAAAATACCCATTTCCATACTATCCCTCGCATGGAAATGGGTAAAATCACGCAATCATTTTATTATGTTCTATACACCCCGGTAGTAATCTGTACATATTTCCGGACTCCGCTCCTCTGCTTCCCAGAGAACCTCACCTTTACTCTTCTTTCCCGCTCTTGATCAGTGATGAGCACAGCACAAACAATATGGACAATACAATCGCAAAGCAATATGGCAGGTGAGAAACTGTACTTCCAAAAACAGCTGTCACAATGGACATCAGCACAGGAGATATAAACTGTGCCAGATACAGGGCTGCTGAGATCAGAGGCATAACCGTGGTTGCCGCAGCTTTTCCTGCCTTCAGAGAAGCCTCTGACATAATATAGGGGATACCAGCGCCATTGGCAAATCCTACAAATACAGAGCCGATCAGTGTACCTGCCCATCCGCCGATAAATGCCAGTGACAGATATCCGATGAGGAAGCAGAGGGGCGCCAGAAATCTGGTGTTTCCGCCTAACAGCTTCTTAGCGCGTACAAACAGCAGTCCGCCGCAGAAAGCTACAAAGTCCATACCAGCCATGATCACTGCAATGTAATTCTGGGGAATGATCCCCTCAGACACTGTCTCCATGGCAAAGTTAGCCGGATAGATAAAGAAAGTTGACATCAGAAGGAACATAGCCAGGATATACAGGAAACTATTCCGGAATACGCCGGCTTCTCCTGATGATTTTTTCTTATCACTCTCCTGTGTGATCTTGTCATTTGGCAGATAGATGAGACACAGTACAATACTGATCAATCCCATCAGATATACCAGAAAGCTGATACGCCAGCTGATATTTGCCAGCAGACCGGAAAGTAAGGTGGCGATGACGCCGCCCATCTGATTCATGGCAGAAGAATAACCCATCAATCCTACCTGCTGCTCCGGTTTGAAATAATAAGAAAGCAGGCCTGTGGAAAGAGGCATGATAATACCTACTCCTATGCCTACAAGAGCACGCATGACAAGGACTAAAAAGATGTTATCAAAAAGTCCCGCCGCACAACCTCCTGCTGTGTAGAACAACAGGCCGATAAGCACCAGGGTCTTCACCCCAAATAGTTTGCATAATTTCGGGAAAATAAAGTTCGTAATGACGATGAACAACGCCGGCACACTGATGATCATCTGCACAAAAAGCTGATTTGTATCGGCAAAATGGGCCTGGATAACACTCAGCGCTGGGGCTACTGCCGCACCTGCCATAACCGTCAGCAAGGACAGAGACAATATACTCACTGTCAAGGTTTTCCCATGGTTTGTTTGATTAGACAAAAAAATCACTCCTTCACTTTATTTCAGAATAGATGGCGCAGGCACGGCGGTCGCCCGCCAGGCGCACTCGCACAAAAAAATGCGTAAGCCTTGTTTGGACTTACGCACTTTGCTACTCAACACAATTATGTTATCACTTTTATTTTTTAAATGTCAAATGGAAATTTTAATAAATAGATTTTCTACATGACTTTCGCCGATCTTATTCTTTGTGGTGTACTCCTTTCAAAAGAAGGCTGCACATATAGATCATATTCCTTTTTTAAACAGCCAGAAAGAATACCCCATCGATATGGCAATACAGATAAGCAAAACGCCGATCATTATAGTAAATATAACTGTATCCTCCAGCCAGATACCTGCAATACCATCTAAGACAACCAAAATGCCGCCTACAATAAAAAGTTTCCCCCCTAACCTGTGTGTTCGGTACCAATTTTCTTCACTGCATAATGTCCAAGGTAATTTGATGCCGATCGTATAATTTTGGCGGAGCTTTGGCATATAATTGCCAAGAAGCATAAATAAAATCCCCATCAAAATGGAAACTGCAGCCGAAATATTTACTTTGATTCCGAATGCATCCAAATAGATGACTCCATTCATTAAAATCGAGATAACAGGAACAATCCAGAATATTATCGTCATTGTTTTTTTATGAATATTTGTTTTCTTAGGATCATTCAAAGTCATAAAAACTGCAAAAAGATGTATGAGCATTAAAATACATGGCAGAAAAAATACTGTTGTTCCTTTACCGGACCATCCATTTGCCTGTCCATTTGCCCCCCAGTGAGTCGCCATGGACTCTGGAAGTTTGCTCCACAGAATCAGTCCGATTAAAATCGGCAGACCTGTAAGCAATGTAGTTAAAATAATCATTTTCCTATATTTTTTCATATCAGGTTTCTCCTTTCAGATCTGACAGCCATACCATAATTTCTTCCAGAACAGTCAGATTCAGCTCATAGAATATAAAATTCTTTTCCCGTTTTTCACGTATCAGATCTGCCTGCTTTAGAATCTTAAGATGATAGGAAACGGTTGCTTGAGTCATATCAAAATGCCTGGAAATATCCCCCGCAGAAAGACGCCCGTCTTTCAGCAGTTCAAGAATCCGTCTCCTTGCCGGATCTGATAATGCTTTAAAAGTTTCCGCGAATCCCAAACTAACACTCCCTTATAGATGCTTCTTATTATACCTATTTAGAAATTTTTCTAAATAACATATACGCTTTTTTAATCCTTCTGTCAACAACTATCATCCGCATGTTCAGATTAGAATTTTGGGCAAGAAAAAAGCTCTCTAGCTAAAAGCTAAAGAGCTGAGCTTACTGCCGGCAGCGGGACTTGAACCCGCACGTGGTTGCCCACAACAGATTTTGAGTCTGCCTCGTCTGCCATTCCGACACGCCGGCGTCATTTTGAACCGATAGTTAGAATATCATAAATCCGAGAAAATTGCAAGTATTTTCTGCAATTCTCTCATAACAGTTCAGTCATGGAGCTGTCCGTAAAATCATACTCCTACAATTTTCAGGCGAACAGCCCCATAAGCAATCTATCCTTTTATTTATTGCAGTCCAGCTTATTCCAGATATCAAAGCAGTCAAAGGTAGCAAAATAATCCTTTGGAGTCTCTGCTCTTCTGATGAGCTGAGTAGTACCGTCTTCTTTCAGCAGGACTTCAGCAGACTTCAATTTTCCATTATAGTTATATCCCATAGCAAAGCCATGGGCTCCTGTATCATGGATTACCAGAAGATCTCCCATATCAATCTTCGGCAGCATCCTGTCTACTGCAAATTTATCATTATTCTCACAGAGAGATCCGGTAATGTCATACTTATGGTCACAGGGCTGATCTTCTTTTCCCATTACCGTAATGTGGTGATAAGCTCCGTACATAGCCGGACGCATAAGATTTACCGCACAGGCGTCCACGCCAATATAATCTTTATAAATATGTTTCTCATGGATAGCTTTTGTCACCAGGCAGCCATAGGGTCCCATCATAAAACGGCCCAGCTCCGTATAGATGGCCACCTCTCCCATACCTGCCGGAACCAGAACTTCCTCATAAACCTTCCGCACGCCTTCACCGATGGCCCGGATATCATTCGGCTCCTGGTCAGGACGGTAAGGAATGCCCACGCCGCCGGAAAGATTGATAAAGCACACTTTAGCCCCGGTTTCTTTCTGAAGCCTTACTGCCAGTTCAAAAAGTTTTTTTGCCAGCATAGGATAATATTCATTAGTCACCGTATTGCTTGCCAGGAAAGCATGGATCCCAAATTCCTCCGCTCCCTTTGCTTTCAGGATACGGAAAGCTTCAAAGATCTGATCCTCGGTCATTCCATATTTTGCATCCCCCGGATTGTCCATGATCCCATTACTGATCTCAAAAATCCCGCCTGGGTTAAAACGGCAGCTGATCCTTTTTGGAATGGTTCCGATCGCTTCTTCAAGGAAAGAAATATGAGTAATATCATCCAGGTTGATAGTCGCTCCCATTTCATAAGCATACTGGAATTCCTTTGCCGGAGTATCATTGGAGGAGAACATAATATCATCTCCTGTACAGCCGATGGCTTTTGAAAGCATCAATTCCGTATAGGAAGAACAGTCACAGCCAAAGCCATACTCCCTCAGGATCTGGATCAGGAAAGGATTGGGAGTGGCTTTTACTGCAAAGTACTCCTTGAATCCTTTGTTCCAGGAAAATGCCTCTTTCATAGCCCGGGCGTTTTCTCTTATCCCTTTCTCATCATAAAGATGAAATGGGGTTGGAAACTCTTTCACAATTTCATCTAACTGTTCTTTTGTCACAAATGGTTTCTTCTCCATAATTGTTTCTCCTTTTTATCTATTAGTTTGAAATCCGGCAGCTATCCTGTATGCCAGTATTAAAAATATCTGCCGGATATACAGATTGCTTTCTGTCCTGTTTTCTGTATATAAAATCCAAAGTCCATTATACGGAAATATGATGTGATTTTCAAGTAATTCCTGCAATTCTTTATTACCTTTTTAACGCATTGAAGCAATCCAATCCCGGACTTCTAAAAGAGAACCCATTTTTCCATCCAGAATTTCGTCTACGCAGGAAGAATCTGTCAGAAGATCCGGCACCATGACCGTGATCATTCCTGCAGCGTGAGCCGCCCTCAGCCCGCTGTAAGAATCTTCCAGAGCCAGTACCTGTTCCGGTAAAAGATTCAAGGCCCTGCAGGCCTTTTCATAGATTTCCGGCCACGGCTTTCCTTTTGAGACCATATTTCCCGAAATAACCGCCTGAAAATACTGAAAAATCCCTTCTCTTTTCAGATTGACCTCCGCATGCTCCTGTCCGGAGGAAGTAGCCACCGCCATGGGGATTCCTTCTCTCCATAAAAAATCCAGGATCTCATGAAGTCCCTCTTTAACCGGAAGTCCATTTTCTTTTACATATTCCTGGAAACATTGGCGGTAAAGCTCCTGAAATTTTTCAAAAGGAAAGGCTTCTCCATACTTTTCTTTAAAATATTCTTTCCTTTTTTCACGATTAAATCCCAAAGTATGATAAATATTATGTCCCAGCCTGCCCAGGCCCATCAGCTCTCCCGCCTGATCCCAGGACAGCTGGACAATACGCTCTGAATCAAACATAAGTCCGTCCATATCAAATACTACGCCTTTGATCTTTATTTTTTTCATTTTCTCTCCTGCATAACAATAGGCGGTACGCTCTGCGGACCGCCTATTGTTCGTTCTGATTATTTTACTTCAAGTACATGGAGCATATTGGTAACCCGGCCTTCCAGTTTCCTTTCGTTGGTCGCCGGGTCTCCTGCGGTTATAACTACTGTTTCTCCCGCCTGGACCAGATTCTCCTTCTTTACTGTCTCCATAGCATTCATAATAATATTTTCTGTGGTATCCTTCGTATATCCCTTCAGAGGTATTACGCCCCAGTAAAGCTGCATCTTATGCTCAACCATCTCATTGGGGGTAACGGCAAAAATCGGCATGGAAGGACGGAAACTGGAGATCAGCCGGGCCGTTTTTCCGGACATGGTAGGAGTTACGATACATGCGGCATTAATATTTCTGGCCGTACGGACAGAAGCAATACCAATGGCACAGGACACTCTGGTCTGCTCGTCCATAGTCCTGTGAAGGATATATTTTTCATAATCCACATACTGCTCTGTATTCTCTGCGATCTCATTCATCATCTTCAAAGCCTCTACCGGATATTTTCCTGCGGCTGTTTCACCGGAAAGCATAACCGCATCGGTTCCGTCATAAATGGCGTTTGCCACATCTGCTACTTCCGCTCTTGTAGGACGAGGATTTCGGATCATAGAATCCAGCATCTGGGTTGCTGTGATAACAGGTATATAATGGGCGTTGCACTTCTTGATGATGATCTTCTGGATATGAGGCACTTCCTGGGCAGGGATTTCTACTCCCAGGTCTCCTCTGGCCACCATAATTCCGTCAGAAGCCGCGATGATCTCATCAATATTTTCTACGCCCTCTGCATTTTCAATCTTGGCGATAACGGAAATATGCTCTGCATTGTTCTCTTTCAGGATCTTCTTGATCTCATGGATACCTGCTGCATCACGGATAAAAGAAGCTGCGATAAAATCAATGTTCTGCTGGATACCGAAAAGGATATCCTCTTTGTCCTTTTCTGTGATAGCCGGAAGGTTCACCTTTACATTGGGTACATTGATCCCTTTTCTCTGTCCCAGTTCTCCGCCGTTTTCCACATGACAGACGATCTTTTTCTCCTGGACCTCCCTGACTCTCAGCTCGATCAGACCATCATCGATCAGGATCCTGTCTCCTGGCTTTACATCCTGGGCAAGTCCCGGATAAGTTACGGAACATCCTGCTTCATTCCCCACCATCTCTTCTGTATACAGTGTAAACTCGCTGTCTTCTTTGAGGATTACCTTATTTCCACCTTCCAGAAGGCCTGTACGGATCTCCGGTCCCTTGGTATCCAGAAGGATGGCTACCGGGCGGTTCAATTCCTGTCTCACCTTTTTCAGCAGATCCATACGGCTTTTCTGTTCCTCATAGTCCCCATGGGAAAAATTAAACCTTGCAATGTTCATTCCATTTTTTACAAGTTCTCTCATATTAGACTCAATGTCTGTATTCGGTCCCATAGTACAAATAACTTTAGTCTTTCTCATCTCTTCTTCCTCCTATTATTTTATATGTTGATGGGTAAACAGGTGATCCTGACAATATTCATAATTACCATTACATTTTGAACAGAAACGAAACTCCAGATCATCTCCGTCTTTCTCTGTTCTCCCGCATACTGCGCATTTATGCTTAGTGATCCCCGGCGCCATCTTAGGATGGACCGCTTTCTGGAACTGCTGCCTCCGGTGTACTTCTTTCGGTGAAATCCTGCTGAAATTTCTGGTTGCCAGAAAAAAGATGATAAAGTTCAGCAAAGACGCAATGATCACCACGCGGATAGCCCAGTTTCCTCTGATCAGATCGTAGAGAATGTAGGCTGCATCCAGCCATGCCAGCCACTTAATCTTGATAGGTATGATCATCATGAACAATACCTGCATATCCGGATAGCTGAGAGCAAAGGCCAGAAAAATTGATAAATTGATATAATATGTGGAAAATGCCGGAGCATATATAATGCTGGCAGGTCCCGCGATGAAATAGAGAATAAAAGCTCCGATCACTGTAAAAAGCATTCCTCCAAGGATATATACATTGTAGCGGAATGCTCCCCAGGTCCTCTCCAGGGCGCTTCCAAGAGAATAGTAAAAAAGAAGCATGATCACTACAAAGAAGATATTGGAGCTTGATGGCGGTATCAAAATCCAGGATACCAGCCGCCAGATCTGAAAATGCAGAATATGATAGGGGCTGAGATATAAATATCCCATCAGATTTACCCCTGTCAAAGGCTGCAGATACATAAGAATATAGCCGATTATATAACAGCCGATTATATATTTGGTAAGATTATGAATGGCAAATCTTCCAAACTTTCTTTCCATTTTATTTAAAAAATTCATTTTGTCTCCTCAATTTTCTGCTTTTCTGTTTTCAGAATAAGTTCTTTTTGGAGAAGATAAAGGCAACGACCAGGCTTAACAGCAGAGCCAGAATGATCACGATCATAAATCCTGCAGGATTTCCCGCAAAAGGCATGCCGTCAGCGTCCAGATTCATTCCGTAGGCACTGAATATCATCGTAGGTATAGACAGTACGATGGTAACTGTTGCAAGAAATTTCATTACAATATTCAGATTATTAGAAACAATAGATGCAAAAGCATCTGTCATACTGCTTAAGATCCCGCTGTACACATTAGCCATCTCAATAGCCTGTTTATTCTCAATGATGACATCTTCCAGAAGATCCGTGTCATCCGGATACTGCTTGATCCGTTCTACCCGGAGCAGACGTTCCAGGACCATTTCATTTGATTTCAGGGAAGTAGTAAAATATACCAGGGATTTTTCCAGTTCCAAAAGCTCAATCAGCTCCTCATTTCTGGTAGCAGCCTGAAGTTTCTCTTCCACCTCTTCGCTTTTCTTATCAATGATCCTCAGATAATGCAGAAACATACTGGCATTTTTATACAGAATCTGCAGGATAAACCTGGTCTTCATATAAGTATAAAAATTCCGGACTCTCCCGTCCATAAATCTTCCCAAGACAGAAGTATCTTCCAGACATACCGTAATGATCACTTCATCTGTTACGATAATAGACAAAGGAATGGTACCGTACCAGTCTTTTTCTCCTCGTTCTTCCAAGATAGGCGTATCCACGATGATCAGAGTATAATCATCTTCCACCTCGATACGAGAGCGTTCCTCCTCATCCAGAGGCGCCCTCAAATCATCTACCTCAATATGAAACTGATTGGAAACTTCAAAGATTTCGGTTGCGGTAGGATCTGTCAGAGCAAGCCAGCAGCCTTCGCCGGCTTCCTCCACCTGATGGATTTTTCCATCCATTGTCTTAAAAATTCTAATCATGGTATCTCCCTTCAGCTCCTGCTATGTCCAGGCAGAACTGAAAGTCCGTCGCCTATGTCGTCAGCAGGAAACATATTCTGTTTTTTTGCTTATTTTATATTTCTCTACAGGACGACTAGGCCCACTTTCCATAATTTTGCACTTCCTTTTTATATGATGTCAGTGTCAAAAGTTTTTGACCTCTGCGATACCGGATCACTCCGCAATATGCGCTTCCAAAATCCTCTTGCAGGCAAGCTTGCAAGAGGATTTTGACTCGTTTTCCCCAGGTGTCATGATATAGTTTTCTAATTATTTATTTTCTTATTCTCCGCATTCACATTTTGAGAAAATAATGCTGTTAGGTGTTTCTACTTTCATAGGTTTTCCTTTCATGATCAGCAGCTTTTTCTCATAGTCAATGGCAAAAGTGGTAATAGAGTTAGACTCATGATTTACCACGGCCAGATGTTTGCCATCCGGAAATACGTCCAGATCTTTCGGATAATTTCCGCTGATAGGAAGGATAAACTGAGTCTCCAGCAGACCTGTCTCCTCATCCCGCTTGTACATCGCTACTGTATCTTCCCCTGCTGTAGAACAGAAAAGATAATGTCCGTCAGGAGAGAAACACATACCGGATGTGGCATCATGGATCTGATCATCTTTGGAGGCCAGAGTGGAAATAGTCTGGATTTTCTCAAACACCGGTGATTTTCCGCTTCCGTCATATTTATAAACTTCAATAGTATTGTTCAGTTCGAAATTCAGGTAGGCAAATTTACCATCAGGACTGAATTTGATCAGCTTTGGACCAGACTCTCTCTTACATCTTAAAATATCTACCAGTTCAAGGCGGTTTGTCCGGCTGTTGATCCTGTAGATCTTCATCTGGTCGATACCATTGTCCACTGCACAGAGATACTTATTGTCCGGGGTTGGACGAACACAGCTTACATGGGGACGGAAGTTTCTCTCGCCCACGCTGCCCAGGCCTTTGTGGAACACGCCATCCACAACGCTTCCCAGACGCCCGTCTTTATGGGTATGCACAACTGTTACCTTTCCGTCATGATATCCTGCCACAAAGAGATATTTTCCTTCTTCATCCGTAGACAGATGGCAGCCTCTCATGCCGTCTATATCTACCTTATTAATAAAAGTCAGATCTCCGTCCGGCTCTATGGCAAATACAGCCACGCCTTCATCGGCTATGGAATAAAGATATTTACCATTTAAAGACCGGGCCAGATGAGAAGAGTTATTTACCGGAACAACCTTTCTCTCGCATAAAGTTCCTTCCTCTACATTTACATCATATAAATGGATTCCGATACTGCTTCCATGGGTATATGTTCCCACATATGCAACATATTTGTCTTTCATTTATGCAATACCCTCCTGTTTTTATTGTTTTCACCACATGACAAATCTGTATCTCTCCCGAGATACCTAGTGCCATTCTACCACAAAGTTTTTTTTAATACAACCGGAAAACTTCTGCAATCTTACCTTTTACCAGTTCTTTCAGAAGAATTTACATTTCCCGTATATTGACATGGATTTTCTCTTCTGTATAATAGATATAATGGCTTTTTATAAGCCCTATAACCATACAAAGGAGGAGGGAAATGAATCAAACTTTAGTTGATTTGATCGATATCTCCAAAAGCTTTGGAGATCAGATTGTTTTAGATAAGCTGAACCTCTCAATACGGGAAAATGAGTTTCTCACTCTTCTGGGGCCAAGCGGCTGCGGCAAAACCACTACCCTGCGGATCCTGGGAGGATTTGAAAATCCGGATTCCGGGAAAGTGATTTTTGACGGAAAAGATATCACCAGCCTGCCGCCGAATAAACGGAATCTGAACACGGTCTTTCAGAAATACGCTTTATTTTCCCATATGAATGTGGAGGAAAACATTGCTTTTGGTCTGAAGATTTCCGGAAAAAGCGCATCCTATATTAAAGACAAGATCAAATACGCTTTGAAGCTGGTAAATCTGGAAGGCTTTGAAAACCGTCTGCCGGATTCTTTAAGCGGAGGCCAGCAGCAGCGTGTAGCCATAGCCCGGGCTATTGTCAATGAACCCCGGCTCCTGCTTCTGGATGAACCTTTGGGAGCGCTGGACCTGAAGCTCCGCCAGGACATGCAGTATGAGCTGATCCGTCTGAAAAATGAGCTGGGGATCACTTTCATCTATGTAACCCATGATCAGGAAGAAGCCCTGACTATGTCCGATACTATCGTAGTCATGAACCAGGGCTATATCCAGCAGATGGGGTCTCCCGAAGATATTTATAATGAGCCCCAGAATGCTTTTGTGGCTGACTTTATCGGGGAAAGCAATATCATCCCCGGCATTATGCTGGAAGATAAACTGGTGGAGATCCTGGGAGCCAAATTCCCCTGTGTGGATACCGGTTTCGGCAGGAACAAGCCTGTGGACGTAGTGATCCGTCCTGAGGATGTGGATCTTCTGGCGCCGGAAGAAGGCACCATACAGGGAGTGGTCTCTCACCTGATCTTTAAAGGAGTCCATTACGAAATGGAAGTTCAGACCAATGGCTTTGAATGGCTTGTCCACAGTACGGATATGTTTCCAGTGGGACAGCAGGTGGGGATCCATGTAGATCCTTTTGATATCCAGATCATGAATAAGCCGGAATCTGAAGACGAGGAGGCGCTGGGTGTCAATGAATAAACGGAAACTTCTCACAGGCCCCTACCTTGTATGGGCGGTAGCCTTTATCCTCATCCCTCTGGCTGTGATCTTATATTACGGACTGACGAACAGCGACGGACAGTTTACCTTTGAAAATATCCTGGCTATCGGAACCGTAGAGAATTTTAAAGCTTTATGTCTTTCTCTGCTGCTTTCCCTGATAAGTACCCTGATCTGTCTGCTTCTGGCTTACCCTCTGGCTATGATGCTTTCCAATATGAACGTAAGCCAGACCAGCTTTATGGTGCTGATCTTTATCCTTCCCATGTGGATGAATTTTTTGCTCCGCACCATGGCATGGCAGACTCTTTTAGAGAAAAACGGAGTGATCAATCAGATCCTCTCCTTTTTCCATCTGCCTTCCATACAGATCATCAACACACCGGGAGCCATCATTCTGGGCATGATCTACAACTTCCTGCCTTTTATGGTGCTTCCTCTGTACAATGTACTGTCCAAAATCGACCGGGATATTATCCTGGCAGCCAGAGATCTGGGGGCCACTCCTGTCTATACTTTCCGGAAGATCATCTTCCCATTAAGCCTTCCGGGAGTGATCAGCGGCATTACCATGGTATTTGTCCCTGCCCTCACAACCTTTGTGATCTCGGACCTGCTGGGGGGAAGCAAGATCCTGCTTATCGGAAATGTGATCGACCGGCAGTTCCAGCAAGGAAGCAACTGGCATGTAGGAAGCGGACTTTCTCTGGTGCTTATGGTCTTTATCCTGATCAGTATGTTCCTCACCGGGAAATATGACAAAAACGGAGAAGGAGGGATGTTCTGATGAAAAAAGCGCTCCGAAGGATCTATTTCGGTCTGATCCTTTTTCTTATGTACGCACCGATCCTGACTCTGATCGTCCTGTCCTTTAATGCTTCCAAGTCCAGGACTAAATGGGGAGGCTTTACCCTTTCCTGGTATGTCTCTTTGTTCCAGGATGAGGCTATTATGTCCGCTTTATACAATACCCTGGTCATTGCACTGGTATCCGCCCTTCTGGCTACCCTTTTAGGAACGGCTGCCTCTATCGGCATCAGCGCCATGAAGCCCAGGGCCAAGACTGTTTTTATGGGGATCACTAATATCCCCATCCTGAACTCTGAGATCGTCACCGGTATCTCTCTCATGCTGCTTTTTATCGCATGCAGAGTTACCCTGGGCTTTACCACTATTTTGCTTTCTCATATCACTTTCTGCATCCCTTATGTGATCTTAAGTGTTATGCCAAAGCTGAAACAGACAGATAAAAGCACCTACGAGGCGGCTCAGGATCTAGGGGCGGGCCCTGTATACGCCTTTTTTAAAGTGGTGTTTCCCGATATCATGCCGGGAGTTGTCTCAGGTTTTCTCATGGCTTTCACCATGTCCCTGGACGACTTTATCATCACCCACTTTACCAAAGGCCCGGGAGTGGATACTTTGTCCACAAAAATCTATGCGGAAGTCCGCAAAGGGATCCGTCCCGAAATGTACGCCCTGTCTACCCTTTTGTTTGTTACGGTGCTGGTCCTTCTGATCCTGATCAATTCCAGTCCCAAAGAATCTCCAGATACAAAGACCACCGCTTCAGGGAAAGGCAGAAAATGGGTATTCCGGCTGGCAGTTCCTGCTGTCCTTCTCATCTTCTTTATCGGAGGCGGGATCGGCTACAGCCTGAAAAACGCAGGAAATTCCTCCGGGGAAAAACTGATCGTCTACAACTGGGGAGAATATATTGATCCCGAAGTCCTGGATATGTTTGAGGAAGAAACCGGGATCTCCGTGACTTATGAAGAATACGAGACAAATGAGATCATGTATCCCAAGATCCAGTCCCATGCTATTGCCTATGATGTGGTATGTCCTTCCGACTATATGATCCAGCGTATGATCGAGAACGATCTTTTGGCCCAGATCAACTGGGACAATGTGCCGAATATTAAAAATATCGATTCCTCTTATATGGAACAGTCGGAAAGTTTTGATCCGGGAAATAAGTATTCTGTTCCCTACTGTGTGGGAACCGTGGGGATCCTCTACAATACCACAATGGTGGACGAGCCTGTAGACAGCTGGGATATCCTCTGGGATGAAAAATATAAAGATAATATTCTCATGCAGGATTCTGTCCGGGATGCTTTTGCCGTAGCGCTGAAGAGAAACGGAGATTCCTTGAATTCTGTGGATGTAAACGAGCTGAACCAGGCTGCCAACGATCTGATCCAGCAGAAACCTCTGGTCCAGGCTTATGTGGTGGATCAGGTAAGAGATAAGATGATCGGAAATGAGGCGGCCCTTGGCGTGATCTACTCCGGAGAAGCCGGATATACCCAGCGGGAAAATCCGGATCTGGAATATGTGATCCCCAAGGAAGGCTCTAACGTATGGATCGATTCCTGGGTCATTCCCAAAAACGCCCAGAATAAAGAAAATGCAGAGAAATTTATTAATTTCATGTGCCGCCCGGATATTGCCCTGATGAATTTTGAGTATATTACTTACTCTACTCCAAACAAGGCAGCCAGGGAGCTGATCGAAGACCCGGAGGTCCGCAACAGCAAGATCCTTTTCCCGGACCAGGAAGATCTGAAAAACTGCGAAACCTTCCAGTATCTGGGAGAGGAAGCAGACAATTACTATAACGAACTTTGGAACAAAGTAAAATCAAGGTAATTTTCATGGAACGTATTTTTGAATTTACAGTAAAACAGGAAGAAGTCCCCTGTACTCTGGGAGAATATCTCAGAGCCAGGGGCTTTTCCCGGCAGATCATCATCCATTTAAAAAAGACCCCTATGGGGATCCAGGTAAACGGCCAGTGGGCTTATGTAAGAACATTCCTAAAAGAGGGGGATCAGGTCAGGATCCTTCTAAAAGAGGAAGAGTCTTCTGAAAAGATCCTGCCGGTTCCCATGGATCTGGATATCCTCTATGAAGATCCGGATATCCTGGTAGTAAATAAGCCGGCAGATACTCCCGTCCATCCTTCCATCCATAACTACGAAAATACCCTGGCCAACGGGATCGCCTGGTATTTTCAGCAAAAGGGAGAGCCTTTTATCTTCCGGTGTATCAACCGCCTGGATCGGGATACTACGGGTCTTCTTATCCTGGGAAAAAACGCCTACAGCGCTTCCGTCCTTTCTTCCAGTATGAAAAAACGGGAAATCCGCCGGACCTATCTGGGTATCGCCCGGGGGACGCCCCTTCCTACCAAAGGCACAGTAGATGCGCCCATCGCCCGGGAAAAAGATTCTGCTATCCTCCGCTGTGTAGACTTTGAAAAAGGAGAAAAAGCCGTAACCCATTACGAAACCCTCTGCACCCGGGAAGGCTGTTCTCTCATCCGCTTTTCTCTGGAAACAGGCAGGACCCACCAGATCCGGGTCCATATGAAATATCTGGGCACGCCCCTTTTGGGAGATTATCTCTATAATCCGGACTATTCCAAAATAAAAAGAGTGGCCCTCCACTCCTATTCCCTGGAATTTTCTCATCCGGTAACCCATGAAGATCTTTCTTTTCAGGCTCCTCTTCCAAAAGATATGGCAGAGCTGTTCCCTTCCTTTTAAAATCCATCTTCCCGGCTTATTGCCGGGAAAGGAGGAAGGCGGCTCTGCCATTTTCTGATTGTCTTAATTTCTTCTCAATGCCTCTATAGGATTTAAGGCTGCTGCTTTTCTGGCAGGATAGATCCCGAAGAAAATTCCCACCGCACAAGAAAACAGGGTAGCAAAGAGGACCGTACTCAGACTGATCCCCGGAGTAATGGTCATCTCCTGTCCGGAACTCATCAGGAAACATAATCCGTACCCCCCTGCAATTCCTGTAATAATGCCGATGATCCCGCCGATCACAGTCAGTATGGCGGATTCCGCCAGGAACTGGAGCATGATAGAGGAAGTCTTGGCTCCCAATGCCTTTCTTATGCCGATCTCCCTGGTCCTTTCTGTGACGGAAACCAGCATGATATTCATAACGCCGATACCTCCTACCAGCAGGGAAATTCCTGCCACAAAGGAGATAAAGGCCGTGATCATTCCCATCATATCATTAAGCAGGCTGATCACATCCTGGAAGCTCTGGATCTGATAAAAATCTTCCCCTGCGGACTGATGCCGCTGTTCCAGCAGCCGCACCACCCTGTCAGAAACCTCCTGGGAATCCAGATTTTTATCTGCCTGTACGTAAATGCTGGTAAAGTCTTCCAGGCTGTCGCCCAGATAATCCAGAGCTGCCGTATAGGGGATAGACAGGCTTACCGGCATTCCCTCATAAGTATAAGTCACAAAAGTTCCGTTTTCTCTCTGGGTGCTGACTCCCACGATCCGGTAAGACTTTGTCAGATCTGAGGCCTGTACTTCAATATCCATTCCCACTACATCATCAGAACCGAAAAGCCTTTTCGCATCCGTGTCTGAGATCACACAGACATTTCTGGCCTCTGCCACATCGGATTCCCGGAAGTAAGCTCCCCGCTTCATCAGTGTATTATTTATAATAGCCGCGTCTTGGGTCTCTAATGAAAGACTTACATCAAACTCTCCCTTTCCTGTCACTGTCTCTCCTGACAGGCCCATGCTGATGGTAACGCCTTCCACCCCTTCCAGATCCCGGATAGCCTCCAGATCATCCGGCGTGATATAGGCTCCCTCGTTCATGGCGTCTTCGCTGCAGTATATATAGATCTGTCCGCTTCCAACGCCGTCGATCTCCGAGTTCATCTGGTTTCTGGTCCCTTCGCCAATGGAAACAATGGCGATCACAGAAGCAATACCAATGATGATACCCAGCATGGTGAGAAAGGAGCGGCCTTTATTTGCCAGAATATTCTGCACTGCCATTTTCACATATTCAGCCATATCTGATACTCCTGTTCTTTTACTCTGCAGCTTCTACTGCCACAACACGGTCTCCTTCCTCATGGCTTCCGATATCCTGGATCACCTGGTCTCCCGCTTTCAGTCCTTTAGTGATCTCCACATAGGAATCGGAGGTTACTCCTGTCTCTATAGCCTTTTCAGCAATCTTGCCGTCTTCCACCACATAGCAGAAGGAGCCGTCTTTTCCGATATTTACAGCTTCTACAGGAAGAAGGGGCACATCTTTTGCCTGAGCTGCCTGGATACTTGCCTGGGCGTCTACGCCGATAAAAATATTGTCATCCGGATTATCAATATGTATGGTAACGCCGATAAGAGGAGTTCCCTGTTCGTTTGGAATAGCGATCTTGCTGATCTTTTCTACAGTTCCCTGGTATTCCGAATCTCCAAGAGTAATGGAAGCTTTCTGACCTTCCTTTACCTTGTCAAAATCGTACTTGGAAATATTCGCCTCCACGCAGACCTGTTCTGTGCTCTGAAGTGTGAACAGCTCCATTCCCTGGGTCACTGTAGCGCCCTGGGTCACTTGGGAGTCAGAAATCACACCTTTAAATTCTGCCTGTATCCCTTTTCTGCCCTTTTCAATAAGTTCTTGAAGATTCATTGCCTCCAGTTCTGCCAGATTGTTGGAAATACGCATCTGTTCCTGTGCCGCAGAGGTCAGCCCCGGTGTATCTGTCTGTGCCGCAGCCTCCTGAGAAGCAAGCTCAGACTGAAGCTGGGCCAATTCTGAAGAAGCACTTTCTATCTGGTACTGAAGATCAGAAGTATCTGGTGCTGCCGCCGTCTGGCTTTCTGAAGCGGATCCCATATAGTCTTCAGGACGTACTTCCTCCATTACCGGTTCAGCAGGCGGATGGTTCAAAGCATACTCATAATCCGTCTGGGCTGAAGCCGGTGCATCTTCCCTGTCTGCCAGTTCTTTCAGTTCTTCCAGTTTTTTTTCATATTCCGGCTTCGTTACGGTATCATATTCCTCTTTTGCCTGCTGATATTCCAGTTCCGCCTGAGCCGCTGCTCCCTCATAAGCTTTCCGGGCTTCGCTGGCAGCAATTTGAGCCTGGATCTGAGCGTCCTCAGCCGCCTGGGACTGTACCTCAGAAATCTGTTGCTGCAGGCTGAAAATCTGATTTTGTTTTTCTTCTATCTGCGCCTCCAGTTCCGGGATCCTGGCCTGGGCCTGAGCCTGTCTGGACGCTGCATCTGCCGCCTGCTGCTGTGCATCCTGCATTTCCAGCTGTCCGGATCTCACATTCAGTTCTGCTTTCTGATTTTCACTTTCCAGACTTTCCAGATCAAAACTGATGATATCCTGCCCCGCTTCTACAGTATCGCCTGTTTCAGCAGTCATTGTCTGTATTTCTCCATTCACCGGAGAAAAAAAGGTTTTCTTCTGCTCACTCTCCACACTCCCGGAAGCATCTACTTCCTGGGTCACATCTCCTTTTGTCACAGTTATTGTATCCACAGAAGGAAGACTCTCTCTTCCCGGATTCATAGCGCCGATCAATATGATGATAAGAAATACCACCCCGATACATCCTAATGTGATCAGCATGATCTTATTTTTACTCTTCATCATTCCCTTGTTCATGTTTCTCCTCCGCCTGCTCATATTCGGGATTGATAAAATCCGATTCTATCTTTCCATCCATGATCCTGACTACTCTTTTTGCCTGAGAGGCAATCCCGTCATCATGGGTGATCAGGATTACTGTTCTCCCTCCGCTGTGAAGCTGTTTCAGTATCCCGAGGATCTCTTTGCTGGATCCGGAATCCAGATTTCCGGTAGGCTCATCAGCCAGGATCACCGGGGGTTTTGCGGCGATCGCCCTGGCAATCGCCACTCTTTGCTGCTGTCCTCCTGACATTTCTGCCGGCTTATGGTTCATCCTGTTTCCAAGACCTACCATTTCCAAAGATTCCTGGGCCAGTTTTTTTCTGCTCTTCTTATCCATTCCCCGATAGATCAAAGGCAGTTCAACATTTTCTTCTGCGGTAAGGTTCGGGATGAGATTGAACCCCTGAAAAATAAATCCAATTTCCCTGTTTCTCACTTCCGACAGCTGGTTGTCTGTCATAGTAGACACATCTGTGCCATTAAGATAATATTTTCCTGAAGTAGGAACGTCCAGACAGCCCAGCATATTCATAAAAGTAGATTTTCCTGAACCTGACTGGCCAATGATCGCCACAAATTCTCCCTGATCAATCTCCAAGTCAACGTGATCCAAGGCCCGCACTTCATTTTCTCCCGGATTATAAACCTTGCACAAATCCACAACCTTAATAAGATGTTCCATACCCTTTTCCTTTCTTCATATGCTGATTTTCTAATCGTAAACCTCTCGAAACCAGAGAGAACAGAACAAAACAGATTTTTTCTTTCTGTCTCGTCCTGTCCTCACTTTCTGCAGAAACAAAGCTCTCGCCCCTATTGATGCTCCATACCGTCCAGCAAAGCCTGACGATTTTTCAGCGCTCCCCAGAAATAAAGCAAAGGCAGGATCAGCCCTACTGCCATAGTAATAACGCTGAATACAGTCACTCCGGATGTAATAGCGGCATAAGCGTCATTTCCCAGCTGCCATAAGAGCAAAAGAATTCCGCAGATGAAGCAGACACCTGCTTTTCGTATCTTATTGCAGTTTGCAATGGCAAGGATCCCCGCCGCTGTATTCAGCAAGGCCCCTGCAGCCGTGACATACACACTGATCTGATATTCTTCGATCGTCACTCCCTGGGCCGTAAGAGTCTGTTCCAGGATTTCTCCCAGTTCTCCTTCTCCGATCATACCGATCGCGGCAAAATTGATCAGGTTAAAAAGGAAAGAGAAAACTCCCAAAACCACCATAATGATCCCTACTACTTTCAGCAAAGTCTTACCCGGCGCTTTTTCTTTCATCTTTTTTCTCCCCTCTCTGAGTAATTTTTCTCATTGTATAATCCTCTGGAAGAAAAGTCAATTTATTTAACAGAAATTTTCGATAACTGTCCTGAAATACAGGAAAATCAAGCTATTGTAAAGTATTCTACCCAAATATTCTTTCAATACCTGGAAAGTTATCTATTAATTTTCCCCAAAAAAATCGGAGACTCTCCTCCCTTAAAGAGAAAAGCCTCCGATCTTCTTTTATTTTTTACAGCGCCCGTATCCTGGGCACTTCATCTACATGAAGATATCTGCTCACAGCCCTGACGATAATGTCATGATTTACAAAATGATTCTGATTGGAAACCAGGATCACGCCGATCACTCCCACTTCCTCTACGCGTATAGGAAATCCGCCGCCCATATAAGAATATTCTCTGGGATCCAGGCCAATATCCTCCAGAGTTTCCTCTGACTTCTTCAATTCGCTGTAGAGGAGCATAGTGCTTTTTTCCACTCTCCGGACCGTAGCATACATTTTATCCATCCAGGCTTCATTGTTTAAATTGGTGCTGTTTCCCGCGTATTTAAACACTGTGTAACCATTATTCAGCCGGATCTCCACTGCTGTATCCAGGCCTCTTTTTCTGGCTTCTGCCACGATAAGATTTCCAAGAGCCCATGCGTCTTCATTGGTAAAATGTCCGAACTGGAGAATTTCCTCCTGCATTGCTAAAACTGCGATCACTTCTTCGATGGTCATATGAAACACCTCCTGCTGTTACCGGATCCTGTCCGGGAAACCAACCTTGCGCTGAACCTTTCTCAGTGTTT
>ERZ1643249.1512-NODE-1512-length-23191-cov-39.031250_pt1 | contig 23191 bp, 18 predicted proteins | sample MGYA00579263_ERZ1643249 | MGnify/ENA primary metagenome ERZ1643249 (study PRJEB29033, sample SAMEA4952264) | chicken gut metagenome | biome: Broiler Chicken; feature: Gastrointestinal Tract; material: Caecum | place: Ireland | collected 2018 | study: Broiler... | reverse complement strand
CCGACCAGCACCACCACCCCCCGACCCACTCACCCACACCAAACAGCGAAAGGCCCATCTTTATTGATCGTTATAGGATTAGCTCCACCATCGCCGTCATCGAACATCACACTACCGTCTGCACTGACGCTTTTATCGGTCCAGATACGGCCCGCGTATCGGGTCGAATTGGTAGTGCCAAATGATTCGGTGTACGTATTGCGTGTATCACCGTCAGCGATCCTGTCAGGTTCATCCACGGCGAACGCCGTGCCGGCGGTGAGCATCGCCACCGAGGCAATCAGTGCGGCTCCGACTTTCAGCGCGCGTTTAACGCCTGCACTGATAATCGACTTAAATCGGATACCCCCCCCCGACGCTTCTGCGTCGGCTCTTTCCGTACGCGCATGGCCTCTCCCTTTCGCTCACGCATGTCATTCCGCGGTTTTAACCACACCATCGAGAGGATTTTGGATACTCCAAAATGGGCCCCCGATGGCCACTCTGCATGCAATGGTAGGAAGAATATCCACGGATACATACCCCCTACTTTCCCCCTATACTATCAATTGTTTTTTAGCAAACAATGAATTTCCATAGTGAATACGCCATCATGCGCAAGCCCCCTACTTTTTACACCCGTTCAAACCCCGAACTGCAAACGCCAACCACCTATGACTCCGCGGTCATCACAGCCATGTCAGCATGGCACATCACCCATATACGCGTGCGGCACGGCTTCGCGCCCATCACACATACACATAGCCAGTCCGCCATCCGACCGTCGTGTTTAACGCCACATCGCATCGGCGTCAACCATACGATCGGAGGTATTCGCCGCTATGGCATCCCATGAAAACGCTGATATCAGTTCGCATGGTTCAACCGGCTGCGGCGCATCGAGCAAGCCCAGCAGCCATGCGCAACAGCCGACGACCTCGCGAGCGTCCACACCCCGTTCGCGCAGCGTACCCATGTCCAACGAATTCAACCGTTTTGCCATTCGCCGCCCGTCAGCCGCGTCGATCAACGGCAGATGCGCAAATTCCACCGTTCGAGGAACCATCGCCCCCACTGCCGCCGTCACCCCTCCAGCTCGATGGCCATCCGCCGACGGTTTCCCCATTGGATTGACGCACGTAGGTCCCCCCATCAATCCGAATCCACACGCGAACAACCATCGCCTGATCCACAGCTGGATCGCCGTGGACCGCAGCAGATCACGCCCGCGCACAACCTGCGTCACGCCCATCTCCAAATCATCCACGCTCACCGCCAGCTGATAGGCGAACAGACCATCGGAGCGGCGAATCACCACATCGCCCAGCTGACGCGCCAAATCGAATCGTTGCGGACCAAACACGCGGTCGTCGAACCGGACCATCCGATCAGACGCCGCCGCAGACCTGTCCGGCACCGCGATACGCCACGAATGCCGGTCTCCACGAGACAACCGTTCCCGCCGTTCGTTCTCGGACAATCGCCGGCAGGTGCCGGGATAGACCAGAAACCCATCGCCCTCGTTCGGAGCGGACGCCGCACGTATGTCGGCACGCGAGCAAAAACACGGGTATACCAACGGGCACGCAGACCGTTCCCCGCCCCCCGCCGAAGGCCGCTCGCCACCCTTCCCCTCATCCGGCTCACCGTCATGGCCGTCCCCGGCCACGCCACACGATCCGTCATCGCGGCCGTCGCCGCACCCATCATCGCACCCGCCGGACCACGCCGTCTCCCCCAGACGACGCAACGCCTCCTCATACCGATCCAGCCGCTGCGACTGATACACGGGACCGCCGTCCCAATCCAATCCCAGCCACGTCAGATCGTCCATGATCCAACGGTCCGCATCCGCCACCACGCGCGGGGCGTCGATGTCCTCGACGCGCAGCAGCAGACGGCCATTCGCGGCGCGAACGCCCAGCCAGGCGGCGAGCGCCGCATACACGTTGCCGATATGCATGCGTCCGGTCGGAGAGGGCGCCAGCCGGCCGACCACCCTGACGTCACCGCCTTGGGCGTTGCCGCCGCCGGTGTTGCGGGCGCCGTCAGCGTTGCGGGCATCGTTCCGGACATCATCGCCATCGTGAGCGGAGTCAGCGGCACGGCGTGTTCCTGTCACTGGCTCACCCACAGTTCGTCGTCGAGTGGCCATTCATTAGGCACGCAACCGAGCAGGTCCATCGATTGCTGCTGCATCAGTGGTGCAGGCTGATTGACGGCGGGGCAGGTGGTTTCGTTGTCGAAATGGCCGAGACGATGACCGACCTCATGGTTGATGACCATGGTGCGGTAGCGTTCCACGGTGCCGCCGGCGTTCAGCCAATCCTCGGTGGCGTTGTTCCACCGGTCGATGTTGATGACGACGTCGTTGCCGACGCGGCAGCTGTATTCGTCGCTGCATTCGGTGGAGAATGTGGTCATCTGGTCGGCGGAGGCGAGGGTCAGGGTCATGTCGCAGGCGTTGGGGTCGCCATTGGTGTTTTCCTGGAAGGTGGCGCCGGCACGAGGCCAGCCACGGGGATCGTTGAGCGTGCTGTAGACGATGTTGGAGAATTCGGTCAGATCGCCGACATCACCTTGCGACGCGATGCAGTACGTGTATTCGACCGGGGTGTTGCCGCTGTCGGCCACGGTTTGCTGGGCGGCGGCGAGGATGTCGGCGCGCTCCTGATCGGTCAACGGAACGATGGCGTCGGGCGCGCCGGACTCGTCGGAGTCGTCGGATCGGGAGGATTGACCTTCGGCTTTATCGGACTGGTCGGCCTGATCGTCCGATTGTCCGTCGGCCGCTTTGTCGGACCGCTGCCCGGACGTTGCGATGCGTGCCGGAACATCCGGCGATGAGGTCAGCGCGCGGACGCCGAGCACAATACCCACGACCAGAGCGATGGCCACCAGCGCCATCGAGCCGAACACAATGATGCGGCGGACCATATACACATGGTGCATATCACGTTGGGCACCCGACGAGGACGCCGCACCCATTGTTGCCGCACGCAGCTGACCATTGGCCGCATCGGTGCGGCCATCCGGCTGCCGGCTAGTTGTCGAGGGGCGCATATCCACGACGAGCCGCGTAAAGAAACGCCCGATCGCGTGGCATGCGGTCACGAACGCCGCTCCCACCGCGGAGCCCCATGAGCGCAATGCCCGTCCTGCGGCGTGGCCTACGCTCCGGAACCATACGCGGAGCTTGGGCATGGCCGTATGGGCCACGAATGTGGCGGCGGTTGAGGCCCGGGATGCGATGCGGCGGCCGATCGAGCGCAGCGTACCAAGAAATCCGTGATCCCCTGAATCGTTGGGGAAGCGTGAATCCGCCATGCTCATCTCCTGCCATGCTGACGTTGGCATCCGCCTATCGGTGTCCAGTATAGGAGTGCAATGCCCCTTAGAAGGCACATTTGTCGCAGTCTTACGGTGGCACTGCGACAAAAGGACCTGTGACGGCCCTTCAAACAGCACAAATGTCGCAATGCCACGGCCTCACTGCGACAAAAGGGCCGGCGGCACCGCATCGCAGCAGCGCCACCGGCCCAGGTCGCCGGAACCATCGACCCATGCGAGATCGCCGGGACCATCGCACCTATTGGATCCGCGAGTCCGCCCGGCTCGACCGGATCGGTCAGGCGAACAACGTCACGAACAGCCACGCGCCGACGATCGCGCCCAGGATCGGGGCGACCACCGGAATCCAGGCCTCGCTCCAACGCGAGGAGCCCTTGTGCGGGATCGGCAGCAGCTGGTGCAGCAGTCGCGGCATCAGGTCGCGGGCGGGGTTCAGGCCGGGGCCGGTCGGACCACCCATCGAGGTCACCAGACCCCACACGATGAAGCCGACCACAATCGCCGCGGCGGCCGGATTCGCAGCGCCCCACGGCAGGCTCAGGCAGCACAGCGCGCCAAGCACGAGCATCAGCGTGCCGAAGAACTCGTTGACGAAGTAGTTGACCTTCGAGTTGTAGGCGTCGGTGGTGCTGAAGGTGCCGAAGATGGCCTCCGCCTCCTCGGTGTCGCGATAATGCGGGTAGTAGGTCACGAACACGATCAGCTGGCCCGCAAGCGCGCCGAGCAGCTGGGCGATGATATACGGGAGCACTTCACCCCAGGGGAACATGCCGTTGATGGCCTGGGCCAGCGTCATGGCCGGGTTGATGTGCGCGCCGGAGATGCCGCCGAACATGAGCACGGGGAACATGACGCCGAAGCCGTAGCCCATGGCGATGGTCAGCCAGCCGGCATGATGACCCTTGGTGTTTTTCAGTTCCACGTTCGCCACGGCGCCGTTGCCGAACACCATGAGGACGGCCGTGCCGATGAATTCGGCTGCCAATTTGGTAAAGAGTGAGTATTCCATGCGGATCCCTTGTCTTCTCTCGATACTCTCGTATTACAGGCGACGAGACTTCGTTCGGCGCCTAAAGAACATCGATTACCTTACCTCGCCCGCTGTACGAGGCACAACCTGGCCGTCAGGCGGCATCCGGCTCGATGGAAGACGGGTCAACCCGCTGGTACACATCAACGGTATCCCAGTGATCCTTGACGAAGGGGTTATGCGCCGGCTGCGCAGTATGACGCCGCTCGATGGGAGTCCGATCCCAGGTGTCCACATACGTGTACTCGATGCGGCCGGGGGCAAGTTGCTCGATGAATCGGTCCCGATAGTAATCGCGCTCGGACAGCAGCGTATCGACCAGATAGCCAGGCTCACCAGAAAAGTTACGCAGACCGCGATAGTACAGCAGCTTCTGCGAGTCGCGAACCACAACCGGCACCGTATCGATACGCAGCAGTTCCTTGAATATGATCATCCTGCCGACGCGACCGTTGCCGTCCGACAACGGGTGCGTGGATTCGAACATCCAGTGGGCCTTCGCGATCGCATAGGGGTCATCCGTAAGGTTCCGGTATAGCTCGTAGACCACATTCATGGCGGCCGGCACGTCAGCGGGGAGAACGGTATGGATCTGTTCGATCTCACTGATCGCATTCGGCAGAATCTTGTATCCGCCGATATTCCTGTCCGGATTCGATTCCTGGCTGGTGCCACGTTTCAGGATCGACTGCATCGTGCAGACCATGGTCTTATCAACCGGATCGTCGACATGATCAAGCATCCAGTCAAACATGCGGAAGTGATTGCCCATCTCGATGACGTCATCGGCGCGGATGATATCATCCGGCCCATCCGCCAGCACCGAACCGGTAGTGAACAGCTGGGCCGTCTGCTCCGGGGTCAGCGTGGAGCCCTCCATGTGGTTCGAATTATACCCCATGGCGATCTGCGTGTTGTAGTACAACCCATGAGACACCCGTTCGCTGCGCTCCCGCACCAGCCAATCCACAAGTCTGCTCATAGACGCTCCAATCCATCGCCCGCACGTTGCTCATACTCATGTTGGACGAGAGCCCAGGGCTCGTATGGTACATGAATACGAAAAGGTCCCGACCGCGAACGGTCGGGACCTTGCGGGTGCCCCCTCAGGGACTCGAACCCTGGACACGCTGATTAAGAGTCAGCTGCTCTAACCAACTGAGCTAAAGGGGCTTGCTCAGCGACTCATCTGTTTTCTTGAGCCGAGTGATTACTATACTCAGAATTCGCCGACCCGCAAGCTTCGGCGTGTCGCGCCTGTTTCCAGCCCGGAGAAAACAGCAAAACCCCGCCGCACACCGCCCAAAGGCGGCGAACGGCGGGGTCGAATGCTTAAGCTCAGACTCGTTTCAGCCTGGTGACCGGGTCTTACTCAGCCACAACCTTCACGGTGAAGGAAGCGGTGATCTCCGGGTGCAGAGCCACGGTGGCGGGGAACTCGCCGGTGGTCTTGATGACCTCGACCTCGATGGCCTTCGGATCGACGGCAGCCTTGTCGGCCAGAGCCTTGGCGATCGCGTCGGCGGAGATGCCACCGAACAGCTTGCCGGACTCGGACACCTTGGCGGCGATCTCAACGGTCGTGCCCTCGATGGCGGCCTTGGCGGCGACGGCATCCTCGCGGGTGGCGACGGCCTTGGCCAGACGGGCGCGGCGCATGGCCTCGATCTGGGCGGCGGCACCCTTGGTCCACGCGAAAGCCATGCCCTGCGGGATCAGGTAGTTGCGCGCGTAGCCGGCCTTGACGGTGACCACGTCACCGGACTGGCCGAGGTTGGAGACGGTCTGGGTGAGAATAACCTTGGTTTCAGCCATGATGCAATCCTCCTAATCCAGATCAGCGACCCGAGGTGGCGTACGGCAGCAGAGCCATCTCGCGGGCGTTCTTGATGGCCTTCGAGATCTCGCGCTGCTCCTGCACGGTGACACCGGTGATACGACGGGAACGGATCTTGCCGCGATCGGAGATGAACTTGCGCAGCAGCGCAACGTCCTTGTAATCGATCTCGGTAACCTTGGCAGCCTTCAGCGGGTTCGGCTTCTTCTTGAACGGCTTGACCGGCGGCTGCGGCCTCTTGCGTGACATTGTGATGTTCTCCTTACAACTGATTCAGCGCAATGATGCGTATTGGAAAGGTACGGTTTAGAACTCGGGTTCCTCGGAGTCGCCACCGAAATCGGTCGTGGCTCCGAACGACGAGAAGGAGGAGCCGGAACCGGCATCGCTCCACGGATCGACTGCCGGACCGGACTGTGCGGCCATGGGCGCCGAAGAGGCGCCCCCCTGGTACCCACCGCTCTGGTAGGAGGCTCCGCCGGAGTACCCGGCACCGCCCTGATACCCACCGTTGTTCTGGAATCCGCCGTTGTTACCTCCGCCGAATCCGCCACGATTGCCACCCGAGAAGCCGGAGCTCTGACGGGTGACCTGGGCGGTGGCGTAGCGCAGCGACGGGCCGATCTCGTCGACCTGCATCTCCACGACGGTGCGGTTGGTGCCGTCGTTCGCCTGATACGAACGCTGCTGCAGACGGCCCTGTGCGATGACGCGCATGCCCTTGGTCAGCGACTGGGCGCAGTGGTCGGCGAGTTCACGCCAGGCCGAGCAGCGCATGAAGAGCGCCTGCCCGTCCTCCCACTGTCCGGACTGCCGGTTGAACGTGCGCGGGGTCGAGGCGATGGTGAAGCTCGCCACGGAAGCACCGCTGCCGATGGTGCGCAGCTCGGGGTCCGCGGTGAGGTTACCGATGACGGTGATGACGGTCTCGCCTGCCATGTCGTGCCTTCTTACCTAATACCTAAATATTCCAGCTTGCTTGCGCCGTATTGACGACTTACTTGACGTCCTTACGAAGGATCTTCGTACGGATCACGGATTCGTTGAGGTTGAGCACACGATCGAGCTCGTTGCTCGTGGCGGGCTCGCAGGTGTAGTTGACCACCACGTAGTTGCCCTCGGTCTTGCCGGCGATCTCATAGGCGAGCTTGCGACGGCCCCAGATGTCGATATTCTCGACGGAACCGCCCTCGTTGGTGACGATCTCCAGATACTGCTCGGTCAGCTTCTTCAGACCGCGCTCATCCAGCTCAGGATCGGCAATGAACATCAGTTCGTACTTATGCGCAGACATCACCCACCTCCTTCGGACTATTCGGCCACGGACCTTCCGTGGCAGGAGTGTGTTTACGCGTTATCCGCAGATACTCTGCGGGCAACCGTGCAAGGATAACCCGCGGCGCAGACATTGAGGCATGCCCGATACCGGCGTCCCCGCACTGCTTCCGCATAGAGTGCCACCCGCTACTGCAGATCCACGGCTATGCAGTCATCGGTGCTGTACCCGTTGGCCGGGCACCATGCGGTGGCGTCCGCGGCGCTGCCGAATCCTTCGCCCGACAGAATGACGTAGAAGTCCGTGGTGCCATTCTCCTGGTAGGTCGGATAGTCGCCTGACCAGATGAACAGCGCATTCGGATGCTTCGCACGCCGCTGCAGAAACTGTTCGTAGATATCCCGATACTTCCAGGTTTTCCCTTCCACCTGCATGCCATACTGTTTGCTGGACAACTGCGTGGTAAACGTGGAGTAGAAGGTGTTCGCCGCGGTCGTATCATGATCAAGCTGCCAGCTCATGGCCAGCTGCGCATACCGTTCGATATCCGTGTCCGCAACGTTCGCCCCGCCCAGCGCCCCGCCGACGGCAGCCGCGGAAGCACCTGACGCCGTAGCATCCTCGATAAGTTCAACGCTCGCGTTTGAAGCATCGATCTGATCATACGGACGCCAATACTGCACCGTGGTGAATGCCAGATCGGCCTGTGCCGTTCCGTCATCGAATTCCAGTGGAGCGTCTCCAAAGTCGTAGATGGCCGCGGCCACAACGTTGCCGTCATCCTGTATCGTGACCTGCACCCCTGCGGCGGAATATGAGGAGTCCCCACACGATTCCGATTCGAAGTCCACGCTGGCGATCAGCGAGGTTCCGTCGAGTCTCACATCCGACAGTGACGCATCCGGCACCGCGCAGACAGCTGTCCGCGATTTATCCCCCGCCGAAGCGTGCCCCCGTGCATCGGCGTCACCGGAATCGGCCGTATCCCCCGCGTCATTCGAGTCCGACGATTCAGATGATTCACCGGACAGCGGTGTTCCGACGGCACTGGACTGTGCCGAGGCATCGTCGCGCAGCACGAACCACCAGACGCCGAATGCGGCAATCGCAATAACCGCCACAGTCACAGCCACGATCGCCGCCACGGCACCCTTGGTCATTCCGCGTTTCCGCTGCGGTTCAGGTTCGACAGGGGCTGCCGAAGCAACCGCAGCGGGAAGCGGAGACAGCTCCGCGCCGCAATGCATGCAGAAGCGCATCGAATCATCAATCGCGGCACCGCACGCCGGGCAGACCGTGGACGAATCCGCAGCCGCCGACCGGGCGGGCTCCTGTCTGGCAGCGCCGCACCGCATGCAGAATTTGTCCTGCTCCCCCATGGGAGCGCCGCAGGATTGACATGGCATCATTGCATCCCCTTTCATCCGATGGTCCACCGGCTGATGGTGCCAGTATAAGACCGCTTCTCTCATGTCGGTAGATATGTACCGTCTCCTGAAAAGTATGGCTAGCATGGGATACAAGAAGAGAACAACCCATTTCCGAAGGGAGTCATCATGTTCTGTCCTCACTGTGGAGCGCAAATGAGGGAGGGGGCAAGGTTCTGCGCGCAATGTGGCCAGCCGATGCCCACGCTCCCCACCCCAACCGCCGCGCCTACCAATATGGAAGAGCCTGTGGTGGAAGCAACGATGCCCATGCCTCAGTTCTCCGGCTCCTCCCAGCCGGTTTCCGAGGAACCGACGGCGACCGAGCCGATGGTAACTGAACCGATGGCAGCCGAGCCGATGGCAGCCGAGCCGGCAGCAGCGCAACCGACGGCGGCCGAGGCCGGCGTCGCGGTGCCGGCACCCGTTGACGGATTCGTCGAGGCCGGCGAATCCCCCGCACCGGCGTCGAATGTCGAGCCCGCAGTCGAGGACATTGCAGGGGACAACACCACGGCCACTCCGCAGGCTCCCCTTGATGAACCCGCAGAGGCGCCGGCTCCCGACGACGCTCCGACAACGGCAATCCCCGCTCAGGAGCAGCCGACCATGGCCATACCCATGCCAGCAGAGCCGATGCCGTCGGAGCCGACACAGACGGAGCCGGCACCGACGAATTATCAGCCCGCGCCCGAACAGCCGGAGGCACCGCAGACCCCCGATTTCCAGGACCAGTCCGCCGCCGGACCGGTGCCACCTGTTCAGCAGGTGCCACCCGTTCAGCCGACCCAGGCACCGATTATCAACACGCAGGCCATTACCTCCAATGCCACGGTCAAGGAGCTCACTGCTCCCGCGGTGCTGCAGACCGCCGGCGTTTCCCTCGGTATCGGCCTGGGGTCGGCCGTTGTCATCGCACTGATCAGCGCCATTGTCTGCCTGGCCGGCTCCAGTCAGGCGTTCTCCGGCATGGGCCAGTTCTCCTCTGTCATGTCGTATAGCGGCATGGGCGACCTCGGTTCGATGGTTTCCGGCCTGAATTTCTTCCAGCTGCTGGTCATGTCGCTGATTATGGGAGTCTCCGGCGCGTTCTCCCTGAGCGCGTCCGCCGCGGGAATCTCGCTGGATTCACTGGCGAACGTCTCCCTGTCCATGCCCGTTGGGCTGTCCGGCGTCGCCCTGATGGTCGGCGCGGCGTTCGGCGCCTATTGGTTCGCCCGGAAATCCGGCATCCGGTTCGCGTGGACCGGCGCAATCAGCGCCGCGGCCGTCGGCCTGGTGACCTCCATCCTGTATCTGGTGCTGGGTGCGGTCTTCCCGCTCAGCCTCAGTGTGGCCAGCGGAGGATACGGCGCTTCCGCCTCGTTGGTGGGTGCGACCTTCCGAACCTTCCTGATGACGTTCCTCATCGCGGGACTCGGCGCACTGGCCGGCTACGCGCTGGCCCAGTTCGCCCCTGATTCCAGCAACGTGTTCATCGCCGCCTGGCGTTGGATGCACCGCACGCGTGGCTTCGTGCGCACCATTGCGGAGTCCGTCATGGTGTACGCTGTGGTGTTCACCGTCATCGGCGTCATTGCACTGATTGCCATGGCCATCTCCGGCAAGGATCCGTCCGCGTTGGCGCTGGTCTTCTTCCTGTTCCCGTTCCTGCCGATCGCCACCTTCGTCATCGGCGCTCTCGGATCGTTGGATGTAACGATCACCGGCCAGCAGTCTACCGGCATTTCGGTATTCGCCTCCGGCATGGGGAATGCGCGCTGGGTGTTCGTGGCACTCGTAGTCGTGTTCATCGTCGCCACACTGTACATCGCGCTGCGTGCCGCCGCCCGCAACATGTATGACCGCGCCTACGCCGAGTGGAAGCATTCCTGGAAGTCGCCGGTCGCGGCATTGGTCGCTTGGCTGGTGATTGATTTCGCCGTCGCATCCATGAACGTCACGGCTTCGGTTTCGACCCAGGGCTCGTTCTCGGCGGCGTTCGACCCGGCCATGTGGTTCTTCCTGGTGGCGGCCATCTGGGCCTTCCTGGTTGAGGTGGTTGCACTGACCTTCGGTCCGACTCTGGTGACTTCCATGCCGGGCCTGTGGAAGGTGTTCGTAGGTGGCACCGTGCAGCAGACGCCTCAGAACGTGGCGGATTATGTGGCGGCCTGCTCGCCGAAGAAGGCCAACGCCGCGCAGCAGCCGGCGCAGCAGCCGTCCGGATTCGATACCGCCTCGGAACAGGCTTCTGTCGATTCCGTCGGAACCACGCCGGCAGCCACAACGCAGACATGGCAGCCCCCGACTGCTGTTCCGATGTCCGCCCCGACGGGGCCGGATACCCCCAATGCCGCCAACGCGACGCAACCGATTCCGGTAACACCTGCGCAGCAGACAACGCCGACACAGCAGATTCCGACAGCTGCCGCCATGCCGGCGCCCACCGATCAGGTGCCGCCCACCACGTCCGCCACTGCGCAGATGCCGCCCGTCATACCGCCGGCCGCTCCGGCTGCGCCGAAGGGTAAGCCGCTGACTGCCAAGCAGAAGACCGGCATCATCATCGGCGCGGTTGTGGTAGGCGTGATCGCCGTGCTTGGCATCGCCTATGCGGTGCTGAATGCCACGGTGTTCAGCCCCCAGTCGGTCGCCGACCGCTACGTGGCGGCACTGTCCAGCGGTGACTATGAGGAGGCGAACAACATCGCCGACCCGCAGCTCGACCAGGACCAGCGTCTGCTGTTGACGAACAAGGCCGCGCAGACCGAGAACGCAACCATCACCAACGCCCGAGTCACCGGCATCACCGACAGCGCGGACGGCTCCAAGCTCGTGAACGTGACCTACACCATCGGCGGCGAACCGGTGAACGACACCTTCACCATGGCACCGTCCGGCTCGCAGTTCCTGATCTTCCGCAGCTGGACCGTCACCACACCGCTGCTGAAGGAGATCACGGTCTCCACCGATGCCGCTACACCGGGATTGACCATCAACGGCATTGAGGTCGGTGAGGAGAACGCCGTCAGCGGATCCTTCGGCTCGGATCTGGTGTTCAAGGTCTATCCGGGCACCTACCGCATCGCGGTCACGGAAACCGAGTTCATCACCGAATCCGGCGACGGACCGGCCACCGTAAGCACGAACGGCTCTACCTATGCCTACACGAGCGTCGAGGCAACCGACGCACTCGTTCAGGCGGTTCAGGATGGGCTCGACGCACAACTGCAGACCTGCGCTGCCTCCACCGAATTCGAACCGGAAGGCTGCCCGTTCAGCATGTACACGTTCTCGGAGGATCGCTACCGTAACGTGACGTGGAGCATCACCGAATCGCCCGAGGTTGACTACATCGACCTTGGCTCCGGCGAGTTCATGACCAGCGGCGGCGAAGCCACCGCGACCTACGAGTATCGTCAGTACGACGACAGCTGGGAACCGGACGACTACACCGATTACATCTACGTCTACGGATCGTTCACGATCGACGGTGACCAGGTGAACGTCACCATGGACACGTACTGATTCGGATGACCGGCTGCAGGCACCCACCATGCAGCCGAGTCTGACTCACACAATCCATGACGTAACAGGCAACCCGCCATCCGCTCCTGGGTGACGGGTTGCCTGTATATTGGATACGGTTGTAACGCGGCGACGCCAGAACATATATGTCAGACTGGGTCGCGCAACCGCACAGGCCACATAGAGGCTACGGAGAAAGGCGGAACATGTCGGCGATTCTCGAAGGCACACCGGATAAGCGACTGGCGCTGGTGACGGGACGCGCCTACCCCGAACAAGCCGAGGAAACCGCCAAATACCTGGGCACCACCGTGCTCGAAACCACCGCCTACGACTTTGCGAACGGCGAGATGTACATCCGCTTCACCGAGCCGGTGCGCGGCGCCGACGTGTTCGTGATGCAGTCGCACACCGAACCGATCAACACGTGGGTGATGGAGCAGCTCATCATGATCGACGCGCTCAAACGCGCCTCCGCCCGCTCCATCACGGCCGTCTGCCCGTTCATGGGCTACTCCCGCCAGGACAAGAAGCATCAGGGCCGCGAGCCGATCACCGCCCGCCTGATCTTCGACCTGTTCCGCACCGCCGGTGCCGACCGCATCATGACCGTGGACCTGCACGCCGCGCAGGAGCAGGGCTTCTTCAACGGCCCTGTGGACCACCTGACCGCCATGCCGGTGCTGCTCGACTACGTGCGAGGCCATCTGCCGCTGGAGAACACCACCATCGTCTCCCCCGACGCGGGCCGTATCAAGGTCTCCGAACAGTGGGCCGCCAAGCTCGGCGGACTGCCGCTGGCCTTCATCCACAAGACCCGTGACACCACGCGCCCGAATTGCGCGGAGGCGCACGGCATCATCGGCGATGTGGCCGGTCGCGACTGCGTGGTGGTGGACGACATGATCGACACCGCCGGCACCATCTGCGAGGCCGTGCGCACCCTGAACAACGCCGGCGCCGCCTCCGTGACCCTGGTGGCCACGCACGGCCTGCTCTCCGGTCCGGCCGTAGAACGCCTGAGCCAGTGCGGCGCGCGCGAGATCGTACTCATGGACACCGTGCCGGTGCCCGAGAGCAAGCGCCTGCCGAACATGACCGTGCTGTCCGTGGCGCCGCTGTTGGCCGCCGGCATCCGCTCAGTGTTCGAATCCGGTTCGGTCAGCACGCTGCTCAACGGCCTGCCCGAGGACATGCGCCCGCGCAACATCTACGCGTAAGCGGTTTGGCGCACATCCCGGCTCCGCATACCCAATCTACAGCACGTTGATGGAAGCCAGGACCGTGCCCACAATCAGCAGAATCGACAGACCGTGTTCCAGCCACGCGGGGAATCGCACGTGTACGCCGTCCAGCGGCGCGATGGGAGTCAGTACCGAACCGAGCACGATCAACGCCGATGACGCGAGTATCCGGCATAGCGGCACGGCGGTCCAGATGGCCATTGCAGCCAGCAGCAACGTCGCTATGGTCAAGGCGACAACACCGGCGTTCTCTTTGCGGCAGGCCAGTGACTCGTCGTCAACGTCGAGCGGCGCCGGAGGCGTGAACCCGATCTGCGGCACGAGAAGGATCAAAGACAGCATCGATGCGGGCCAGCAGGACCGATGACGATCCGGCCACATCGCCGCCGATCTCACGCCATGTTCGCCGGTGGAGGCACAGCCATCCCCGCGAACGCCAGCGACCGCCCCATATCCGGTTCCAGTCCCGGACACCCAGGCCGATGCGATTGCGGGCAGCAACAGCATCACCACGCAACCCGCCAAAGCGCACCACCATTCCCATCCGTCATATGCGCCGCTGAGCGACATCAGCACGGCGAGCGAGATCATAGTGGTCAACCATGGCACGTCCAATGTGCCCCGTACGGTTTGACGCCACGTATTCGGATGCATCGCCTCATCCGGCAGGAACGTGCCTGCAGCGGCGTCCCCAGGCCTCCGGAAGCGGCTGAATATACCGAGCATGCCAACAAGAACACCGGCCGCCACACGTCCGACGACACCGTGGACGCCATTCCTGACATGATTAGCGACCCCGTTGCCGCCCTTGACGTCAACCGTGCCGGCGGCCGCGCCGACCGTACCGGCAGCATTAATGCCGCGGGAGCGCCGTCGGCGTTGAAACAGCGGGATGCCCCGTTCGGTCACGGCTTCCAACAGCTTGTCCAATACCAGATCGTGGATGATGCGTGCCACGCCGATGACGGCGACTCCAATGGAGACGATTTGCGTGCCACGGCGCAGTGTGCTGTTCAAGGTCCAGTCCCGGGGGATGTCTTTGGATACGTCCAATCCGGATTGATACACCGTGTTATCGAAGATCACGTTGCGTTCTGCGCCCTTGAGATCGGCATCCAGCTGCCCGGCCCGCCCAAACGACCCCTGGGCGCGGATGAACGCCGCCGCGCCGCCGATTTGGCTTTCCGCGACGCCGAGATTGAACCAGCCGGTCGCATACTTGGGATTGGCGGCGACCGCATGCCGGAACGAATTGCGGGCTTCCTCGATGCGCCCGACCTGCATCTGCAGCACGCCCATGTTGTTCCATGATGAGAACAGCGAATCGTTGATGTCCAAGGCCCGTTGGTAATTGGCGATGACAGTTTCCCGCGACGGCGTCCGGTCGTCATCCCCGTCATCGCCCGACGCGCTTGCGGACCCATCATCCGTCATGGCCGAATCGCCATCCGCGGCACCATGGGCGGCGGCGTCACCGGGCGACTCGCCCATGGCCATCACCTGCCGTTGCGAGTCCGCCAGCTGCTCCGTGTACAACGGCGAATACGGGTCGGCGTCAACCGCCGATTGCGCCCATAGCTCCGCGCGCGGGTAATCCTCCATTGCAAAGTATGCCAGCGAGACAAGCTGTTCCATCGCGCCGCGCTGGATATCGACCATATAGTCGCTCGCCTCTTCGCGGGCCTGAATCGACCGCAGCGCATACATTTGCGCATTCGCATAGTCGCCGTTCTCATAGGCATGCTGTGCGAACTCCTGATAGATGAACGTCGAGGCGATGCTTATGTCCGGCTCGCCGTCAAAACTGCCATCGCATATCGTGCGCAGGTCCCCGAATTGCAGGTCCTCCGCCGCGCGATCAAGATCGCCCGCCATTCTCCAGGCCGTGGCCGCGCGCAGTCCTGCCCACACCGGTCCGGTAAAATCGTCCGCCGAACCGTTCACCGGACAGTATTCCGCGTAATGGGCGACGGCCTCCTCCGATTCCTCGGCCGACTCTCGATAGTCACCGTCGAGGAACAACAGTTCGCCGATCCGCTCATGGATGATGGACACGTCACTGTCGCTCATCTCCTGCAGCACCGCCATGGCCTTGTCCCGCCGACCGAACAATCGCCATATATTCTGCAGATAGTCGCGCAATTGCGCTTCCTTGACTTCATCGCCGCCCGCCGCGGACCGGATGTCTCCTCCGGAGGAAATCACCTCGCACAGTGCGCCTTCAGAGACACCGACATCGCACGCCGTTTCACCGGCGTCATAGTCTCCGGCCATCCACGCGTAGGCGGCGAGTCGATTGCGATTGGCATCGTCGTATCGGGGTGTGGAATACGTCAATCCGTTCACATCCCGGCTTTCGGGCACGTAGGAGAACAGTTCCACGCTGGCGCCGGCGCCGCAAGGAAATGGAAATCGCACGGATTGCCCGCCGGCGGGTTGGGTGATCACGGCTCCGGTGCCGCGTATGATGGCGGGACGAGATGCAACCGGCTTATCGCTGTTATCCAATGCGTGAGTTTGAGCGGTGACGGCTTCGGCGTATTTGCCGGTGTGAGCGAGCGCCCAAGCCAGAGCCGACTGTCCGCCGCTGGCCGCGAGCGCAGCGGCATCGCCGTCCAGCACGTCGACGCTCCGCTGATAGTCGCCGTATGCGTTGAGAGCCCTGGCATAAGCCACTGTGACTTCCGGCGCATTGGTCAGTTCGACGGCGGTGGCGTATTCCTGGACCGCGCGTTTGAGGAACCGTTCGGACGTGAACGTCCCGAACCGCGATGCACTGGCATACTGCGATGCGAACAGATACCAGTCGCCGGCAATCGCGCGCACTGCGGGCGACGCGGAGAAGGAACGGATGGCGTCGTCGGCGATCGTGTTAACGGTGTCGAAATCGCCGGCATTAATCAGCCTCGCGATGTCGTCCTCGGCTCTCGTTGCGCATCCGTATACTCCGGTGAGGTTGAATTTCAGCCGTTCCACCGTCGCTGTAGGGTCGGCGGGGCATGCGGCGACCGCTTTGTCGAAATGCTCCCGAACGTCGTCGTCGTTATCACGAACGAACATCTCGAAGAAATGCATGGCGTTGAGCCAGGTGTCGCAGGAATTGTAATGTTCCGGCAGCTCGTAGGCCAGGGCGGCGGCGATGATGAGCAGGTCGCCGTTGCGCTCGTCGCCACTGGCTCGGATGTCGCCGTAATTTTCCAACAGCGACATCAGATTCAACGCTTTCTGCTCGCCTTCGGAACCGAGCTCATCCAACCGTTGTGCCACGATTTCGCGCACATGATCCAACGTGGAGTTGTCCACGGTGGTAAACGGCATGATGTCCAGTGACGATATCGGGGAGTTGGCCGCCTCCATCAGCGCGTCCCATTGGTCGGCGAACACCGTCCGGCCTACCGTATCGGCGTTGCTGGGATCTTCCCACAACGTCGCCGATCGCTCATCCAACAACGGCAATGATCGAATGTCCAAGGAGTCGGAGGGTGCGATCGGCTCATCTTCTGGAATGGGGATGTTGGAGACTGCTCCATCACCCAATGCCGGTATGCTGGCTTGCGCGTATGCCTGCGCAGCCGCAGGGAAAACCAGAGCAATGACAATGACGACGCTGAATATGACGGTGAGCACGATGCGGGTAATGGTCCACGGAATCGCCACACGCGACTTGAGGCGATGAGGGTTCTGATGACTGTCCATAATGCCTCGCTACGTTCGATCCCCTGCATGATACGGTCATACGGCCTATACGGCCGGTATACGGACAGATCCTCCGCTGGACCTTAATCTCAGTGCGTAATTGCAGCTTGTCACCCAGGCGGGACATACCCCGGACGCCGACGAGAGACCGTGAGATGCCGACGGAACGCCAACAAAAACACTGACGAAACGCCAACGACACGCCGACCGCATGCGGATTGCGTTCGCGCTCGATTCCCGTGTACGCTCTCGCTTCGGCAAATAGCCATTGCGTAACATCAATTGCGTAACACAGGAGTTATTTCCATGAGTGAAGAGCAGAAGCCCTCCGCCGAGTCGACACAATCGAATGGCGCGAAGTCCAAGACCCCGCTGATCGTCGGCGCCATCGTGGTCGTCGTGGTCGTTATCGCCGCGATTGCGGCATTCCTGATGATGAACCGGGGCGGAGGCAACACCGAAGAGGCCCTGTCAGTGTGCGAACGCAACGCCGCCGCGATCGAAGTGCATCAGAACTCGCTGGCCGCCGTGCAGGAGCAGGCCGACGCGCTCGATCTGGACGGTGCCAACGAGGCCGCGCTCACGGATCTGGAGGCCGCGCAGGAGGCCGTCGATGCCTTGGGCGAGATGCCGGTCTGCCCGGCCGACGGCTCGGCCAAGGACATCGAAGCCGCGACAGAGGAGATCAAGGCGTATGCGAACGATCTGCGCGCCGCCACCAACGATCTCGACGTCGCCGTCAAGGCCCTGGCTCCTGCCGAGGAGTAAATCCGCCTCGTCGTGCCCGGTTCAACCCGGAATCGGGCACGGTCTTACGCCAGGGTGCCGTGGGCAAGGCGGCCCTGCACCCACACGGCACGGATGTTCGCCGGTGTCGAGAGGTTCATGATCTTCTGGAATGTGATCGCCGGGTCCTCGTCGTTCTCGAAAATCGGCAGATCGTTGCCCGGCGCGTGCACGTCGATCAGCTGCACATCCCACGCGTAGCCGGCCTCCAGGCGTCCGGCACGCACGCCCAACGCCTCCGCACCGCCAACGGTGGCCAGATAGAACGCACGGTCGAGGGTGACCAGAGCGTCCGCCACTCCCCCGCGCTCCGCCGCCCCACGCGAGGCATCCACACCGGATTCCAGATTGCGGGAGACAATCGCCGCCAGACGGACCATCGCATGCACGCTCGGATCGTAGCCGCCGGAGATGTCGGTGCCGAGGCCGACCGTCACGCCCTGGCGACGATACCGACGCACCGGCGCCACCGCGTTGGCGAAATACGCGTTAGACAGCGGACAGTGCGCTACGGCCGCACCGCGACGGGCGAACAGGTCGGCATCGGATTCGGACAGGTACACGCAGTGATGCATGACCGTGCGGTCGGTCAGCAGACCAAACATATCGAGCGCTTCGGTGTCCGACCGCCCGTAGCGCTCGAACACCGTGTGGTGTTCCCAATCGCTTTCCGAACAGTGCGATTGGGTGAAGCAGTGGTAGCGGGCCGCCAGCTCGCCCAGTCCCTCCAGAGCCGCGTCGGTGCAGCTGGGGATGAACCGCGGGGTGATGACCGGCTGGACGATCGGCGGTGCCGCGTCAAGACCGCCGTCAGGTACGAACTCACGCACCTCGTTGATGAACCGTTCGGTTTCCGCCAAAGCCGTGGCGGTGTCCTCGCGGTAATACTCGGGGTTGGATTCCGGGTCGTCCATCACGACCTTGCCGATGAAGCCGCGCTGACCGAGTTCGGCGCAGACGTGCGCCAGGTTGACGGCGGCGGCGCGGTCGATGGTGTCATAGTACAGGACGCTGGTAGTGCCGCGGGCGAGCGTGGCCCGGACGAGATGGCGATGGGCGCGGTCGGCGTACGCAAGGTCGGCGAAGCGGGCCTCCGTGGGGAACGTGTAGCGGCCGAGCCAGCGTTCGAGCGGTTCGTCGAGCGCGGCGCCGGCCTGCGCCCACTGCGGGGCGTGCAGGTGCAGGTCGGAGAAGCCTGGGAGCAGGACCTGGCCGTCGGCGAGGCTGGTGAGCCGGTTGAGCCGGGCCAGTTCGGCGCGGATGGCGTGGTACTGCGGGTCGTCCGGAGCGAGAACGGCCGTGATGACGCCGTCAGTGCCGATGAGATACAGCGACTGGGGGCGATACGCGACATGGGTTTCGTTCTCGCTGCTGTAGGCCGGGCCTTCGACGGCGAAGGCGATGGCGATAGTGCTAGGGTCTGGGATGGGATTACTGACGATCGGTTTGTTGCAGGGTTGGTCGACCATGAATTCCACGCTCCTCGTCATGATGTGATTGATAAGGTTCAGCTTAACGTAAAGGAATCAGAAGCCGGATTCACGCATCAATAAGTCAGGCTTCCACGTAGTCGGCGAGCTCGGGCTCTTTGGCGGCAATCAGGACGAAGGACTGCACGTACTGGCCTTCCTTGTTCCTGCCGTAGCAACGACGCCACTTGTTGCCGTAGCAGTCGGTGAATTCAAGTTCGACGACCTCATGCCGCATATCCGCATAGACGGGTTTCCACGCCGATGCATCGCCGTTGATGAGTTCCGGTTGAGTCCATGGGAAACGTTTCTCGGTGGTGTCCACGCGCCAGTTGCCTGGACGAATCATGCGCCAAGAGGTTTTCTTCCCCGGAGCGACGTGTGGATTGCCGTTGCGACTGGAGTCACGGTTACCTGTGGCATTGCCGTATGAGAAATCCTCGTCCGGCCATTGCGCCCACACTCTGACCTCATAGATGGAAGCCTCAGTCGGCACGCTAAGTTCCACCGCATAGTTTCCGCCGTTCTTGACGGCGAATGCCTCTACATGGGCGATTTCACGCTGTCGATCCAGGAACAGCGTACGATTGCGAGCTTCCGCCAATTCCCGTTCATGCTGCTGCTGTTCCTGCAACGCCAACTCGTCCTGTTTGGCTTCCTTCCGACGCTCCTCCTGCTCCTGCCGCAACGCCAGCTCACGCTGCTGCTTGGCCTCGTCATACTGTCCCTTGGCATAGATGCCAGCAATCACCGCGAACGCTGCCATAACCAGATTGCTGATGGCGCTCACCACGTCGTACCACATTGCTACGTGACTCCTTTGTCTTGCCCTGTCTAGGTACGGCAACGCTGCCGCCCATCCCACGCCAGTCAGTCTATCGCGTCAATGCCCATGCAGCCGATATTTCTCCTCGATTACAAGTTTGTCGATTCTTACCAGCCGCAGTACATTCGACACCACTCGATTATCGTGTCGAGCTCGAAAGCAAAGTTCGCGGGAAACTGTTCGTCCGAACAGACAGGCTACAATGTTCTGCAGTAGATGAACACTTGGTAAATAGACGGTGACATGCAGCAGACAATCATTGACGATTCGGAGATGAACGAGAGCGAAGCAGAGAACAAAGCGACCATGAATCTCGACGAAGATGAACATGACGGCAACACCGGCAAAAGCAGCAACGTAGCTGAAGATACCGAACGCGCAACCGCGCTCTCACACATTGTCTCGCTCCTACGCTGTTACAGGGACAAGCGGCGGACAGCCGACGTCGCCGAACGCGGCAAACAGCTCTCTCGCCTCGACACGCTCCTGCACCGCTACCAGAACGAACTCCAAGCAGCCGACAATTCGGACATTGCAGACAATGTGGACACCGAAACGGAGCCACAGACCGAATCGCCAACGCCAACCGAACAAGCCGAACCGGCAACGCGGAAACGCTCTTACGCCGCAATTCAGATCCTCAAACGCGTCGGCCACGGCATCCGCACCGTGTGGGGCAAACGCCCCAAACTGTCATACGCACTGTACGCTGTAGTATTCACCGTCATAACAGCCGCTGCGGTACTGTTCCTGCAGTGGAGCGTATACAACCCGATTGAATATGCCGACGATGCGCAGGTTGACAACACCACACGGATCATGGGCACCATGGCCGGGCAACTGACGAAGTTCGTCAGCCAGATGTGGTTGGAGAACCAGTGGCAGTTCCTGCTGAATTTCCTGGTTGTAGGTTTGATGTATCTGGTCGTCATCACGTTCCTGAACCGCTTCTGGGTGGCCACCGCCATCTTCGGCACCGTCATGGTGGTGTTCTCGATAGCCAACCGGTTCAAATACCTGCTGCGCAACGAGCCGATCATCCCGGCCGATCTCAGTTTCATCTCCAGCGGCAACACCGGGGAGATTGTGTCGTTCATTCCCGAGGATGGTGCGGATCTGGTGAATACGGCCATCGTCGGACTGACGTACTTCGTGATCATTTGCCTCGTTCTGCAGTTCCTTGACCGGCGCAATGGCCTGATTCCCTGTCATTGGCGCCCGTCACGATTCCTCCGGGTGACGAATATCATCGCCATACTCGCCCGCATTGCGGCGTTCGCGGCGACTGCGGCCCTGCTGGTTTCGTTCACGTGGAACCTGAATGTTCCGAATTCTTGGGCACAGCAGTGGGCACAGAGTCTGTCCGACGTACCGCAGCCGTGGAACGCCATGGGCGACGCGCAATCCAACGGCACGGCAATCAACTTCCTACGGCTCGCACATGCCAAAACCATGGAGCAACCGGAAGACTACTCCGAAGAAACCATGCAAGCCGTCGCCAAACGTTACGCGGCCGCCGCGGATGAAATCAACACCACCCGCACCGCCAATCTCACAGACAGCACCGTGGTCATGATTCTGTCGGAATCGTTCTCGGATCCCACGCGTGTACCTGGCGTGGCGTTTTCCATCGATCCGATGCCGAACATCAGGGCGATCAAGGATGCCACGACCTCTGGTCTCATGCTTTCCCCGGGGTACGGTGGCGGCACGGCCAATATCGAGTATCAGGCGCTCACCGGTCTGAACATGGCGAACTTCGATGAATCGATGCTCTCGGTCTACCAGCAGCTGGTGCCCTCACAAGAGGAACCGTATTCGTTCAACCGAATCTGGTCCGAACAGTACGGCGAGGGCGGATCTGTCGCGTTCCACCCGTACTACAAGAACATGTACCTGCGGGACCACAACTATGACCGGTTCGGGTTCTCCGAGCTGCTGACGTTGGACAGCGATCCGGCCATCGAACATCAGGACCACATCGACGCCTCACCGTATGTCAGCGATGCCGCGTCATACGCCAATGTGATTGATGCCATCAACAGCCAAGACCATCCGCAGTTCATCCAGCTGGTCACCATGCAGAACCACAGCGGCTACGGAGACTATTACGCAACCAACGAGTTCAGGGAAGCCGATCTTTCCCCGTTGGATGACAACGAACGTTGGCAGATCGAGAACTACACCAAAGGTCTCAGCCTGACTGATCAGGCGACAGCGGACTTCCTGAACACGCTGAACACCATCGACAAGCCCGTGACCGTGATCTTCTACGGCGATCACCTGCCGAGCATCTACACCACGGCCAACGCCGACATGGACAATACACTGACGCTGCACGAAACCGACTACTTTATCTGGTCGAACCAGGCTTCCGCAAGCGCTGGCAGCAAGGTGTCCGGGGAACACACCGCGTTCTCGTCCTCGAACTACTGCATGTCCTTGGCGGCGGAACACATGAACGCCACAATCTCCCCGTATCTGGCGCTGCTGACGGAACTGCAGCGGGAGATTCCCTCCATCAGCCGTGTCGGTAGCGCCGCCGTGGGATGGGGCGAAGGCGACGCCACCTATCTGGATGAGAACGGCAACATCATCGACCCGGACACGCTGACGAAGCCGGCCAAACAGTTGCTGCATGACTATCAGCTTGTGCAGTATGACATGACCGCGGGAGACGGATACCTATACCAGACCGAGTTCTTCTGAATATTCGTAGCTTTTGAGGCCACTGGTTATTGTGTTTGGAGGCCGGGGTTA
>ERZ1643249.1507-NODE-1507-length-23254-cov-29.168197_pt1 | contig 23254 bp, 19 predicted proteins | sample MGYA00579263_ERZ1643249 | MGnify/ENA primary metagenome ERZ1643249 (study PRJEB29033, sample SAMEA4952264) | chicken gut metagenome | biome: Broiler Chicken; feature: Gastrointestinal Tract; material: Caecum | place: Ireland | collected 2018 | study: Broiler... | reverse complement strand
GCGCCTAATAATTCTGTACGGTTCTATATCTTTACACAAAAACGCCCCTCTCACAATGAGAAGGGCGCCACACACCTACGAAAAATCTTTTAAGCTTTTTTATTCCTTTGAGCCTTTATTTCCTCCAGCTCATCAAAGATTACTTCATTCAATACTTTAATGTAGGTTCCTTTCATACCGGAAGAACGGGATTCTATAACCCCCGCGCTTTCAAATTTACGAAGCGCATTGACAATAACAGATCTGGTGATACCTACACGGTCAGCGATTTTGCTGGCTACAAGAATTCCTTCTTCTCCGTCCAGCTCGTCAAAGATATGGATGATTGCTTCAAGTTCAGAGAATGATAATGTATTAAACGCTGATTTTACGACCTGCTGTTTTCTGTCTTCTTCCGCATTTTCCTCATGAACAGCGCGCATCATTTCCAGTCCTACTACTGTCGTGCCGTACTCGCTGACAATAATATCCTCAATATCATAAGGCTTATCATCCCGATACATAAATACTGTTCCAAGGCGTTCCCCTGCGATATCAATGGGATTGATGATTCCCTGGCATCTGCTGTCAACGTGCTCAAACCCAAGAGTCTGAAGATTCACGTTTTCTTTCGTTGATAAGACTCCCAAAAAACGCTCATTCAACAATGCATCTACATGTCCGCCAACCTTATCCTCAATCAGTTCAGTTATTTCATCGACACCCGGGCACAAACTTACTCCTAAAACCTTTCCTTTTTTGCTCAGCACCAGTATATTTGAACTCAGTGTTTCCATTAACACCTGACAGATATCATTAAATACAACTTTACTGGAGCTGCTGTTGTGCAAAAGTTTATTAATTTTTCTTGTTTTGTCTAACAACTGAACGCTCATTTTGGCCTCCTTTTCTCTCTTATCTTGTTTTCTCCGCAAACATCCTGCTGTTTTTATAGTACACGTTTTTTTTCAGAAATACAAGACTTTTTTACAATTTTTAGATTTTAACCACCTATTCTGAAAATATTTCTTTTTTCCGAATATTATTATGATAAATCTTTTTTTCACTAAGGAGGCTCTTTCAAGCGGGCTCTTTATCTTTCTGTTCTACATAGCCGCAGGTTTTTTCGCTGCATGCCAGTTTATTTCCCTTTTCCACCATATAGCTTCCGCAGACAGGGCATTTTTTATCAGAAGGCTTCTGCCAGGACATGAAATCACATTCCGGATTGTCAATACAGCCGTAGTATTTCCGGCCCTTCTGCGTCTTTTTCAGTACAATATCCTTTCCGCATTTTGGGCAGGCTACGCCGATCTTCTCATAGTATGGCTTTGTGTTCCGGCATTCCGGAAATCCCGGACAGGCAAGGAACCTTCCGTGAGGCCCGTATTTGATCACCATGTTCCGTCCGCAGACGTCGCAGATCTCGTCTGTGACCTCGTCCTGGATATCTACTTTCTCCAATTCCTTTTCAGCAGCGTCCACATCCTTCTTCAGATCCGGATAGAAATTACGGATCACCGTCTTCCACTGTACAGTGCCGGCCTCCACACAGTCCAGAAGCCCTTCCATCATCGCTGTAAAATGTACATCCACAATGCTGGGGAACGCCTGCTTCATAATATTGTTCACAACCTCTCCCAGTTCTGTAACATAGAGATTCTTCTGTTCTTTTGAAACATAACGGCGGCTGATGATCGTGGTGATCGTAGGCGCGTAAGTACTTGGGCGGCCGATTCCCTGTTCTTCCAGGGCCTTTACAAGAGACGCTTCTGTATAATGAGCCGGCGGCTGTGTGAAATGCTGTTCCGGTTTCAGTTCCAGAAGCTCCAGCTTCATCCCCTTTTCCAGACTCTGGCTGAGCACATTGCTCTTTTTATTGTCCTCATCCTGGACATAAACGGACATAAATCCGTCGAAAGCCACTTTGGAAGCCGCAACAGTAAACAGGAATTCTCCCGCCTTGATCTTTACCGAGGTGGTCTCATAGCGGGCAGCCGCCATTCTGCTGGCTGCAAATCTCTTCCATATCAACTGGTACAGACGGAATTGATCTCTGGAAAGAGATTCCTTAAGCGCCGCCGGAGTTCTTGCGATATCTGTAGGACGGATCGCCTCATGAGCGTCCTGGATCTTATGATCCTTTTTCGCCTGCTTTTCCGAATTGGAAACATAAGCGTCTCCGTAGTGCTCTCCTATATATTCTCTTGCCGCCGCGTCCGCTTCTTCTGAGATTCTGGTGGAATCCGTACGGAGGTATGTGATCACGCCGACAGTGCCGTTTCCCTTTATATCAATTCCTTCATAAAGCTGCTGCGCCAGGCGCATCGTCTTCTGCGTGGAAAAATTCAGTGTCTTGGCCGCTTCCTGCTGAAGGGTACTGGTGGTAAAGGGAAGAGGAGCGTTTTTGATCCTCTCTCCTTTTTTCACCTCTATGATCTCATATTCTGCCTGATTCAGTTTTTCCAGGATTTCATCCATTTCCTTTTTGTTATGGATCAGCATTTTCTTGTCTGTTCCATAGAATTTCGCCTGAAGAGGCTTCTTTTCGCCCTTTACCTTAAATTCTCCATCGAGGCTCCAGTATTCCTCCTGAATAAAGGAATTGATCTCATCCTCTCTGTCACAGATGATGCGAAGAGCGGCAGACTGCACGCGGCCGGCGCTTAACCCCCTCTTTACCTTTGCCCACAAAAGAGGACTGATGCTGTATCCCACCATACGGTCCAGCATTCTGCGGGCCTGCTGGGCGTCCACCAGATTCATATCCAGCTCTCTCGGATGCTTGATAGAGTTCTTTACTGCCGTCTTGGTGATCTCGTTAAACGTAATTCTTCTCATCTTGGAGGGATCTTCCTTCAGCGCCTGCATAAGATGCCAGGAAATCGCTTCTCCCTCCCGGTCGGGGTCCGTCGCAAGGTAGATCTTGTCTGCCTTTTTCGCTGCTTTTCTAAGCCCTGCAAGAAGCTCTCCCTTTCCCCGGATGGTTATATATTTCGGCTCAAAATCATGTTCTACATCGATTCCGAACTGGCTTTTTGGAAAATCCCTTACATGCCCGTTGGAAGCCTGCACATCATAATTGCTGCCCAGAAATTTTTTTATGGTTTTTACCTTTGCAGGTGATTCCACGATCACCAGATACTTCGCCATGCTACATCTCCTACCTAATAAAATACTACAACAAACGGCATTATCTTTATCAGGTCCGGGACCTTACATAATAATGCCTTCCTATTTCTCTGACCAGATCCATAATCTCCAGCTCCATCAGTATCCCCGCCGTTTTTTCCGGCGAAAGCCCTGTTTCCTGGCTGAGATAATCTCTGGATTTTGGTCGTAAATCGAGACAACTATACACCAAATTCAAATCACTTGCAAGTCCTAACTCGTTTTTTTGCGGGGATTTTATTTTCTTTTTACAATTCAAACCCAGCTCCTGAAGAAGGATTTCCGGTGACAGCGCAATCCCTGCGCCATCATAGATCAGTCTGTGACAGCCCTGGCTTAACGCCTCGTTTACCGGACCCGGCAGGGCAAAAACAGCCTTTCCCTGTTCCAACGCCCACTGAGCTGTGATCAGAGAGCCGCTTTTTTCTTTTGCCTCCACCACCAGCACCAGGTCGGAAAATGCGCTGATAATTCTGTTCCTGGCAGGAAAAAAATATTTCCGCGGCTGAGTTCCCGGAGGATATTCACTGAAAATTCCTCCCTGCTTACGCAGGATCCTTTGATATAGCTCCTGATTTCTCCGGGGATAACAGACATCCGCCCCGTTTCCCAAAACGGCAAAAGTAGGGGTACCACCCTCCAGCGCCCCTTTATGCCCTTCGGAATCAATTCCCCAGGCAAGGCCGCTGATGATCTGCACTCCTGCCTCACTGAGAGCTTTCGCATAGTGAAAAGCCTGTATCCTTCCATATGGGCTGCACATCCTTGCTCCCACAATAGCTGCCGACGGCCTGCCGTTCTCCGGAAGTTTTCCTCTCACATACAGTCGTTCCGGCATATCCTTATAATTTTTTAATTTTTCAGGATATTCCGGGGAATTCCTTTCCACACACCGGATCCCGTCCTCCTGTTTTCTTTCCATATAAAAGTACCCTTCTTTCTCCTTTTTTATGACTGCATTCTGTCAGCTCCAATATTTTTTCTCGAAAGAGCGATAAGACAAGGCTTCTCCGATATGTTTCTTCTTTATCGTCTCGGAAAACTCCATATCGGCAATCGTCCTGGCAACCCGGAGGATCCGGTGATAAGCCCTGGCGCTGAAAGCCATATGCTTAAAAGCCTTTTCCAGAAAATTCCTGGCTTCCGGTTCCATGACGCAGTATTCCTCCATCTGCCGTCCCGTAAGTTCCCCGTTAAACTGGATCTTCTCCTTCTGATATCTCTTTTTCTGTATCTGATGGACCTGTTCTACTCTATTCCGTATTTTCTGGGAGGTTTCTCCCAAAGGTCCGGCGCTCATCTGAGAGAAATCCGCCTGCTCCGCTTCCGCGCACAGATCCAGTCTGTCCAGAAGAGGCTGGCTTATCTTGTTCAGATAAGAAGAAACCTGGCCTGCCGTACACCGGCATTTGTTCATATCCGGATAATAACCGCAGGGGCAGGGATTCATTGCGGCGCACAGGATAAAGTCCGCCGGGAATTCATAGGTCCCATTGATCCTGGAAATCCGTATCACCTTATCCTCCAGAGGCTGTCTTAGGATTTCCAGGCTCCGTCTGGAAAATTCCGGCATTTCATCCAGAAACAAAACACCGCGGTGCGCCAGCGTGATCTCACCCGGACGGGGCTTTTTTCCCCCTCCCGCCAGAGCCGTGGCCGTACTGGTGTGATGAGGGCTTCGGAAGGGCCTTTGACGGATAAGAGGATCGGAGGAGGGCAGAAGTCCCGCAATACTGTATATTTTCGTTAATTCCAGGCTCTCCTCATAGCTCAGCTCCGGCATGATCCCTGGAATTCTCCGCGCCGTCATTGTTTTGCCGGCTCCCGGAGGGCCGATCATAAGAAGGTTGTGAAAACCGCTCACCGCAATCTCTACTGCACGTTTTAAGCTGGCCTGTCCTCTGATATCCTGAAAATCCGGTCCTTCCTTCCGGCAGAGTGTCTGTTCTGGTTTTTCCTGTTCTTTATAGCTTTCCGGTTTTTTGAGATACCGGATCATCTCTTTCAGATCACTTACTCCGATAATTTTCATATCCGGTACCAGGCGGGCTTCTTCCAGGTTTCCCAGGGGCACCATGCAGAATCTGCACTTTTCCTCTCTTGCCTTGATCACAATGGGAAGTATTCCGGAAATCGGATGAACTTCTCCATTCAGGCTCAGCTCCCCCGCCAGCAGAACTCCCCTTAAAAGTTCCGGCTCCAGGATGCCGGTCGCAGCAAGTACTGCCGCGGCTACAGGCAGATCAAAACCCGCCCCCTCTTTTTTTATGTCTGCCGGAGCAAAATTTACAGTGATTCTTTTTGGAGGAAGAATGATCTCATTGTTGCGGAAGGCTGTCCGCACCCGGTCCTGCGCTTCCTTCACCTGGGCAGAAGGAAATCCTACCATAGTAAAAGAAGGCAGACCGCTGCTGACATCCGCTTCCACCTGTATGGGATATACTTCCATCCCCATGATCACAGCAGATAAAACGCTTGCAAACATGCGTCTCCTTTCTGGCAAAAAACCGCCCCGATTTCCGGTCTTTTGTTCTTATGTTCTTCTTTCATTTGGGAAATGATAATCACAGAATTTTGAATTTTGAAGAGATGCCTTTCGGCACTTCTGACTTCCGCGGTCTGCGCGGCATAAGAAAGCTTTTGTCCTAAAAGATTTTTCTGATTTGGATAACTCCGCTTTTAGTATAGCCCATTTTGCTCTGAAACGCAATAGTACATTTCGTTCAGTTCTATACTTTCAAAAACAAAGGAGGAGATTTCATGAAATATCAGAGAATTGAGGATCTGCGGATCGATTCCGATTTATCTCAGAAACAGATCAGCGAAGTGCTTCACATCAGCCAGCGTTCTTATTCCCATTACGAGACAGGAACCCGCGGTATCCCTGTAGAAATGCTGATAAAACTGGCGGATTACTATAATACCAGTATTGATTATCTGGTAGGACGTACAGATAATAAGCGGCCGGTCAAATAACGGGGCTGCATCTGCACTACTGAAAAAAACAGGAGGCGCCGGAGTCTTTTGACATAAAAAGATCCCGGTATCTCCTGTTTTTATATATTTATCCCATCTGAGCCATCCGTTCATCAATTTTCTGGATATTGGCGATTTCGTACTCATTAAAAATGGAATCCTGCTGCGCGTCAAAGGTTTCCGGATCCACCGTACCTTTATACCAGGATTTGCTGTTGAAATAATCGGCAATCCTCTGGGTGACAAACTGACGTCCGTGGCGCGCGTAAATCTCGTTCTTTGCCAGTTCCAACTGGTCGTAAGAATAGGGAGCCAGATCTTCATCGGTCAGATAGCGGCTGTTGCTGTCCGGGAAGAAATATTCTCCGCTCTGGGTATCTGTCTGTTCCGGGTTTTCTGCCTCTGCCGCCGGAGTAGGCGTGGCTGTAGGATCCGGAACAAGCTGCACCTGCTCTCTGCTCATAATGCAGTTTACATTAGGATACACAGAGGATACCGGTTCGCCGGTAGAAATATGAAGATAAAGCTGACCGTTGTCAAAGGTCAGATTCCCCGAGGCAGTATTCCCGGCGGAATCCGTGAAAGTAAATCCTGCCGCGTTTCCGGCTACCTCCGCCGTCACATCTGCAGATACCGCCTCCGTCTGGTTCCTGTCTGTCTGATAAAAACTGAAAGACACGCTGTCCAGACTGATATCCCATACATTGATCGATGCAGTTCCGTCTGTACTGTACCAGTAATCCCAGAAATCGTCCGGATTAAAGGCAGCGACTACTGTAGGAATAGGAGTCGGCGTAGCCGTAGGTCTTGGAGTCGGGCTTGGAGAAGGAGCTGCCGTTGCGGCGGCTGTAGGAGCCACTGTAGGAATATTTTCCAGCGCGGACAAAGCTTCCTGCTTCTTCTGTTCCTCTTCCGCGCTTTTCCGGAAACCGGCCAGCAAAAGCGCAGCCGCGGCTACCATGATAAAAATCGCTATCAGCACGCTTAACAAAATCTTCAGTATTTCTCTTCTTCTCATTTCGGTATCACCTCTGTTTTGTCACTGCCTCCCTCCGATACCTCCGCTGCCTTCATCAAGCACTGGCTTTTCTTTATTCTTTTCCGCTCCAGCAGTAGGTGCAGAGTTTGCATGGTTCAATATCAATAGAAGCGGTAAGATCATCCAGACGATGGTATTTCAGGGATGTGAAATTTAATTCTTTGCGGATTTCCTCCAGCATTGCCTTATAATTTTCTGAATCAGGATTTGCATAGTCTGCAAGAACTTTATCATCTACATGATCGCCTTCCCGTTTCGCGATCACTCTTCTGGTGATCAGATCCATCTCTGATTTGGAGCGGGAGAAGTTCAGATACTTGCAGCCATAAAGCAGCGGCGGGCAGGCAGGCCGGATATGAACTTCTTTTGCCCCGTTATTATACAGGAATTCTGTGGTCTCCCGAAGCTGGGTTCCCCGTACGATAGAATCGTCGATCATCAGAAGGCTCTTTCCTTTGATCAGTTTATGAACCGGAATCAGTTTCATTCTGGCGATCAGATTACGCTGGCTCTGCTGGGTCGGCATAAAGGAACGGGGCCATGTAGGCGTATATTTGATAAACGGTCTGGCAAAGGGAACTCCGGAACGGTTGGCATAGCCGATGGCATGGGCGATTCCGGAATCCGGGACTCCTGCCACAATATCCGGTTCCACTTCCCCGAAGTCCCGCTGTGCCAGCATATCTCCGCATTTATAACGCATTTCTTCTACATTAACGCCTTCATAGGTAGATGTAGGATATCCATAGTATACCCACAGGAAGGAGCAAATACGCATCTTCTCTCCCGGCTTCTGAAGCGTCTCGATTCCTTCGGGAGTTACCGCTACGATCTCTCCGGGCCCCAGTTCCTTTTCATCCTCATATCCCAGATTAATATAGGCATGGCTTTCAAAAGAGACACAATGGGCATCGTCTTTTCTGCCGATGATCAGCGGGGTTCTTCCCAGACGGTCTCTGGCCGCGACCAGCCCCTTGGGAGTCAGGATCAGCATTGTCATGGAACCGTCGATCATTTCCTGGGCATAACGGATCCCTTCCACCATAGTCGCCTTCTGATTGATCAGTGAAGCTACCATTTCTGTTGGATTTACGTTGCCGCCGCTCATTTCAAGAAAATGCGTACATCCGTTTTTGAAAGAATGAGCCACCAGCTCTTCCATATTATTGATCTTTCCTACAGTGGTAATGGCAAAATTACCAAGATGGGACCTCACCAGCAGCGGCTGCGGTTCATTGTCAGAAATACAGCCGATTCCAAAATTTCCCTCAAGCTCTGACACGTCTCTGTCAAATTTTGTCCGGAAAGGTGAATTCTCAATATTGTGGATTGCTCTGTCAAACCCTTTTTTGGGATCGTACACGGCCATTCCGCCTCTTCTTGTTCCCAAGTGGGAATGATAGTCAATTCCGAAAAACAGGTCCAGCACACAACTGGATTTTGATGCCACTCCAAATATTCCGCCCATGTTCTGTTCTCTCCTTATTCTGTAAATTCATCACAACTGTTTTCTGCCGGAATCGCCTGGATTTCACACAAAGCAGCAGTTTTGCGGTTCCGAAAAACAGTCATAATTCGACATTCGCTGCACCCAACATTATATAAAACAGCTTCTGAGAAGTAAAGGGCTATTTTTTCTCTTTAATTATGCCCTTTCTGTACGCGTCCAGAAGTCTGGTAAGCTCCTCTATCCTTTCTCGGAGAGCTTTTCCGTTGTCCGTATCTCCTACCAGCCGTCTCTTGGAAGTATATCGGACCGCGACCTGGTTGGACGCGATATCGATCTCCCTTGATACCGCCGCCTCCTTGGAGGTGAAGGGCTCGTGGGCTGCCAGAAGCAGGCCGTAGGAATTATAGATCAGCGTATACCCGGCGATTCCTGTCACTTTCTGATATGCCTTGCAGAAGCCGCCGTCAATGACGATGACTTTGCCGCCGCATTTCACCGGGCTCTCTCCTTCGCCCTGATGAACCGGAACATGCCCGTTGATAATGTGGCTGTCTTCCGGATCCAGCCCGAACTCTCTCAGCATGGAGTCTACCACATCCTCTCTTTCCAGAAGACGGTAGTAAGCTCCTTTTTTCTCTTTATGAGTTTCTTCGTCTGCAATAAAGTACCGCTCAAAGGTAGTCATTTTATCTTTTCCGAACAGCGGAGAATTGGGAGCCGCCCATATATACCACAGGATATCCCTCCCCCGTTTCTGTTCTTCCGGATCCACCGCATAAAAAGCCCGCCGCACATAAGCTTCCAGCACATCGTATAATTCTTTTCCTTTGCAGGTCTTTCCGTAGATCTGTACTTCCTTGAGGCTTCCGTCCTCATTCAGGGGAATGCAGCCGTGAAAGAGAAGGTTGCCGTTGTAAATTTTATATAAGCCTCCTTTATCCAGAAGAAGCCTGATGTGTTTCTGAAGCCTGTCACAGTTGCGGAAAGCAGATTCCAGACGTTCTATAACATCCTTTTCCCCCTGGGACAGCTCATATGGATGCTTCCAGTCCACAGTAGGAAAACAGGAATCCAAAAGAGTATATTCTTTTCCGTCCGGCAGAGTAATGGTCCCTTTTTCCGGATCGATCCTGTGAAGAAGGCAGCGGTCCTCCATATGAAATTCTTTTCGCTTTCTCAGAAGCTGGCCTTCCAGCTTAAACTGGATCACCGCAATGGCCTTATGCATTTTTCTGCTCAGTTCCTGCTCCGTTACACTGTAATTTGCCGTACCTTTGATCTCAAAGACGCTGCAGGGATCGTCCCGGTAAGCTTCCATCGCAAAGGTAGCCAGAGGGATCATGTTGATCCCATATCCGTCTTCCAGAATATCCAGGTTTCCATAGCGGATACTGTTGCGGATCACTGTCGCAATACAGGCCGGCTGTCCTGCCGCCGCGCCCATCCATACAACGTCATGGTTCCCCCACTGGATATCAAGGGAATGATATTCCGACAGGCGCTCCATAATAAAATGGGGCCCCGGTCCTCTGTCGTAAATATCCCCCAGAATATGAAGATGATCTACAACAAGGCGCTGGATCAGCTCCGCCAGGGCGATGATAAAATTCTCCGCCCTCCGTATATCTATGATCGTATTGACAATGGAGTTATAATAGGCTTCTTTGTCCAGAACCTCCGCTTTTTCTGTGATCAGCTCTTCGATCACATAGGCATAATCCGGAGGAAGTGCCTTGCGGACTTTGGAACGTGTATATTTGGAAGCCGTCGTCTTGCACACCTCGATCAGCCGGTATAAAGTGATCTTATACCAGTTTTCCATATCCTCTTCCGTCTTTTTTACAAGCTGGATCTTCTCCCGGGGATAGTAGATCAAAGTGGCCAGGGCCCGTTTGTCGCTGTTGCTTAAGGTATGGCCGAACACATCGTTGATCTTTTTTCTCACAGCCCCTGAACCGTTGCGCAGCACATGGGAAAACGCCTCGTACTCCCCGTGGAGATCAGACATGAAATGCTCCGTCCCTTTGGGAAGATTCAGAATGGACTGAAGATTGATGATCTCTGTGGACGCCTTTCCTATAGTAGGATACAGTTCTGCAAGCCTTTGCAGATAACGCAGTTCTTCTTTTCTCATATTCCTTCTCCTTTATCTTAGCATACCGTAACCCCCACACGGTAACTGCAATTTTCTTTCAGGCAATGATCCCGTCAAAAAGTGAAAACTGGTTGGACTGGGGAATGTCTCCGAACAGTCCCAGATCATCCATAAGATCTATCACGGTCTTGCTGACCTTTGTTCTGTCTCTGAAATCGTCTTTTGAGAGAAATTTTCCGTTTTTCGCGGCTTCCACTACCGCCTCCGCAGCTTTATCCCCCATTCCCTCAATGGAATTCAGAGAAGGCATCAGCTTGCCGTCTATGATCTGAAAGCGGTCCGCCTTGGCCCGGTAAATATCAATCGGCATAAATTCAAATCCTCTGGCGTACATTTCCTGGACGATCCTCATATCTCTGATAGAGTCCTGCTCCTTCTTTGAAGCCGCGTCTCCCTTTTTCCGGAGTTCCGCAAGGTAGTACTCCAGGCGTTCTCTTCCCATACACATGGTCTCATAGGAAAACGCCGTTGCCCGGATGCTGAAAAACGCCGCGTAATAGGCAAGAGGCCGGAATACCTTAAACCAGGCGATCCTGTAGGCCATCATAACGTAAGCCGCCGCATGCGCCTTAGGAAACATATATTTGATCTTCTTACAGGACCAGATGTACCACTCCGGAACATTATGCTCCCGCATTGTAGCCTCCCATTCTTCCCGAAGGCCCTTTCCCTTACGGACGCTCTCCATGATCGTAAACGCCAGGCTGCTTTCTACCCCCATGCTGATAAGATAGATCATGATATCGTCACGGGTACAGATAGCAGTCGAAATCGTTGCCTTTCCCTCCTGGATCAGCACCTGGGCGTTTCCCAGCCATACGTCAGTTCCATGAGCCAGCCCCGCAATACGGACAAGATCTGAGAAATATTTCGGTTTTGTGTCTATGAGCATCTGCATGGCAAAGTCTGTACCGAACTCCGGGACTCCAAGACATCCCAGCTTGCAGCCGCCGATATCCTCCGGCGTGATCCCCAGCGCCTGTGTCCCGGCAAACAGGGACATCACGTCCTTCTGGTCCAGCGGAACCTCCTTTGCATCCAGCCCGGTAAGATCCTCCAGCATACGGATCATGGTAGGATCATCGTGTCCCAGTATATCCAGCTTCAGAAGGTTTCCGTCAATGGAGTGATAATCAAAATGCGTTGTGATGATATCGCTGTTTTCATCATTGGCCGGATGCTGGACGGGAGTGAATTTTTCGATCTCCTCCCCTTTCGGAAGAACAATGATCCCTCCCGGATGCTGTCCCGTAGTCCTGCGGATTCCCGTACATCCCTGGACGATCCTGTTGATCTCGCAGTATCTTTTATGCTGTCCTCTCTCTTCAAAATAATTCTTTACATAGCCGAAGGCTGTCTTTTCCGCCAGCGTACCTATGGTTCCCGCCTTAAACGTCTGCCCCTTTCCGAAGATCACCTCCGTATACCTGTGGGCATTGCCCTGGTATTCGCCGGAAAAGTTAAGGTCGATATCCGGCTCTTTATCTCCTTTAAATCCAAGGAAAGTTTCAAAAGGAATGTCAAATCCTTCTTTTTTCATTTTTGTTCCGCAGTGCGGACAGTTTTTATCCGGCATGTCGCACCCTGCCATACCGCCGAATTTTTTTACCTCCGGAGAATCGAAATCGCTGTATTTGCACTTCGGACAGATGTAATGGGGCGGAAGAGGATTTACCTCTGTGATCCCCGACATAGTGGCTGCCAGGGAAGAACCTACCGATCCCCGGGAGCCCACAAGATACCCGTCCTCGTTGGACTTATGCACCAGCTTCTGCGCAATGATATACATTACCGCGTATCCGTTGGAGATAATAGAGTTCAGCTCCTTGTTCAGCCTTTCTTCAACAATCTGCGGAAGTTTCTCTCCGTATATCTCATGTGCTTTCTGAAAGCACATTTCTTTTAAATCTCTGTCTGAATTCTCAATGACAGGCGGAAATTTGTCCGGATGGATGGGAGAGATCTTCTCGATCATATCCGCGATCTTATTTGTGTTGGTGATCACTACCTCCTCGGCCTTTTCACTTCCCAGATAAGCAAATTCCTCCAGCATCTCCTCTGTGGTCCTCAGATACAGAGGAGCCTGGTTGTCCGCATCGGAAAAGCCGTTTCCCGCCATGATGATCCTCCGGTAGATTTCGTCCTGAGGATCCATAAAATGGACGTCGCAGGTAGCCACCACAGGCTTCTGGAACTGTTCGCCCAGCCTTACGATTTTTTTATTAAGTTCTATCAGATCTTCTTTTGAATTTACTGTGTCATTTTTCTCATCAGCGATCATAAACGCGTTATTGCCCAAAGGCTGGATTTCAAGATAATCGTAAAAATCCACCAGCCGGGCGATCTCCTGCTCCGGAGCATTCCGCAGAAGCGCCTGGTACAGTTCCCCCGCTTCACAGGCGCTTCCGATCAGAAGGCCGTCCCTGTGTTCAAGGAACACACTTTTCGGCACTCTGGGCCTTCTTCTGTAATATTTCAGATGAGACTGGCTGACAAGCTTATAAAGATTGATCCTTCCTGTTTCGTTTCTGGCAAAGATCACGGCATGGTAGGTAGGCAGTTTCTTAATGGTGTCCACGGATACGCTTCCCTGTTTGTTCAGGGCGTCCAGATCATAAATGTCACGTTCCTTGAGCATCTCCACAAACTTTACAAATATATCCGCCGTACAGGCCGCATCGTCAACGGCTCTGTGATGATGGCCCAGCGGCACGCCTACCGCCTTGGCGACGGTGTCCAGCTTAAAACGGTTCAGAGCCGGAAGAAGAAATCTGGCCATTCCCACAGTATCCACATAAGTAAAATTCTGAGGGATCTCCTGCGTCCTGCAGTTTTCTATGATAAAGCTCATATCAAAATCCGCATTATGGGCTACCATTACCGCCCCTTTGCAGAATTCCATAAACTCCGGCAGGACCGTTTGGATATCGGGCGCCTCCATTACCATAGCATCATTGATGCTGGTAAGCTGCTCGATCCGGTAAGGTATCGGTACTTTCGGATTTACAAATGTGGAAAAACGATCTGTTATCACGCCGTTTTCCACAAGAACCGCTCCGATTTCAATAATCTGGCAGCTCAGCGGAGAAAATCCTGTTGTCTCAATGTCGAAGACCACAAAACGCCCGTCCAGAGACTGCCCTCTGCTGTTGGTGACGATTCCCTTAAGGTCATCCACAAGATAGGCTTCCATGCCGTACAGCACCTTAAAATCCGAATCCTTTGGAACGCATCCTCCCCAGGCGTCAAAGCAGTGATTCGCTTCCGGAAAAGCCTGAACTACGCCGTGATCGGTAATGGCGATGGCTTTATGCCCCCACTCATAGGCTCTCTTTACCAGGGCTTTGGCATCGGTCACTCCGTCCATATCGCTCATTTTCGTATGACAGTGTAGCTCCACCCTTTTCTGTGGGCTTGTATCCATCCGCGTGCTGGTAAAGTCCGCGATCTTCTTGATCCCTGCCACAGAACCTATGGTCAGTTCGCTGTCAAAACGGTCGATGGTAGTGACTCCCTTAAGCTTTAAAAAAGCGCCTTTTTTTATTTCCTCACGGATTTCCGGTACCTGTTCGTTCCGGAGAAACATTTTCACTACAATAGAATCTGTAAAGTCTGTTACGGGAAATATCAGGATCGTCTTTTCATTCCGGATCTCTCTTGCCTCTACATCCATAACCTGCCCGCGGATGATCACTTCTCCCATCTCTCCGGTGATCGCTTCCAGAGGAACTGTCTCTCCCTCAAAGTCTCTTCCATATATCACGTCAGGGTTGGAATCCCTGCGGAAGCTGCCGCGGTAATCTCCATGCTGTTCCTTTTTCTGGAAGGTTTTCTGATCTCTTTTTCCTTTGGACGGCAGCTTTTTCTCTCCCGTCTCCTTTTCTTCCTCTGCGTTCTTTCCTGTATCTTCCTTATCAAGCTTCGCATGCTTCAGCACGTTTTCCACTTCCTGGCGGATCTGCAGAACGGCGTTTCTCCGGTATTTGCTTTCTTTCGCCTGGGCGAACTTAAGATCGATTTTCAGATCCATCCCGCAGCGCTCGCAGAATACTTTGTGGAGATATTCCACCAGGATCTCGCTTTTTTCCCGGGCGATCACGGAGTCCGGAAGCACCAGATCCATCCTGTCGTCTTCCGTAAAAGTGATCTGCGCCCGCTTAAACAGATTATATTCCAGCATATTATAATTTCTCAGTTCCAGTTCCATGCTGGAACGATAAATTTCAAGGAAATTGTCCGGCGTATACTGACGGGAAAGATGGAACTTTTCAATCACCTTTACCTGTATGGAAATGCCGGGAAAACACTGCCTCTCAATCTGCTGTTCCAATTCAAAAATATATTTCTTATGGATCCATCTTTCGCTTTTGATGTAGACCCACAGTCTTGTCTTGTCCGGATTGCAGGAGACTCTGGTCACAAGCACCATATCCAGAAGCTCTTGAAGCGGCTCCTTTATTTTCAGGTTTGGAAATACGTCAAAAAAGTCTTTTTCCATCCTGTTCTCCTCTTTTCTATTCATTCCAGTGCAGAAGCTCTTCTCTTAAAACGGCAAGAAGCTGGTCTTCCGGCACTTTTTTTATGATTTCGCCTTTCTTGATCAAGAGTCCCAGGCCTACTCCTCCGGCAATGCCGATATCCGCTTCTTTTGCCTCTCCCGGACCGTTTACCACGCATCCCATAACGGCTACTTTAATATCAAGGGGAATATCCTGCACCATGGATTCCACCTGGTTGGCAAGTCCGATCAGATCAATTCTTGTACGTCCGCAGGTAGGGCAGGAAACAACTTCCACACCGCCTTTACGAAGCCCCAGTGTTTTCAGTATCCTTTTTGCAGACTTTATTTCTTCCAGAGGAGCGCCTGTCAGAGAAACGCGGATCGTATCGCCGATTCCCTGATACAGAATGATCCCCAGACCTACCGCCGATTTGATATTTCCGGAATACAAAGTTCCTGCTTCCGTGATTCCCACATGGAGCGGATAGTCCGTTTTTGCCGCTATGAGCTCATGCGCCTTTGCGCACATCAGCACATCTGAGGATTTAATACTGATGACAAGATTATCATATCCCATATCCTCAATGATCTTCACCTTATCCAGAGCGCTCTCCACCAGCCCCTCGGCAGTAACGCCGCCGTATTTTTCTACAAGATCTTTTTCCAGAGAACCGCTGTTGACTCCCACGCGGATCGGAATTCCTCTTTCCTTCGCCACATTTACCACAGCTCTGATCTTCTCTCTGCTGCCGATATTTCCCGGGTTGATGCGGATCTTGTCCGCGCCGTGTTCCATTGCCGCAATAGCAAGGCGGTAGTCAAAATGGATATCCGCCACCAGAGGAATATGGATCTGTTTTTTTATCTCTGTAAGTGCCTGGGCAGCGGCCATATCAGGAACCGCACAGCGGATGATCTCGCAGCCTGCCGCCTCCAGTTCCAGAATCTGGGCCACTGTAGCTTTAATATCGTCTGTCCTGGTATTTGTCATAGACTGGATCAGGATCGGATTTCCTCCCCCGATCTTTCTGTTTCCGATCTGTACGACTTTTGTATGTTCCCGATACATTCTTACCCTCCTGTTTTCGATTTTCTATCTGTTTCATTATACCTAAGTGACAGGTAAAATACAAGTTTTCGTTGAAGTCGCCGGACAAAAGTGCTAAGATAAATGAAAAGAATTCAAGTTACCATGCGAGGAGGAAAAAATTATGGAAAAAAAGAACATTGACTGGGGTAATCTTGGTTTCGGATATGTACAGACCGATTATCGTTATGTATCTGATTTTAAAGACGGCTCCTGGGATGAAGGCCGTCTGACCAAGGACGCAAATGTAGTGATCAATGAATGTGCCGGCGTTCTTCAGTATGCGCAGACTGTCTTTGAAGGAATGAAGGCATATACAACCGAAGACGGACGCATTGTAACTTTCCGCCCTGACCTGAACGCAGAACGTATGGAAAATTCCGCAAAAAGGCTTGAAATGCCCGTATTTCCTAAGGATCGTTTCGTACAGGCAGTGATCGACACAGTAAAAGCCAACGCAGCCTATGTACCGCCTTACGGCTCCGGCGCTACCCTTTATATCCGTCCCTATATGTTCGGCTCCAATCCCGTCATTGGCGTAAAGCCAGCGGATGAATATCAGTTCCGTGTATTCACAACTCCGGTGGGTCCCTACTTTAAAGGCGGCATCAAACCTCTGACTATCTGTGTCTCTGACTTTGACCGCGCCGCGCCCCATGGAACCGGCCACATCAAAGCAGGTCTGAATTATGCCATGAGCCTGCACGCGATCATGGAAGCGCACCGCAACGGATATGACGAAAATATGTATCTTGACGCGGCTACCAGGACAAAAGTTGAGGAAACCGGCGGAGCCAACTTCCTGTTTATCACAAAGGACAATAAGGTTGTCACTCCCAAATCAGGAAGTATTCTTCCCTCCATTACACGCCGTTCTCTGGTCTATGTTGCAGAACATTATCTTGGTCTTGAAGTGGAAGAGCGCGAGGTTTACTTTGACGAAGTAAAAGATTTCGCGGAATGCGGTCTGTGCGGAACCGCCGCTGTTATCTCCCCTGTAGGAAAGATCGTAAATCACGGCCAGGAAATCTGCTTCCCCTCCGGAATGGACGAGATGGGACCTGTGACCAGAAAGCTTTACGATACGCTGACAGGCATCCAGATGGGCCGCATCGAGGCTCCGGAAGGATGGATCCAGGAAATCAAATAAAGAGTTTTAAAAAAGGATTTCGTTCCGGAATGTTCCGGGATGAAATCCTTTTTCTCTGTCACAGTCTTTTCGCTTTTACATTGTTTTTTTGGATTCCTGCCTCAGCTCAGCCTCTCATAAGTAACATATTCATATTCCAGGTCAAAATATGTCTGTTCCTCGCTTCTTCCGGTAATCTTCCACTCAGGCATCTCATCCAGATTCGGGAAATAGCGGTCCGCCTCATAGGCAAAGTCGATTTTCGTCACGATCGCGGTGTCACAGTAGGGCAGAAGCTGTTTGTACACACTGTCTCCGCCAATACAATATACCTCATCGGAGGGATATTTTTTTATTTCTTCCAGAAGTTCCTCAATAGAATGTACTATAACCGCGTCTTTCGCTTTGAAGTCTTTATTTCCTGTAAGAATGATGTTTGTTCTGTTTTTTAAAGGAAGTCCTCCCGGAAAAGTGGCCAGAGTCTTTCTTCCCAGGACAACCACCTTTCCGGTTGTCTCCTGGCGGAACATTTTCATATCCGCCGGAATACTTACGAGAAGCTTGTTGTCTTTTCCTATTCCCCAGTTTTTATCTACTGCCACGATTAACTTCATTTTGCTCGTTCCTCCTTAAATGGCTATCGGAATGTTTTTGATCTGCGGCCAGGTCTGATAATTTTCCACGATCAGATCGTCTGTCGTAAAATCGTAGAAGTCCCTGACTTCAGGATTCAGCCTTACCACAGGCGCGGGATAAGGCGTCCTTTTGATCAGTTCCTCAACGATAGGGATATGCCTGTCATAAATATGGCAGTCAGAGATCACATGAACCAGTTCTCCCGCCTCCATGCCGCATACCTGGGCGAACATCATCAGAAGAATGGAGTACTGGCATACGTTCCAGTTGTTTGCCGCCAGGATATCCTGGGAGCGCTGATTCAAAATAGCGTTTAAAGTAAGCTTATCTTTTCCGGGTTCCTTTGTTACATTGAAAGTCATGGAATACGCGCAGGGATAAAGATGCATCTCATGGAGATCCTGATGCACATAAATATTTGTCATAATACGGCGGCTGTAAGGATTATTCTTCAGGTCGTACAGCACTCTGTCCACCTGATCCATCATTCCCTCTTTATACTGATGCTTCACCTGCATCTGATATCCGTACGCTTTTCCAATAGATCCTGTTTCATCCGCCCAACTGTCCCAGATATGGCTGTGAAGATCATGGATATTATTGGATTTTTTCTGCCAGATCCATAAAATTTCGTCCATGGCGCTCTTCAAAGCGGTCTTTCTCAGTGTCAGCGCCGGAAATTCTTTCCGGAGATCGTATCTGTTTACAACACCGAATTTTTTAATGGTGTAAGCCGGTGTTCCGTCCTCCCATACAGGCCGCACCTTTTCCCCTTCAGTGCTGGTTCCGTTGTCAATGATGTCTCTGCACATGTTAATAAAAATGGTATCTGCTGCGCTCATGTGCGCCTCCTTTCACCCGGAAAATTCAGGTCTTGCGTTCTTTTTAAATTCAACTTTTTCTATTGTACCATGGTTTTGTTTTTATGACTACCCTGTTTTTGGGGCTTTGTCTTTCAGCTCTGCTTTTCAGGCTCTTTACAATTCAATTTCCACATGCTATATTAATACCCATGAAAATCTTAATTACTTTACTGAAACCTCTTTCGTTTCTTCCCGCATTGCTGATGATGTACATTATTTTTTCATTTTCCGCCCAGACAGGGGAGGTGTCCGGGGAATTAAGCTACAAGATCAGCTATCAGATCGTTGAAACGAAAAATGAACTTTTAAATACAGGAAAAAGCTACGATGAACTGGCATATGAAGCGGAATCCATCCACTACTATGTGCGGAAGGCCGCTCACATGACAGAATACTGCCTGCTTGCCATCGCCATTTCTTTTCCGCTGTATGTATACCGGATCAGAGGCTTCTGGCTTTTTCTTTTGGCAGGGATCATCTGCGTAGGTTTTGCCGGTCTTGACGAGTATCACCAGTCCTTTGTTTCCGGCAGGACACCCGGGATCAGGGACGTAGGTTTCGACAGTATCGGAGCCCTGATAGGGATCCTTCTTGTCCAACTTTTCTGCTGGTCCAGTCTTCATAATCCCAACGCATCGGGAAAATCCCGCAAAAAGACACACCGGTCAAAAAAACACCGCAGACGTTCGTAAATGAACGTCTGCGGCTTTTTTATTCTGCAGTGTTTTCGCCGGAAGCATCCTGTATCGTTTCTTCTGTACCCTCCCGGTTCTCTTCTGTTTCTTCTTCCTCCCTGTCGGAAAGATTCTGGGCCAGCCTTGCCCTTTCTGCAATACTCATCGTTTTTCTTTCCTCCGGTTCTTCCTTTGGCAGAGGATTATTCTGGATTTCCTTCTCCTGAGCTTCTTTTTTCTCCTTCTCTCTTCTCAGATAATTCTTTCCCGCAATAAAAAGCATCACGGCTCCTACGATCAGGAATCCTACGCCTGCGGCAAAAAATCCCCAGTTTCCGCCCTCTACTCCATTGAGGACATTCTGACAGAGTTTATACCCTGTATACAGAAGATACAGACCTGCCAGAAGCATCAGCACGCAGCTTCTCATAGGAAGTCCTCCCTGATGGGTTTCCGTCTGCTCTTCTTTTTCTTCCCCGCTTTCTTCAGGCTGTACTGCCGTTTCCTCCTGTATCAGTTCTTCCTCTTTCTTCTTATCTTCCATTTGTCTCTCCTTTTATCGTCCGCGTATGTATTTTTTTGCTGACAGCCATATCCACTTGTATTTTTACAGTCATATTTCCTGCGTTCTACAATCGGCCGTATAGAGCTGTCAGACTCCTGATCCGTTCCAGAAGTTTTTCCGTGACCTGTCCTTTTGCAAGCCTCCATTTCCAGTTATCCCCGAGAGTGGAAGGCGTATTCATCCTGGCTTCATTTCCAAGACAGAGATAATCCTGTATCGGGATAACGCAGAGATCCGCCACGCTTGCCTGCGCCGCGCGGATCAGCCCCCATACGCATTCCTCCGGATTTTTCCCGGTACAGTCTATGTATTCCTTAACAAAAGAACTGTCATGGCTGTTCAGGCCGGCCAGCCAGCCCTTGGTGGTTTCGTTATCATGCGTTCCCGTGTACACCACGCAGTTTTTCTCATATTTGTAAGGAAGGTAACAACTGCTTTCGCTTTCATCAAAAGCAAACTGAAGAACTTTCATCCCGGGATATCCGCTCTCTCTTACCATTTTGAAGACGCTTTCCGTAAGAAAACCAAGATCTTCCGCAATGACTCTCAGATCTTCGATCCTGCTGTTCAGCACATGGAACAGCTCCAGACCGGGTCCTTTTTCCCAATGACCGTTTTCTGCTGTTTTATCGCCGTATGGAATTGAATAGTACTCGTCAAAGCCACGGAAATGATCGATTCTCACTACGTCGTAAAATTCCATGCACCGGATCATTCTTCTTGTCCACCACAGATATCCCTCTTCTTTATGTTTTCTCCAGTGGTAAAGAGGATTTCCCCACAACTGCCCTGTTGCGGAAAAAGCGTCTGGAGGACATCCGGCTACCGCCTTGGGGCGGTAATTCTCATCAAACTGAAACAGCTCCGGATTCGCCCAGGCGTCTGAACTGTCAGGAGCGACATAGATCGGTACATCTCCGATAACGTACACCCCTTTTTCATTGGCATATGCCTTCAGTTTCATCCACTGTACAGAGAAAAGGTACTGCTGAAAACAGTAAAAATCAATTTCATCTTTCAGCTCCGTCCGAGCCTGCTCTACGGCGTATGACTGGTGATCCTGCAGTTCTTCCGGCCAGTCCGCCCAGCTTTTTCCTCCCCGGGCGTCTTTTATAGCCATAAAAAGGGCATAGTCCAAAAGCCAGTGGCCCTGCTGCCTGACAAACTCCTCATACTCCCTGTTCTCTCTCAGATCGCTTCTCTCATATGCTTTTCGCAGAAGCAGGAATCTGGACTGGTAGATCTTTTCATAATCCACATAACAAGGGCTCCCTCCCCAGTCGCAGGATTCACATTCTTCCTGCGTCAAAAGCCCGTCTTCTATTAATGTCTGCAGGTCAATAAAATATGGATTCCCCGCAAAAGTGGAACAGGACTGATAGGGAGAGTCTCCATATCCGGTAGGCCCCATAGGAAGTATCTGCCAGTATCTCTGTCCGGCTGCGGCAAGTTGATCTACAAAATCATAAGCCTCTTTAGAAAAACACCCGATCCCGAACTCTGAAGGAATACTGGACACAGGCATCAAAACCCCGCTTGCTCTCATTTGTTCTCCTCCGGTTAAATTTCTTTTTTCACAATAAATTCATTATAACAATCCCTTACTTTCCGGTCAAGGACAAAGAAAGCCTGACTCTTTCCCGCTTTCACCAGTTCTCCTTTTTCTTCGCTCCAGTCTCTGTCAGAGCCACAGCCTGTAATACAAAAAGCACAGACTGCCGCCAGGACGAAAGCCATCCTCCATTTTCGCATATGTTTTCTCCTTTTCCGCAAATATTTATAGCGTTAGTATGGACGAAAACATCCCTGTCTATTCCAGACATAAGGAAAGACGACTCTGTCATAGTCCCTTCTTCCGGATATAAACGGCAATATCATGATAAACCTGCTCTTTTCCCTTTTCGTTGAGGATTTCATGACGCATTCCCCTGTACAGCTTTCCTTTTACATCACGGTACCCGGCCTTTCTCATATTCTGGACGGAAGCCGCAAACTTCCGTACGTTTCCCATACAAGGGTCCTCCGCTCCGCTTAAAAACAATATCGGAAGCTTCGGATTCGTACATTTCCAGTGTGACAGGTCGTAAGCCCGTTTCATAAGCTGGAACAGGGCAAGATATCCGTCGTCCGTAAAAGTAAAGCCGCAGAGCTCGGATTTTGTGTAATCCTGATAAACCTCCGGGTCTGAGCATATCCACGCATTTCTGTTTTTCTCTCCACGGAATTTCGCCGCATATCCGCCAAAGGACAAAAGCTCAAGCAGTTTGCTTCTGTGGCGGAACCCCAGAATACTTCCTTCTGCTCTTGCCAGTGCAGTCCCGAAGATTTTCGCTTTTCTGTTGCTTGGAGATCCGCAGACGATCAGCATATTCATACAATCGTCATGTGCGGCGGCAAAGGCTCTCACAGCCAGAGATCCCATACTGTGTCCCATAAGAATCAGCGGCAGATCCGGAAACTTTTTCCTGATCCCGGAATTTACCGTTTGAATATCCTTCAGGACAGCCTCCGCTCCTCCTCCGTACATATATCCCAGGTCGTCGCCTGATCTCACACTCTGTCCATGTCCCCTGTGGTCATGGATCACCGTCATATATCCTCTCTCCGCCATATATTCCATAAACGGCTCGTATCTTTCTTTATATTCGCTCATCCCATGAACTATCTGCAGGATTCCTCTGTACGGCGGCATATCCGGACAGATGGTCAAAACAGAAATTCTCAGTCCGTCCGCTTCTGATTTGAAATAGTGTCTGTATCTTTTTACCATATTTCTGCCTCCCGTTTCTATATTGTCAATCATTTTCAGAATTTATATCACTTGTGTTTTTCCGACCAGATCCATGTGCGGATACCGGAAATTCTCTCCGGTATTCCCTTTCATTTTATCCGCCAGGGATTTCCCGGCTGTAATCTGCGGTTGCATATTAAGAACAGAACCTCCCGCAAATGGAAATCACCTTGTCAAAAAGCGTACTACCTGACTTTCAGAGTTAGATGGTAAAAAATGGTGTTAAGCCACAAATTAA
>ERZ1643249.1502-NODE-1502-length-23321-cov-5.270395_pt1 | contig 23321 bp, 21 predicted proteins | sample MGYA00579263_ERZ1643249 | MGnify/ENA primary metagenome ERZ1643249 (study PRJEB29033, sample SAMEA4952264) | chicken gut metagenome | biome: Broiler Chicken; feature: Gastrointestinal Tract; material: Caecum | place: Ireland | collected 2018 | study: Broiler... | reverse complement strand
CTAAAATAATAGGTTTTAAACTTTCTAGGTATTTTTTACTCCTCTTAGCATCTTTAACTATTAAAGTTGCTACTCGACCTACTTTTTTATAATAAAGAACATCTAAATCTTTAAATGTATCTTCATCCATCTCTCCTTTTAGTGATATTTGTACCTTTAACATATCTGTTTTTAGAGTATCAATATCACTTTCAAATATAATTTTCTTATCATTAATCAACCCTAAGTTATCACAAATATCTTCTAATTCTCTTAAATTATGAGATGTCATAATAATTGTAGTATCTTGTTTAGTCATTTGTCTAGCTATTAATTTCTTAAAGTATTGTCTAACTACTGGATCAATTCCATCGAAAGTTTCATCAAAGAAAATGTATTTGGCATTAGTAGCTAGAGCACAAATTATTGCACATTGCCTGCGCATTCCTTTAGAAAGTGTATTAACGCTTTTCTCAATATCTAATTTTAATTTGCGAGCTGTATCAAATACAAACTCAATCTCAAATTTTTCATACATACTTTGATAAAATTTTGCCGTATCATACAAACTATAGCCAGGATAGAAAAATAAATCATCCGGAACAAAAACCATCTCCTTTTTAATATCCTCATTATCATATGAAGACTCTCCATCAATCAAAATTTCCCCTGCATCAGCCTTATAGATACTATTGATACATCTAAGTAATGTTGATTTTCCCGAACCATTTGCTCCTACTAAACCGTATATAACATTGTCGGGGATACTAGATGTTAAATCTTTTAATACATCAACAGTTCCATCAAAACTTTTTCTTAAATTTTTGATTTCAATCATATATCCTCCTTGTACTATCTGTTATAGTACAATTAAAATATATCATATATATTTAAATAATGCAAGCTATTTTAAAAAATTATTAAAAAAGATTGCATTACTGCAATCTCAATTTTAATTATAAAATTCTATATGGATTAGTTCTTGTTCCACTACCTGAAACATAACCAACATTACTATTTAAATAAAATGCTGCTCTGACTCCGATACTACTATAACCAATATTTGCTCTTACTTCTCCTGTATTATCTACCCCAAATACTAAATAATAATCAACTTGATCAGTAACTCGAGTTATAGTCCAATCATAAAAACCAACCGCCATCCAATTGTTGCTAAATGCTAAACTATAATCGCTACCTGTGCTAGAGTTATAACCAGGATATGACCAATAAGTTGGCGATGCCGCATAGTAATAATCGCTTAAATACATTAAACCTATTTTTGCTGAATAAGTTGTACTACTACTGTTTAATCCTGCTTCATAATTGTATACATTTTTGGCATTAGAATATTCTCCATATTGCCATGATATACCTCCGACTTTCCAATTGGTGGTAGCTATTTTACTTGCCCATGTAGAACCTATATTATTTATGAAATTTGTATTTAAGTTAATAGTGTTTAACTGACTACGACTCCATGTATTTAATTGATTTGCTTTATCCCAACCATAACCATAAAGTGTTGTTAATGTTCCTTTATAAGTTCCTTCATATGTACTAGCAACTGCTGTACCAGTATACTCGCCGTTGGTTCCTAATAAGGTTGGTGTACCTGATTCAGCTTGTATTAATTTAACCTGATTGCCAAATACTCCAATAATGCGATATAGGTATTCGGCAGGACAAGTGGTTGCATTAGTTCCAAAACACACATAGTTATTTGGATTAGCACCAGTATATCTGTATGAGTTATCGCCTGCCTCAGAAGATCCATAAGTACCACTTCCATTATGAAGATATAAACTGTTAGTTCCATCTGATGAGTACAAATTAGTAACATATTCGGCAATTGGCATTAAGGTTCTAACACTACCACTATATACACTCGATTCTCTGCCATTGTTATCTACTGCTTTAACTTGAATATAAAATGTTGTATTATCTGTTAAACTACTAAAAGTATAACTACTACTTGTTGATTCATACCAGTTACTGCCATTGTCTCTTGAATACATATATCTAGTAATTGTTCCATCACCATTTGATGCACTTACATTTAATGTGAATGATGAAGTTGTACTGCTTGATGTAACTCCATTTATTATAGGTACTTGATATGTATCTGTTGTTATTTGTATTGTATATGGATTTGATTCTCTACCTGCATTATCAACTGCTTTGACATTAATGGTATACTGTGTTTGTTCATTTAAATTACTAAATACATTACTTGTTTGATATTCACCATTATTTATTGAATATTCATAATGATTTATTGCGTTTGTACCATCAGTTCCTGATGGTGTTAATGTAATAGAATCATATGTTGTTGTAGCATCAACAGTTGCAACCACTGGTAATATATATGTTTCTGTAGATATCGCTTCATAATATTCTGGTGATTCATACCCATTACTATCTACTACTTTTACTTTTATTTTGTATTCTGTTGTATCTGTTAAATTATCAAAAGTGTAAGTATTACTATCTGACTCTATCCATGATTCGCCGTTGTTATTTGAATACATATATTTTTCTACTGTTCCATCTCCACCTGTAGCCTCATTTACTGTTATTGTAATACTATTTAATGTTACATTATGACTAACTTCCCCAACACTTGGTAAGTTATATGTATTAGTTGTTATATTTGTTTCATAGACATTTGATTTTATGCCATTTGTATCTTCGACATAACTATATATTGTATATTCTGTGTTTTCATTCAAATTATTAAATGTGTAATTTGAATTATTTTCTTCTATATAAACTACTTCTTCAGTAGCACTTGCTTCTTTTATTCCAAAATAATATTTTGCTACATCAGCAGTTCCATTACTTAAATTTAGTGTTGTATCTATAGAGCTATAAGTTGGCACTGCTTCAATACTTGTTATTTGTACAGGGTTATAACTGCTCATCTTATCTTGAGTAAGATATAATTTGGCACTAAATGTTTTACTCATATTAGGATTTTGATTGCTATCTAAATTAGCTAAAGTAATTTCAACATTCCATGTTTGGACTGTTGCTACATTTGATGCATTTATTACATAATCACTAGCTATTAAAAATCCACCAGTTCTTGTTGTTATATCAAAACCATTATCATAATGCACTAAACCTGTGATATTTTCTAACTTGTTACCATTTGGGTCTGTTACATTAAGTAGTAGTTCTGGTGTATGATCCATAGTTGTATATTCTAAATCATTTGCTTCAATTATTAAGTATATATTATACATGGCTGTTGCTTGGTTATTATAATTATTGGGTATTAATGTTGCTGTTGCATCAGTATCATCTGATAAATCAACCATACCTCTTTGAAAATTATTTAAATTGGCGTTAATATATATTTCTTTTTCAATATTAAACATTAAATTATCCACAGTATTTGATATTATTTCCAAATTACCTTCGGTTGGGCCAGTGGTTTGATTTTGAAAATATGCATATGTTGCTCCTCCGACGAATAACATTAATGTAAATATGGCTACTAACATTAATATTTTTGTTTTGTTTAATTTTGCTTTTTTCAAACTAAATTTTTGCATTTACTTCACCGCCATTATAATATCTTATATAAATAATTATAAAATAATAATATTAACATTGTCAAAGTATATAATGTGAAATTTTAGTGAATTTTAAAAATATCAGATTATTCTGATACTTTTATACCTAATTCTTTTAATTGTGCACTATCAACAATACTTGGGGCTTCACTCATCAAATCACTAGCACTGGCAGTTTTTGGAAATGCAATAACATCTCTGATATTATCAGTTCCCGCTAGAATCATGGTAAGTCTGTCTAAACCAATTGCTAGGCCGCCATGTGGTGGTGTACCATACTTAAGAGCATCAACAAAGAAGCCAAATTTCTCTCTAATTTGTTCTTGAGTCAACTCTAATGCTTCAAACATTTTTTCTTGAACTCTCTCATCATGAATACGAATTGAACCACCACCTGCTTCATAACCATTAATTACAATATCATAAGCTTTAGAATAACAATGTTCCTTGTCATTTATTAACTTATCTATATCTTCATCTTTTGGAGCAGTAAATGGATGATGCATAGCCATAAATCTTCCTTCTTCTTCACTCCATTCAAATGATGGAAAATCAACAACCCATAATAATTTATAATCACCATCTTGAATTAAATTTAAATCATGACCTAGTTTTATTCTTAAAGCACCAAGAGAAGATTTAACAATATTTTTCTTACCACTTACTATAAAGACAATGTCATTATCTTTTAAATCTAATTCTTTTATTAAACTATTCTTTTCTTCATCACTAAGTAGTTTAGCAATTGAACCAGTTAATTCCATATCCATTTTTAAATATGCTAGGCCACTAGCTTTATAAGTTTTAACAAACTCTGTAAGTTTATCAATTTCTTTTCTAGAAAATTCACTTGCTTTATCATTTACAACAATAGCATTTACTAAAACATTTTTCATAAATTCAATATTAGTATTTGCAAATACTTTAGTTATATCTTTAATAGGCAAATCAAATCTTAAATCTGGTTTATCTGATCCATAGGTATTTATAGCATCATCCCACTTCATCTTTATTAGTGGCAACTTAATATCAATCCCTTTAACTTCCTTAAATATTTTAGCAATTAATTTTTCTGTTACATCCATAACTTCATCTTCACCAGTAAAACTCATTTCCATATCTATTTGCGTAAATTCTGGTTGGCGGTCTGCTCTTAAATCTTCATCTCTAAAGCATTTAGTTATTTGGAAATATCGCATTATGCCTCCGACCATAAGAAGTTGTTTAAATATTTGAGGTGATTGTGGTAGCGCATAAAACTTACCCTTACTTATTCTTGATGGTACTAAATAATCTCTTGCCCCTTCTGGTGTACTTTTACAAAGCATTGGAGTTTCTACTTCAATAAAACCTAGAGAATCAAAATAATTTCTGGTAACCATCATTATTTTATGCCTTAAAACTAAGTTTTTATTTAAAGCACTCCTTCTTAAATCTAAATAACGATATTTAAGTCTTGTATCTTCTAGAGCTGTTGTATCATCTGTTAGAGCAAATGGTATTTCAAGTGATTTGTTTAAAAGTTTTAAATCACTTACTTCAACTTCTATTTCTCCGGTAGGTATGTTTTTATTAACACTTTCTCTTTTTACAATCTTCCCCTTAATACTTATTACATATTCATTGTGCAAAGTGTTTGCTAAATCATAAAAGGGTGATTCTGGTTTAATTACAAGTTGCATAATACCTGATCTATCTCGAAGATCAATAAATATAACTCCTCCAAGATTTCTCACCTTGGCAACCCAACCATTTAATGTAATAATCCCTCCAACATTATTAATATTATAATCCGCACTTAATTTCATAAATCCTCCTAAAAATTAAAAAGACCCTATAATATAAGGACGGACTAGTCCGCGGTGCCACCTTATTTCATAGAATCTATGCTCTTTTAATTTATAACGCAATCACACGAATTATTTACAAATTTGCTTATCTTCATTAATATTTCATTACAAGTTTCCATCAACCACTTGCTTTCTATAAACTTCCTATTAACTACTGGGACAAATAAATAATTTACATAATTAATATAACACAATTTTTTCCTTAAATCAATTACATTTCAAGGATTATTGTTACAGGTCCGGAGTTTGTTATTGAAACTTCCATGTCAGCTCCAAAAACTCCAGGTAAAGTTTCAACATATTTATTTAGTTCTGCATTAAACTTTTCATATAAAACTATGGCTTCATCACCCTTCATAGCTTTAATGTATGATGGTCTATTCCCTTTAGTGGCATCCCCATATAAAGTAAATTGCGAAATTGAAAGAACCGAGCCTCCAACATCAAGAATAGATTTATTCATAATGCCTGCCTCATCATCAAAAATTCTAAGATTAGTTACTTTTCTAGCCATATTAACTAGTTTTTCTTCAGTATCACCTTCCGTAAAGCCAACAAGTAAAACTAGCCCCTTATTTATAACACTCACCATTTTACCATCAACACTAACACTAGATTTTTTACTTCTTTGAACTACTACTTTCATCAATTCCCTCCAAAATATCTTTAATCTCTAGCCAATTATGCACTCTTACAACCCCAACACTTTTTAGGTAATCATCACTTAAACCTTTATTATGATATGAATCAAATAATAACTTAATTTTCGCATTTTTTAAATTATCTAATTTATCATCTATTTTAATATCACAATCAAGTAAAGATTTATTAGTAATAAATATATAATTTTCTGGTTTAATAAAAGGTAAATTATCATATAAAAATTCATGTTTGTATTTAAGTATCATACTGCTTTCTCTAGGTAATTCAGGAATTATATAAGAAGTGCCAATATAAATATCATAACATTTTTGTAACTCTTCTAAAACCTCTTTAACATTAGGTAGTAAAATATTATAATCATACATATTTTTAGATATAAAATATTTAAAAAATTCATCTTTATCAGGAACTAAATCTTGCATGTAATAGCCCCCTACATCTTCTTTAGTATAATTTGTTCCTAAATATTCATTAATTAAATATAAGAAACCTCCCTCAGTTATAACTTCATCCATGTCTACCATGATACTTCTTCTCATAAATCACCTACAAGTTATCCGTAACATCTACAACATTACTTAATTTTCTAATTGAATTTTTAATATGTTCTAATTCATCTTTATCTTTTATTCTAATATTAAGTTCATATACTAATCTTTCATCTTTTAGTGTAGTCTTACATGATCTAACTAAAGAATCTCTCTTACCTATTTCTGTTATTACTTCTGCTAAGATATCTTTATTATCTTTAATTGTTACATAAATATTAGTATAGTAATAATTTGTACTATCCATATTCCATGATACTTCAATTAATCTATCACTATCAAAGCATACATTTTTACAATTCTTCTTATGAATACTTATACCTTGTCCTTTAGTGATAAACCCAACAATATCATCACCTTTAACAGGCATACAACACTTAGCAATATTAACCATAATATTTGGAGTACCTTCAACTAATATATCACTCTTATAATTAATTTTAGGCATTTCTCTTTTTCTCTCAATTAAAATATCATCAACATCTTTAGAATCATTACTACATAAATTAATAATATAACCGGCGGTATACCTTAAGGTTCCAATAGAAAAATAAATATCATCTAAATCTTTTAGTTTTAAATCTTTAAGAATCTTATCAACTGCTTCATTATTTAACACTTCACTAAATGATAATTTTCTTTTTCTAAGTTCTTTTTCTAATATATCTTTTCCCTTAGTAATATAAAGTTCTTTATCCTTCTTACTAAAATAAGCTTTTATTTTATTTTTAGCTTGATTTGTTTTACATAGATTTATCCAATCTTGATTAGGAGTAGCATTGGGATTTGTTTTAATATTTACCACATCTTCATTTTGTAGTTCATATGAAAGTGGTACTATTTTATCATTTACAACCGCTCCAACAGTGGTATCCCCAACCTTAGAGTGAATCCTATAAGCAAAATCAATTGGAGTTGATCCGACAGGGAGTTCAATTACATCCCCTTTTGGAGTATAAGTATAAATCAAATCAGAAAATATATTAGTATTAACAGCTTCTTCAAAGTCAATATCAGATTCATCATTACTAGCTTCAATTACATTACGAAACATTTCTAATTTTTGTTCCATAATATTTTGAATCTTCTTAGTTCCTTTTTCTTTATAAGACCAATGACTTGCTAACCCTTTTTCAGCAATTTCATCCATTTCATAAGTTCTAACTTGTATTTCAAACACTTTACCTTCAACACCAAATACGGTTGTATGAAGAGATTGATACATATTTTCTTTAGGGGATGCAATATAGTCTTTAAATCTCTTAGGCATTGGTCTAAATCTTGAGTGAATTAAACCAATTACTTGATAACATTCAGCTTCCGTATTAACAAAAACTCTTAGGGCTAGAATATCATAAATATTATCCCATTTCTTACCATTATTAAGTTTATTATAAATACTATAAACACTCTTAACTCTTCCCTTTATTTCAAATGTAATACCGGCATCAGTAAGGAGTTCAATAATACTTTCTTTCATTTCTTCTAAGTAATCATTTAATTCTGATACTGTATTATTTAATTTTTCTAAGATATCATTATATACATCTGGTTTTAAATAATATAAACTTAAGTTTTCTAATTCACTTTTAATAGAGTTTATCCCAAGTCTGTGAGCTATCGGAACAAGGACACTCATCGTTTCATTAGCTTTTTCTTTTTGTTTCGCCGGATTTATCGCCCAGTTGGTGCGCATGTTATGAAGTCTATCAGCAAGCTTTATATATAATACTCTAACATCTTCTGCAAGACCCACAAGTATTTTTCTTAAATATATAACAGACTTTTCATTATTATCAGGAAGTTCTAATTTATTAATTTTAGATACGGAACTCACAATCATTGCTACTTCATCTCCAAAGTCTTCCTTTAAATCTTCATAAGTCTTATTACCATTATTAATTACTTCATGAAGAAGCGATGCAATTAATGTTGTATCATCCACATTTAAATCCATAAGTATTTTTGTAACTTCCAAAGGATGGGTAATAAAATCATCCCCAGTAAGTCTTTTCATACCCTTATGTTCATTATATGCATATTCATATGCTCTTTTTATCTCCGCATAATTCTCTCTTTTTTTTAGCTTTTCTTCCAAATCCTCAAAAGTTATTGCTCTATCCAATGTATTTCACCTCAATTTTTTAAAGTTTAAAAATTACAACTCATATACTTATTATATAACAAAATAAAATTAATTTAAAGGTGATATCGTGAAAAATAATTTATTTATTAAATCTACCCTAATTCTTATCATCAGTGGTTTTGCAACAAAAATCTTAGGATTCATCATAAGAATTGTATTTACCAGAATTATTGGCCCTTATGGGATAAGTTTATATGCTATTGCAACCCCCACATATTCTCTACTTCTAACCATTGCCACTCTTGCTATACCAATATCTATATCAAAATTAGTGGCAGAAAATAAAGGAAGAAGTATTAGAATACTTACATCTGCAGCATCTCTCATACTTTTTATTAATTTTATTCTTATTATAATAATATTTTTTACCCATGATTTTATTGCTACAAACTTACTCAAAGAACCAAAATCCGGTCCAATACTAATGGCCATGGCTTTGACACTTCCTTTTGTATCAATTTCAAGCGTCTTAAAAGGATATTTCTCCGGCAAACAAAATATGGTACCTCATGCAACAAGCAACATAATTGAACAAATAGTAAGATTAATAATTATTATTTTAGTTTTGCCTAAACTAATGGAACAATCTGTTATGAATGCTGTTATTGGCCTAGTTTTACTTACTATAGTATCAGAAATATCTTCAGTCATAGTATTCTTATTCTTTATTCCAAAGAAAATAAATTTAAGATGTGACTTAACCCCAACTAGAGGAATAACTAAAGATATTTTGGATATTTCACTTCCTTCAGTATCAAGTAGAATTGTTGGAAACATTGGTTATTTCTTTGAACCTATAATTCTTACTAATTTACTTCTTATTTCTGGTTATTCAAGCACCTATATTTTAGCTGAATACGGAGCATATAACGCTTACTCTATATCCCTTTTAACTATGCCCTCATTTTTCATTGCAGCCATATCTTCATCACTTTTACCAGAAATAAGTAAATATTATGCCAACAACAATAAAGAAATGGTTAGAAAAAGAATAAAACAAGGACTTCTTTTTGCCCTTGTTATTGGTTTAATTTTTTCTTCTGTTATATCTATATTCCGTGATTCACTATTATTTGCTTTATATAAAACAACAATCGGAAGCAAATATATTAAAACACTTGCTCCCGTATTTGTCTTATTTTACTTAGAAGGTGTATTAACTTCTTCTCTTCAAGCTATGGGTTATGCTAAAACCACTATGAAAATAACATTATATGGTGTATTTATAAAATTATTAATTTTAGCAATATTATCCCTAAGTCACATTGGTATATATTCTCTAGTTATAGCAGAAGTAATTAACATATTATTTGTAGTATCTCTTAACTTTAAAGCTTTAAAGAAAGCTATTTAAACTACGATTCTAAAAGGGTCAGATTGTGTTCCTGTGCCAGATATGTATTGGGTTGATGAAGTTAAGTAGAAGGATGGAAAAATACGAAAACTGCCAGTTACTCTACCATAAGTTATACCATTTCCTTGGGCTGTATTAACCATAAAAACATAGTTATTATTAGTTTGAATATATCTAGTTATAAAAACTCCGTTTAATGATAACATCCAATTATTTCCGTTTGTATAATCATAATATTGCATATCTGTAGTCCAATATGTTGGGTCAGCTGCATATCCATAATCTGATACATACATTAATCCTATTTTCGCATCATAGACTTCACCAGAATTTTCTGCTTCATAGAATAATTTAACCGATCCAGCCCTTTCGCTATATCCATCAACATACCACTCATTAATTGCAATTATATTTTTCCAATTATAAGAAAAAGCATTTAAAAAGTTTGTATTTAAATTAATTTTATTTAAATTTGATTCACTCCAAATGTTTGTTCCTGTATCATTATTCCAATAATATCTATCATCATTATCGTATGCACCATCTTCTCCCAATAAAGTACTTGAAGCATTTGTTGATTTTATCAATTTTACTTCATACAGTCCATCAGAATCATCATCAAACGCACCTATTATTCGATATAAGTTATCGCTTGGACATGTTACTGCATTCGAACCAAAGCATATATAGTTATTTGGATTTGCTTCCGCTTCCATCATGGTAATATAATCCATTTACTCCATCACCTTGATATACTGTATTTTTTATATAATCTGCAAGTAATATTGGATTACTTGTAGTTGCACTTAAATTATAAACTTCTGATTTATATTTCGCTGAATCTTCCACATATACACTAAAGTTATATTCTGTACCAGGTGTTAAATTATTAAAAGTATATGTATTAGTATTACCATTATCTATATAATCGCCACCATTAGAAAAATAATAATTAGTTATTTGATTATCTCCATTTGTAGCATTTACAGTTAATGTTATACTATTTGATGTAATGTTACTTGCAACAACATTATTTATTGTAGGTATTATATATGTATCAAAACTATCCCAGGAAAGTATTCCGCCATTTTCGCATCTACTTAAATCTCCATTATATATGTATCCATTTTCTGGCCACAAAGAAGATTTTGATTCAGAATACTTTCCAGTATTTGGTCCAGTTTCATACATCATCGATATGCCGCTATTCGAATTAATAATTTCTTCTTCTAAATTATTATTTGTAATATTTTTATATGCTGTATCATTATCTTTATAAACATATAAGCAAGCCACAAATACTACTAAACAAATTATAAATGTTAAAACAATTATTTTCTTTTTCATATAATCAATCCTTTTAACTAAGAGATTCTGAATGGATCTGATGAAGTCCCAGATCCGCTGACATAAGTTACATTAGAGTTAAGGTAAAAACATGGACGAACAGCATAAAAATAATTACCAATACCTCCGGTAGAATTAACCTCACCAGTACTCATCACAGCGAACACACTATATGAATAATTCGAATTTCTGGAAATAGTCCATTCAATTAATCCCATATGTATCCAATTGCTACTTATTGCCGCTCTATAATCATAATTACTTCCATAATTTCCGTCTGCATCTGGATAACTACTACTTGTAAATCCTGGATATGTCCAGTATGTTGGACTGGCTCCATAATAATAATCACTTACATACATTAACCCTATTTTTGCACTATATGTTGTGCTACTACTATTTGCTCCTATTTCATAATTATATGCTATCTTCGGAATATTATGTCTCAAATAAGAAAGACTTCCTCCCCCCGCTTTCCATGTATAGGTTGCTATCAAACTACTCCATGTGTTCTCTATATTATTTATATAATTTTGATTTAAATTTATTGTATTTAATTTTGACTCACTCCAGGCATTATTGCCTGTACTATTATTCCAATCATATCTATTTATTGTTGTTAAACTTCCTTTATAATAACTTGAACTACTATTTGTATATGTATCTGAATGATATGATCCATCTGTTCCCAGTAAATTACTATTTGCATAATCGGATTTTATTAATTTTACTTGATTATCAAAAACTCCTATTATTCTATACATATTTTCACTCGGACAGGTTGCGGCATCACTTCCAAAACACACATAATTATTTGGATTTGCCCCAGCATATCTATATGAGTTATCTCCTGCACTATTCGCTAAACTACTTGTATGATAATATATTCCATTTGAACCCTGACTCGTATATAATCCTTTTATATAATCTGCCAGTAATACTCCACTATCTGTTTGAGTATTAATTGTATAAGTGCTCGATTGAACATTATTGTTATCTACAACATATACTCTAATAGTATATGTTGTTCCTGATGTTAAACCATTAAATGCATAAGCATTGCTACTTGAGCTTACATATTCACCATTATTTATAGAATAAAAATATTGTGATATACTATCCTTTTCACCATCTATTCCTACTGCATCAACACTTACCGTTATACTATCTTTTGTTATATTGGTAACTGTTACATTATTAATTTTGGGTTTTTGTGCAACTGTTAGATTAACGGTATATGGATTATTTTGTGAACCATTTCCGGCTTTATAAGTTACATCAGATTTCAAATAAAAAGTTGGTCTTAAAGTATAATCACTATTTGCAGAAGCCCCATTTTCTGAACCGTTAATATTAAAATAATATAGTCTATTTGAAGCTCCAGTTACTGGAGTAATTGTCCATTCATATAATCCTAAATATAACCAATTATTATTTCTAGCACTAGTATAACTTCCTATATTTGTCGACCAATATGTTGGAGATGCTGCAAAACCATAATCACTTGGATAAGGAAGTCCAATTTCATCCGTATATGTTGTTGGGTAATTTCCATATATATCTCCATTTCTTTCAAAATTGTAAAAACTCTTTGGCGTTTCAGCACTAGTATCATGACCTCTTAAATACCAAGTTGTTGTTTCAATTAAATCTTGCCAATCATTACTCAAATAGTTCCAGTAATTAGTGTTTAAATTTACAGTATTTAAACTACTTGTTGACCAATTATTTGTATTATTTGTATTCCATTGATATGCTGCTATTTCACTAATGCTCATACTCCCTTTATAATTATCTGAAATATCACTATAAGCACCAGAATAATTTCCATCAGTACCTAACATACTACTTTTCACATAATCAGCTTTAATCAGTTTTGCACTATATAATCCATCATTTTCATCATCAAATAACCCAATTATTCGGTATAAATTATCACTTGGACAAGGCGTTACATCACTTCCAAAACAAATATAATTATTTGGATTTGCCCCAGCATATTTATAAGAATCATCTCCAGCTTCAAGTGAACCATATGTTCCTGCACCATCATGATAATAAAGATCATTTTCTCCATCTGTTACATATTCATTTTCTATAATATAATCTGCTAGTTTAGGAGGATTATAAATATCAAAATAAACATAGCAAGAATCTGCAGATACACCACTTAATTTTACTATTTTATTAGTATTATCCCATGAAAGTTCTCCACCATTTTCACATCTACTCATTTCACTATTAAATACATAATCATCTCCAGGCCATCCAATATTTGTAGTCTCTTTATATGTTCCATCATCTTGTTCTAACATTATAGTTAAAAATCCATTATTTTTATTAACAAGTTTATTTTTATTATCCATTACTACTTCATTTTTATTATCATTATTTATTAATAAAAATGAAACAAGTACAATAATTAATATTATAGGTGATATTATAACTAATTTCTTTTTCATAAAATATATCCTTTCTAATATATTGTAGCAAAGTTGAATTAAAAATTTTGTTGAATCCTGTCTACTATATACAATTATAACCCAAAAGGACAAAAAAAATATTAACCTTGTAAGGTTAATTTTATTCATCTTTTATATTTTTAAATAATTCATCGGAAAAAAACTCGCCAAGTGTGATGTTTAATCCCTCACATATTTTATATATAGTTGCTATTTTAGGATTATTTGAGTGTCCTGCAACTATATTTTGTAAAGTGCTTTGAGTTAAACAACACATTGTAGCCAGTTTATTAATTGAGATATTTCTATCTTTACAAATGTTTAATATTTTTTTAGCTATTGCCTCTTTCATATTCATATTAACCACTCATGTATATAGTGTACCAACAAGTTGCCTTTTATACCTAACCATGCATGGTTAAAATGAGCATTTTTTAAAAAAATAACACTTTTTGGACATTAAAAAAAGCACTTAAGTGTGCTTTTAGTTATTTTCTTTTAAGATTTCTAATGCTTTATGCATTCTTAAATCATATTCAAGGATGTCTTTAGTATAAACTTTATTTATTTCTTCAACATCTACACCAAATTGTTCTGCAAGTTCATGAGCTCTCTTATCTACTTCTTCTTTAGTAAATTTTAAATCTTCAGCTTCAGCAATTGCTTCAAGTAAATAACGATATTTAACTCTCTTAGTTGCTTCTGGTTCCATAAGTTTCTTTAAATCATCTTCAGTTGAACCAGTCATTTGATAATAAGCATCAATATTCATACCTTGCATTTGTAGTTGTCTAGAATATTCATCAAGCATTCTTCTTACTTCTTCTTCAACTATTTCTGGATTAATATCTACTTTTAAATTTTTAGAAGCGGCTTCTAAGCAAGCATCAATAAATGCATCTTCTGCCATGTGTTCTTTTTGATGATGAATATCTTTCTTAATTTGTTCTCTTAATTCTTTTTCAGTTTTAATATCATCATATCCTAAATCTTTAAAGAAATCTTCATTAATATCTGGTAAAATTCTAGTTTTAACTTCATTTACTTTAACTTTAAATGTAACATCTTTGTTCTTTAAGTCTTCGATATAATTTTCTGGGAATTTTAAATTTAATTCTTTTTCTTCTCCTGCTTTAAGACCAACTAAGCCTTCTTCAAAACCTGGTATAAATGAATGACTTCCTATTTCAAGTGGAAAGTTTTCTCCACTGCCACCTTCAAGTTCCTTGCCATCAACATAACCAGTAAAGTCGATTATAGCAGTATCTCCTTCGACAATTTCACCGTTTTCTTTAGTAACTACATCTGCCATATGTTCTTTTAGATGTTCAATTTCATGATTGATTTCTTCTTCAGTTACTTCAATTTTTTCTTTTTTAACTTTTAAATTTTTGTATTCCCCTAAAGTTACTTCTGGTTTAGTAATAATAGTAAATTCAAATATAATATTACTATCACTAATACCTGTTACATCAACTTTTGGTTCTACAACTGGTTCTAGTTTACTTTCATCAAGAGCTTTTTTATAAGCAACCGAAATAGCACTATCAACTGCATCACCATAAAGTGATTCAATACCAAAGTGCTTTAAATAAATATCTTTTGGAGCTGCGCCTTTTCTAAAACCATCGATTTTTGTTTCTTTGTTTTTCTTTTTGAATGCCGCATCTAGAGCAGATACCCATTCCTTATCTAATTTAATTTCAATTTTGTGTACATTTTTTTCCATACATCTCTCTCCTTAACTATAAAATATTATATCATTTCAATAGAAAATAAGCAATTATTTTAATTGCTTATGCGATTTTTTCAATCTTTATATTATATCCACCATTTGGAGAATCTACGCAAACAGTATCTCCAATACGGTGAGAAAGTAGTGCTATACCTAACGGTGATTCATTAGAAATTTTATTTTCAAATGGATCAGCTTCCATTGAACCAACTAATTTATATTCTTCTACTTCCCCATCATCATAACTAATAGTTACTGTAGAACCTAGATTAACAATATTTTTATCTTTATTGTCAATAATTTCGGCATGTTCAAGTTTATATTCAAGTTCTTGAATTTTAGCTTCAATTTGGGCTTGTTCATTTCTTGCTGCATCATAATCGGCATTTTCTGATAAGTCTCCTTGAGCACGAGCTTCCTTTAGGGCCTTAATTACTTCTGGTCTTCTAACATTTTTAAGTTCATTTAATTCTTCTTCTGCTTGCAAGTATCCTTCAGCAGTCATAATAAATTTATTATCATTCATTTTTTTATCTCTCCTTTTTATTTTGATTTCCAGTTCATAATATTACTATAAAATACTTGATTTGTCAATCACTTTTAGTCTCATAAAGTCATTTTTTGCGAGTTTTTTATCAACTGGAATTTTAACTATTGTTTTGGGATGACGAGATGCATCAATTGATTCATCAGAGTCATTATATATTTTATTTAAAACTATACTAAATGTTTCCGTATTTGGCCCAAAAAATTCAACTTCTGTGCCTACTTCAAAGTAATTTCTAGTATCAATCGTAGCTATTTTAGCATCATCATCATAATCTAGAACTAACCCTAAGAAATCCTGATTAGATATTTCATCACGGCCATTAAAGTATTGTTCATCTACTCCTGGTAATTTATCAAAAAATTGGGGAGCTGATTCTCTATTAGCACAACGATTAAGAATAGCTAGATAATATGCTTTATCTGGCTCTGTTAAAGTCTTATTAATTATGCCATCAATCATCCTGCGGTAACACCAAATAACTGTTGCAACATAGTATATTGAACGCATTCTACCTTCAATTTTAAAAGAATCAACACCCATATTTATTTCATCTTCTAAAAATTTAACCATATTTAAGTCTTTCGGCGTAATAGTTAAGTTTTCTTCCCCATCGATACGCACAAAATTCCAACGACATACTTGGGCACAACCACCACGATTAGCATCTCTAAGCGTCATATAATTTGATAAAACACATTTACCACTAAAAGAAGTACACATGGCTCCATGGATGAATGCTTCTACTTCTATACCAGTATCCTTTATTCTTTTTATCGCATCCCTACTTGCTTCTCTAGCTAAAACAACTCTTGTAACTCCAAGATTCCGCCAAAACTTGACAGCTCTTGAGTTCATTGTACTAGCTTGAGTAGATAAGCACATATCTAGATTTAGACCTAATTCTTTTACTCTTTTAATCACGGCAATATCACTAACAATAATGCTATCAACATTAATTTCATCTAAATATTTTAAATATTCATCTAAACCTGCAAAATCACTATCATGAAATACGATATTAACTGTTACATAGACTTTTTTACCTAAGCTATGGGCATATTCAGTAGCTTTTTTTATTTCTTCTAAGTTAAAATTTTTGGCATTGGCGCGTAACCCAAAATTTTGGCCTCCGAAATATACGGCATCAGCTCCATAAAGGAATGCAAAATAAAGTCTTTCAAAATCTCCAGCTGGAGCTAGTAATTCAGTCATCTTAATCACCTATCCTATAAGTAGTAGCTTTATCTAGAAATAAAGAATCGTTATCTATGTTACTTACATCATTATTAATGACTACATCTAGTATCTCTTCATCATCCAAAAATACCGGATTATACCAAAAATATAATACATTATCTAAATCAAGTAAATCTAGAGCATTATAATACTTACTTGCATAAAAATAAGTACCATATTCATTTTCAAAAATTCTAAAGCCATTGTCATTGATTTTAGCCTCTATCATATCTTTATTTTGAATATTATAGTGTTTTGCATAATTTGTAAGTAATAATCTTCTTGAATACATTAAATCTTTCATACCAAATACATTTACTACCACTGGTTTTATTGTATTTTTAACAATTTCTTTAATTTCTTCTTCAGTTATATCACTAGATACTACAACACTATCCACGTATTCTAGGTAATAATTAATTGATCTAGTGTTATTAGCATAGTGATTAATTAAAAGTATTTTAGTTATATTTAAATCACTTACTATATCAAGTATACCTAAATCATCAAATACTATACCTTTTATATTATTTTTTTCATGTAATATTGTATCTAATTCATCTAAATCAAAATCATCAAGTATTCTATTAATTAAAACAAAACCATCAATATCTTTAATATCAAAAGTTATAGGATATCCTACAGTATATGATTTAAGAGGGTATAATAGCATTATATCCTCATTATTCTTTAATTTATCTGATATTGTATTACTTGTAACTGTAACTAATTTCATCAATTTTTCCACCTACTTATAGAAAGTCCATCACCAATATTTAAAAATTTGGTATCAAATTCTGGATTATTTTTCAAAAATTCAATATAACTTTCAATCTTTTCTACTAAACTTTTTAAATTACCTTTATCAAGCATATTTGACTTTCCAACATAATCATGGAATTTAATATTATCAGTTATAATAACCCCTCCAGGTTTTAAAAAGTTTTTATATTTCTCAAAAAACTTAATATATTGACCTTTCGCCGCATCAATAAAGATTAAATCATATTTTAATTCTTCACTTAAATTAAGCTCTAAAGCATCTTGATACACAACATTAATGCGTTTTTCCATGCCACATTTCTTAACATTTTTAAGGCATTCCATGTATCTTGCTTCGTCACGCTCAATTGTTGTAACTTGTGCTTTACTATTACTTGATGCCATAAGTATGGCTGAATATCCTATAGCACTACCAATTTCTAAAATTGCCTCAACATTATGTTCTTTAATATACTTCATAATGTAGACAATTGATTTTTTCTCAATTATTGGCACATTATTTTCTTTAGCATATTCCTCCATCGCGAGGATATTTTCTTTTAGTTCTTTCAATTTTTCTCACCTATCCATATAACCTTTGAAATTCTAAAAATTCATTATAATCATCTGTAAAATAAACATTACCAGTTACAATATCTGCAAAAAAGTAAATATAATTTGTATTAGCAGGATTAAGTACGGCCCGAATGCTTTCACTACTTGGATTACATATCGGTCCAACTGGTAAGCCAATTAAAGATGCATTACGAGTATTATAAGGGTTATCGTCCGCTAAGTCAAGAGCTGTAAGTGTTTCTGTCATACTTTTGCCCACACCATAATAGGTTGTAACATCCATTCCTAAGTTCATTCCCATATCAAGTCTCGTATATATAACTTGGGCAACTTTAGTCCTATCTTCATAATTCATTGCTTCTTTTTCAGCAATACTAGCCATTGTAAGTATTTCATGAACTGAATAACTACTTTCCTCAATTTCACTTCTTAATGGTTCTAATTGTTTAGTCATTTCATCGAGCATTTTTCTAACTACTTCTCCTAAAGTGGTCTCAGTATGTACTTGATAAGTATTAGGATATAAATAACCTTCTAAACCGTAATATAAATCATTATTTAGAATATCATCTGTTAAAAACCAGTAATCATTAATTAAATTATTTAAAAACTCAGGATCATTTATTTCAGTAATCATTGTATCATACTCTAAATTAGTATTTTCACTTAAAAGTTCTAAATATTCTTCTAGAGTAATGCCTTCTCTAAAAGTTAAGCTAACACTATCTCTTTCGGTATTAATTATATCGCCATTTGCTAAAGATTTAATGATATCTTCCGTGCTCATATTGCGGTTTAACTCATAAGAGCCCGCTTGGATATTGGTATTACCACTTAAAACAATATAAATTAAGGCCGCATATTTATTTCTAATTAACCCAGCATCCTTTAAATTAGTAACAATTTCCATTTTACTATCCCCTTGATTAACAGTAAAAGAAACTTTAGTACTACCACTAGATACAGAAGATAATAAATAAAAATAAACACCAACAAAAATAGCAATTAGAGCAATAACAATTGCACTTATTATTAAAATAATTTTACCCTTTTTACTCATCTATCTCACTTCCATTCATCTTAGATTGAATATTTAATAAAACTCTATCCAAAAATTCTAATATTTCTTCATCTTCAATAGGTTTTATAGATTGCACTCCATCCAAAAACTCATAATTTCCCGCATAGGCGATAATATCCCCATATTCATTTTGTTCTCTTTTGGTATAAATAACATAATTGTTATTGTTAACTTCAATATTTAACAAAATATCATATTTTTCGCATGAATCGCCATTTTCAATTACTAATTTATTATTTTTCATAGCTTCCTCAAATAACTTTCTAATATTAAGACTGCCGATACTATATCCGTCTTAGCACTTTTATTTATTTTTTTTACATTATTGTTTTTTAATATACCTATTGCTTCAACTGTTGTAAGTCTTTCATCTTCTAAGTGAACAACCAACCCTTTATCTTCAAGCATACTCTTGAAATTTAGACTTCTGTTACTTGCAAACCCTAAAGAATTATCCATATTTTTAGGAAGTCCTAATACAACTTCCTTTATATTATATTCACTTACAATTTTAAGTAACTTATCTAGTGCTTCTTCATAATTTTCTCTTGCAAACTTTATTAATTCTAGCGGAGTTGCTAAAGTATTGGTTTTATCACTAATTGCCACTCCTAAAGTAGTTGTACCTAAATCCAAACCTAAATAACGCATTATACCCCCAAATAACCATTGATTATTGCTCTTAAAATTTCACTTCTATCATATTCACTAATCTTTTTTCTGGAATTATTAAATGTTGTAATGTATTTCAAATCTCCAGTGATTAGATAACCCACCAATTGATTAGTGGCATTATATCCTTTAAATTCTAATGCTTCAATTACTTCATTAAGCATCATTAATATTAATTCTTGTCTTAATTCTTGGACATTAAATATACTTGTTTTACTATAATCCATAATATACTCCCATCATCATATTAATGATATCAAAAAATACTACATTAATCAAGATTTAAGCATGAAAAAAGATAGATATTAATCTATCTCGGAGGTTGGAGATACTAACAGCAGTATTTAAATTGTTTATATTTAAAAGAAAACTTAATACTTTAATATTGTAGGAACTATAAGACTATAATTTATATTATAGAAAGGTTTGTAAAAGAGTTAATGATCAATAACGAACATATTTAAGAAAACTTAAACTTATACCGGTCTGTCCGAACGACCGCATGTATCTCCTTCCCTCCGTAATAATATTATAACATATTTTTGAGAAAAGTATGTAATAAATGTGTTATTTTCGTGAAGTTTTTTTATTTTTCTGCAAAATCTTTAGCATTTTCTTTAAAAAATTCATAATAAACCCTTACATTTTCTAAATCTGACCATTTTTTTACTCTAGCAGGATATGAATCTAAATCATATATTTTAGCATCTTTAATATTTAGTAAAAACGGTGAATGAGTGGCAATAATAAATTGACAATTAAAAAATCTGGCTGAATCTTCTAAAAAATGAGCAAGCTTAATTTGCGTACTAGCAGACATACTATTTTCTGGTTCATCTAAAATATATAGCCCATTTTCTTTAATAACTGAAGCAAAATACATTAAAGCCGATTCTCCGTTAGATTGCTCAGGCATTTCAGTAACTCCTACTCTTGATTTCACAAATTTAGATAAACTCATTTTTTTGGCATCTACAGCATTAACTAATTCTTCATAAGTTTTTATACTATCAGCACTTTTATATTTTTTATCAAAATACTCTTCAAACATTTCTTCTCTTTTACCATATATACCATAATTAACTCGGCGAACATTAAATAAATATTCAAATATATCATCACTACTAATAATTTTTATCTCCCATGGTCTTTTATTGAATTCATATTTGCAGTTAGCAACATAATTTATAAACATCTCACATGTACCATATTCTCTTTCCCTTCTAGCATTAATCGCCTCAGCAATAATATTTAATGCCGTAGATTTTCCCGAACCGTTTCCCCCATAAATAAAGGTAATGGTATTAAACTCAATTTTTTCAAAACCTCTTTCAGGAAATATGTGACAAGGATAACCATTTTTAACATAAGTTCTTCGTTCACCAAACATTAAATTATTTTCCTCTTCTTCATCTAATAACTTAAAATCTCTTAAATAAATCATGAAATCATCTCCAATTAAAGTATATCATAAAATTTGGCTTAACACAATCATTTGTTTGTGCTATTGTAATTTTTCTTTAATTAATATATTTTATTCTTTTAATCAAATTCCTTCATTCTATCTCCCTAATAGATTCAAATAACTCTGGTATTGCCTCTTCTTTTAATTGGAGTTCAATGTTTTTACTTCTATTTTCAAACATACCGTTTACTTTATAAAAATACAAATGAATAAATAATGTTAGTTTATTTTCTTTTATTAATTTAATTAATTTATCTTCTTGTAATTTATAATAAGTCATTTGATAATACCTATAATGCATTATATTTTTTATCATCTTCTTACTATATCTAATGAGAGCCATATCACTTAATTTAAAAACACATCTTTTAATTAGATCATCAAAGTAAATAAACCCGCGTTGTTCTAATAATTTCTTGTTTTTATTATAAATATTAATATAAAACTTTTCATTATCACTTGTAAGCTCAAAATAATGTCTATTAAAATATACTAATTCATTATACTTAAGAGCAACTTTTAAAAAGTAACTATAACTATTTTTATAGCCATAAAGACTAGCTATATCAAGTGATTCATGTTCTTTTGGACCATCAAAAGCATAAGCAAATAATTTTAAAGGAAAATGACTAAAACGCGATTTGGTTTTAAGTTCTATTCCCTTATAATCTGGAGTATAGAGATTATCAATCTCTTTACCTAGCAATTTTTCGAAAGTTAAACCACCTCCATTAATGCTATTATCTACCACTGTTGGTACATACCCAAAACTTTTTATTCTTTCAAATTCTGCGATTAATTCTTCTATACAATTCATAAACCGCCCTCCTTAAGTGATGTATCTTACCACAACTTAAGCGCATATTTTGTCGAATTAAGGGAGCAAATGCAAATTTTTTTATTTTTTTACTATTTTACATACTTTTATGTTTAATCATAACCCGGGCGATGATGTCCACCACAAAAAAAGAGATTTTTCAATCTCTTTTAATCCTTAATTTGGTGCAGGTAAAGGGACTTGAACCCCCACGGATAAATCCAATAGATCCTAAGTCTATCGCGTCTGCCAATTCCGCCATACCTGCACAAATAAAAAATGGTGGACCTCGAAGGACTCGAACCTTCGACCGCCCGGTTATGAGCCGGATGCTCTAACCAACTGAGCTAGAGGTCCGTGACACAATAATAATATCACATTACCAAATTTGTTTCAAGTACTTTTATTAATTTTTTACACTTTTAGCTCAGGGTTAGAGCAATACGGCACTATAGTTTCTTTAATACTTCAAAATCTAAATCGGTATATTCTGAAAT
>ERZ1643249.1501-NODE-1501-length-23335-cov-5.406787_pt1 | contig 23335 bp, 11 predicted proteins | sample MGYA00579263_ERZ1643249 | MGnify/ENA primary metagenome ERZ1643249 (study PRJEB29033, sample SAMEA4952264) | chicken gut metagenome | biome: Broiler Chicken; feature: Gastrointestinal Tract; material: Caecum | place: Ireland | collected 2018 | study: Broiler... | reverse complement strand
TTGAAGAAAAAATTGTTATGCCCGAGGTGGCAAAGCGTTCCGAAAAAATCGGCATATATGTAAGAAACTTTGCGGTAACGCTTAAAGACAGCTTTATGGATTTATACAACGGTAATAACTTTAAATTTACGCGCGGTGCAAAAATTGTCGGCAGGACGCTTATCTTCGGTGCGCTCGCTTCTACGATTTTAGGTATAGCAAATGCAACCCGCGGATTTAAAGTTGCAAAAAACCAGCCTGACACACAAATAGATGTAAACAAGGAATATGAGGTGCACTAATGAATAATAATATTAATTCCTCTATCCTTGACAGACAATACGATAAACTCCGCGAAGATATCGCAAAACAGGATGTTTACAGAGCATTTGTTCTTAACGCAAATTCTGTTGCTCCGCAGCAAAATAAAGCTTATCTTCTAAAGAGCCGCAATCCGGTTTCAAGCATTATTATAGGTGCTGCCGATACGGGCAAGGATGTAATTGAACTTGGCAAGGCGCTTGCCACAGGTAAATCAAACGATAACCAGCTCGGCAGGTTTAATGACCTTGGTATAAAACTGGGCGGCCTTGGTATTGCCTCTTACCTCTTTACAAGACGCGGTACAGGAACCAAGGGTATAATGGAGTTTCTGGGCTTCGGCGCGTTTTTTGCTTCTATGGCAATGTGGCCGAGAATTTTAATTTCCGAGCCCTTAAAACATCGTTTCGGCTTTGATATACGCCAGCAATACGTTGACGCTCAGGGCCGCAAAAAAAGACTTTATCTTGACAATCAGTTTATCCCGGATCTTTATTCGGATGAAGAAATTGATAAAGTTGCGGATAAAATGGGCATAGATAAAAGTATCCCCGACTATAAACAATTAACAAAGGAAAAAATGCGTACAATTGCACTTCAAGGTAATACGCTCTGGATGTTAACCGCAGGTTTCAGCCCGCTTTTGACTTCCATGATATGCAATCTCGGCGAAAGAGGGGTTACAAGATATATTGTAAATTCAAAATATAATAAAATTCTCTCGGATGTCGACAGAATAGACGAAGTTGTAAAACAATATATTAAACAAAATCCTGATTTTAACAAAGAAGATATGCAAAAACTCCACGCTATGCTTGAAGACAGGACAAAAGCACCGAACAGCAGGTTTTTTGCAAATGTTGCTTCATACCTCGATCCGTTTAAACAGTTGTCCGTAGCAAAAGATGCGGATGATGCCAATCTGGTTTCTGATTTTTCAAGTTTTGCTCCCAGAATCAGTGAAAGGCTAAAAAACGATTTTGAAAATATTAAATCTAAAGAAGTGGTGCCCATTACTCTTGAGTACCATGGTTTCATCGGACGCCTCAGGGGGATTTCGCAAAGCGGCACGGGAATAAACATGCTGCAAGGCAAATCCTATGAAGGTGCTGATTTCTTTAATATTCTTGCAAAAAAACTCGACGCAAATAAATGGTTTACCCGTGATATTCATAACAGGATTATAAGCACCAATATTGATTTTGATAAATTTATGAAATCTTATGAAGAAGTGCTTGAAATGATGCCTGATAATCCCGTGGCACCCAGAATATTAAAAGAAGCACAAATCGTGCTGGCTGAGCAAGAAGTAACCCATGAAAATGCCGTCAGAACTTTTTGTGAGAGTGTGAGAAAAAATTACATTCCCGAAACCAGAAAGATAAGCCCGTATTTTCAAGGTATTTCAGAATTCGTTAACGGACTTGTGGGTCAAAAATACGAGTCTGTCCACACAACTCTTCACCGTGATTCCTTAAAGGCATTTATGGATGCTCTGGGCACACCGGCGGAAGAACTTGAAAATGCAAGACATTCGGTAGAAAATTCCAAAAAATATCTCATAGGCGCTCTTTCCTCAATTGCCGGCAACGATGCAAGCTATGGCGAATTTGTGGAAAATATAACTGCCAAACAGGCTAAACTTGAAGCAAGGACAATAGATAAAGTTCTTACAAAAGTGGAAAAATACGCAGATGAGGTTATTGCAAGCGTATTTGCAGAAAAAATTGACGACAACTCGCCTCTTGCTTTCTACAAAAATGAAACCGTGCCCGTAAGAAAACTGGGTGAAACCCAACACGAAGTTGCTCCGCTTTATGAGAAAGTTATTAATCTTTTTGTCAAGGAAAAAGGCGCCGGTATAAAGGCAACGGGTCACAGATATCTGCTTGCGGCCGACCTTGAAAAGAGAATACAGACAGGCGAACTTCTTGAATTCTGGAAAGAACTCGGCTATGGCGAAGATACATTTGAAGCCGCCAAAAAAGCATGCCGCGATATAATTTACGACGGCACAATGAACGACCTTTCAAATAAATTTTATTTAAATGAAAACGGTCTTGAAGCACCAAAAATCATAAGGCTTCTCTTTGGTGTTTCAGACAGACTGGATGAACATAAAGAGCCTGTGTTCGGTCTTAGCAGGCAAACGATTGAACACTGCGATGAAAAACTCATTGATGCACTTGAGGCAACAAGAAGAAATATTCTTGGTATATACGCGCAAACAAACGACCTTGCAAGACAGGGACACAGACTCGCAGGTTCAATTACGGCAAATCAGAAGACACAGTATTCAATGGTCGGAAAATCCGTAAGTGAATTGTTTATGGAAACCGCAAGCCAGACATTTAACGACAAACGCTGGATGAAGACATTCGGCGGATTGGGAATTGCAGTTGTGGCGCTGACGCTTCTGTCACAGGCATTCTTTGGAAAAGCAAGACATGAGCATTTATATAAACCCGAAAAAAACAATGCTCAAGGAGGGGTAAATGCAGGTAAATAACATACAAAACCGCTATTTGGTATATCCTTCCCAAAGTGCTCCGAGGCAAGATGTTCAAAACGAAAAAAGTGCTGCTGCCGATGTTCAAAAAACTCCTTACAATCCGCTTTTGAGCAAATATATTATTAAGCAATCCAGCCAAATACTTCCCGCTGGCACGGTTAATGCTGTAAACGGCATGGCAGGTACACAAAATGTCCAATGGAAAAACCATTTTAAAGACATGCTTAAAAACAACGAAGCAACCATTTTGGGTGTTGTTCCAAGGACTATGAACGCTAAAGACACCGACGGCAACGGCCTTATTCAAATAGGCGAAGAAACGGGTAATTTCATCAACGCAATAGAAAGACTTGATGAAATTAAGGATATGGGAATTAACACTCTGCATATTCTTCCTATTCACCCTACCGGTAAAACTCTTGCAATGGGCACGGCAGGCTCCCTGTATGCCCCTGACAGATTTATTGAAGATGACGGCAAACTTGCGGTTGACCCCAATTTAAAAGACCCTGATACGGAAGGCAGTGCATGGGATCATTTTAAAATGTTTATTGATGAATGCCACAAGCGCGGAATTTCCGTAATGCTTGATTTACCTTCCTGTGCAAGTCTTGATTTCTCCAAAAAACACCCCGAGCTGATGGCCAAAGAAAAAGACGGACAAGACAAAACTCCCCAGGGCTGGCAGGATATCAGAATGTTCAGGGTATGGGATGATGAAGGTAAAAGAAAACTGAATCCCGCACTGCTTGATATGCACAAAAAATATGTAGACGCCTGTGTTGAACTCGGTATCGACGGTATCAGGGCCGATGTTTCGCGTGCAAAACCGGTTGAGTTCTGGAATGTCATTATTCCTTATTCGCACTCGATTGATCCTCAATTCGGCTGGCTTGCAGAGTCTTACACCCACGAAGACGCTTCTCCGCAGCTTAATATGCCATATGACAGGCCCGAAGACCAATACAGAGCAGGTTTTGACGCTTATTACGGACAGTTCCACATATTTAACCAGTGGACAAAAGCTGATGATTTGTTTAACTACATGAAAGAAAACATCGATATGTCAAACAGACAAAAAGAGCCCAAGTCCATGATAGGTTCTTTTACGACACACGATGACCAGAGCCCCATGTACTACGGCGGTGCACCGTGGGTAATGTTTACAACTGCCATGCAGTCAACGCTTCCTATGGTTAACCCCTATTATATAGATGGTGTCCAAACGGGTGATTACTTCCTGTATCCATATGATCATGCCCATGCTCCGCAAACCCAGACAGATAATAATGAATGCACGGTTCACACGGGCAGACTGGATATATTCAATTTCTCAAGAAAACCCGGCGGCGACTTCCCGCAGATACAACAGTTTATAAAGTCTTCCCTTGCAATAAGAAACGGTGAAATTGACCCTAAATTTAAAGATGTTATAGAGCATGGCTCGTTTATAAAACTTGAGACTAACAATCCTGAAATTATTGCATATGCAAGACACAAAGACGGAAAAACACTTCTTTTTGTCGGCAACAGAAATGCTAATATGAGAACAAGCGCAAAAATAACCATACCCGGATTTAAAGCCGATCAAAAATTAGACAACATGCTGCCCGATTATTCTCAGCCCAGCTATTTCCAAAAAGGAAACGGCTCGATGACTGTGGATTTAGGCCCGCTAAGAGCGCATGTTTTTGAAATTGATACTCCTGATATTGAAAAGCTTTCAAATCCTAAAAACGTTATGCAGCAAAAATTTTAGTTGTGTAAGTTTATAATAAGGTTTATTAAATATCTGTAAAATAAAATTGCATATTTAAGCAATTTTATTTATTCAGATGTTTTGTAAAAAATAAAGGGAACAATAAGGGTAAATACTGTGAAAATCTCGGCATTAGAACTGCAAAAAGCAGATAAAAAGAACAATACCGCATTTAACGGCGTAAAAAGAGTGGCGGGTGAGGATAAATTCTTCGATGCTTATAAATTTTATGCGCCTCCTTACGATAAGGAAAAATACAGTCTGCTTCTTGAACTCTGCCCCGTAAAATCTGACGGCAAGGGCGGATTTGTCCTTGACGACAGCCTGATTAACAGACCTTTTACATATGATAAGTCTTATGATGAAATTTTATACAAGGGATATGTAAAATACCCCAGGCATATTACCATAAGCAACCCCAGGGAATCCGAGTATATGGCCTACAGATTCAGACTTGTGAGCAAGGATAAGGCATCTGAGGTGGAAAAAGAAAGAAAAAAAGACCCCGACAAAAAATTTGACCCTTTCGGTGAAATCAAAACCGAAAAATATATACTTGACCCCGGTTCTAAAGTTGAAATAGGTAAATACGGCGAATTTACCGTAATTTCAAATAACATGGGCGTAACACCCAAGTCCGGTTCCGCCGCGCATATTTTTTACGATTCATTTGACAGCAACGGCATAGACCGCTCTTCATTTGTCAGAAATCACTTCAATAAAGCAGGCGGCGACCTTGACGGAATTATAAAATACAAAAAAGAACTCGAGCCCTACCGTTATGTTATGACAAACCCCTACATAGGCAGTGACTCGGTATCTTCGCATAAATACTGGGGTGAAAATTTCTTCCGTGTTCCCTCGGAAGGAAAATTCAAACAGGTTATAGGCGAGCTTTTCAGAGAAGGAAAGTGCTATATAGCGGACGGTGCATTTACATCACAGAGCATACAAAGCCCGATGTTTCAAAGTGTTTTGAAATACGGTATGAAGTCCCCTTATTATCACTGGTTTAAAATTAACGGCAGATTAAAGCTCGGTGTATTCCCCGACAGCCTTTTTACCTCAAATCCCAAACGTGAAAAACCCATGGATCACATAGGTTTTAAAATCGTTAACCCGCGCGGAACCAAAGGTTACAATCCTTATAAACCCAGTTATATACAGTTTTTTGATGACAGACTTGCAAGCAAAGAGCAGCAGTTTGACAATAAAAATCTCATCAAAAGATATGCAAATTCCAATCCCAAAGACCATTTCGACATAACAACCCATCAGGATTCGGTTTTGCCTTATTACTTTGAATTGGATTATACCGATCCCAGCGTAAGAAAGAGATTCAGCGGTTATTCAAGAAAAATGCTTAATGACCCTGAAATTAAGGACAGGCTTGATTCTTTCTTCTCTTTTAAAAATTTTGATATTGTAAGAAAAGGCCGCTCTGGCGGTGCAAATTTCTGGGACGGCAATGTAGATATTGTCAAAATGAACCTCTCCAATCCGAATATTCTTGAGGGAAATGTCCTGGGGTATACAGATGCCAGAGAATACCTTTACAATGCCGCAACTTACTGGACTCAGTTTGCAAAAGACGCTATTTTTGAATATATAGCGGATGCTTATTCTCAGGACAACGGAAAAGAAGTTATTGCCGATATTGCAAAGAAAAACGGTATCGGGTTGAAAGAATTTCAGGAAATACTTGAAAGAACGCTCTCCGATGAACCTAATATGAGCCTTCCCGTTACGGGCGCAAAAGATTACATAAAAAATAAAATTGAAAAGTTCAGATACGAAACTCTTGATGTTTCGCCGCAGCTTCAGGCAGTGTTTGCCTACCCCGAGTTTCGGGAGTATATGGAAAAAACCGAAGTTGCAAACGAACTTGCCAACTATGTTATAGACACCCTCAAAAAACTTGACGGTTATATGACAGAAAATGTAATGGATCCTTCAAGCGAAGTATCCGATGTGCTCTCAACGGAATCAAATAAAAGAGAACAAATCAATGACAGTGCAAAACTTACCACTTACGGCAGGTATGTTGCGGATATTCTTACAGATAGAATTGTAAGCTATGCAATTTTAAAAGCAATGTTCCCGAACGACAGTGCTCACATTGACCCTAAAGACGGTTCGCTTAAAGTTTCAAAGGCAATGAAGGAGCGTTCTTTGTACGAAGCCGGTGTTATGATGTCCGGTAAATTTGACGATGAGGCCATGCAGCTTGGCAGAATAATAAACAAAAATCTGCGCCGTGAGTCATCCATGTACAACCAGCAGATGGAACTTGCCGAGCAGATTGCCGATTCAAAAATTGCAAAATACAAACTGGACGGTTTCCAGATGGCAGAAGCAATGCTGGAACATACCGATGCAGGCCTGAACTGGCGTTTTGATGCCGCAAAAGATATAGGTGATTTAAACACTAACCGCAACGGCTTAAGGACATTTGAAAATTCCTGGGACGATGTTATTGAGTTCTGGGGCAACTTTATTAAAAATGTCAGAAAAATTAATCCCTCATCTTATATTGTGGCAGAAGTTACGGATTTGCATTCTTTCTATAATGCAAATAATCTCGAGTATATAATGGAAGCACAAAGGCTGATGGATAAGTATGACTGCCCTGACGCCAACGTTCACGAAGTGGCGGAAGAGTTAAGGGACATCGACTGGGGCAAGTATAAAGACCCTGCAACCGCAGAGCGTATGCTCTATGAAAAAACGGGCGCCACCACAGGTTCAAACTACTCTACATTCTTCGGACTTACTCCTGATTTATTCGGGCAAAACTTTGAGAACGGTAATATTACCGACAGATTTGCCAATATGGGCGAACTTAAAAAGGAAATGGAAAATTATTTGAATTCCGGCCCGCTTCTTTATCTGACACACAGCCATGTGTTTGTTGATAACCATGATAAGCCGCAGGCGCTTCATTGTCTTGCGCTTGATATGGGCGCATATCTTTCAAGATTTGGCATTAACCGTTCTAATTTTACAACGGATGAGGATGTTAAACATGCCAAAGAAGCAATGATAAGAGTGCTTGGCAAAGAGCCGGAAAATATGGATCCCATAAGCTCAAAAGCAATTGTTGTCGGCGACTTTTTCAAAAGGGGATTTGAAAGACAGTTGAAAGATGAACCCGAAAAACTTGAAATAATCAACGAAGCAATAAGAGATTTAGCGCTCGGTATGTTCAAAACCAAAACAAATATAGACTTCCTGCGCGCAGAATCCTTCGGACAGAACCCTTTGGAAATTTCCATAAAAGACATTATGGAACAGGCTGAATATATTGCAAATCGTGACCAAAAAGACTGGTATAGCGATAGAGAAGCAAAAGAGCTTACAGATAGAGTATTTAAGGATGTAATGGCTCCCGCGCTTCAAAAAATGACCAAAATGTCCGATTTCCTTAACTCCATAACAGGTATTCCTTTCTTCTTTGCCGGAAATAACCTCGGCCAGTCCGGATATGAATATGCATCCAAGAACATTTCCGTTGCAAACAGGAACCTGACCCGCCATGAGTGGATACAAAAAGATTCTGCCGACTATAAACCTGAAATCAAAGAATATTATGACAGAATGCAGGCAAGCGCGGGACTCTACCAGCAATACGGTCTGTCGGCAATAGCAGGCGGCATACCGGTATCTCTCCCGCAGGATAACCAAAATCTTTATGCCCTTCTTAAATATGACGATAAAGGCTCTAACGTGCTGCATGTTTTCTCAAATGCAGGCATGACAAAAGACCCGTATTCAAAAATGGATGAGGGGGCAAAGATTGAGGTTTCTTCCATAAAAATGTCTGATTCAAACGGTGTGTGCTACACGCCCGATATGCGCTTTAACCCGGAAGCCGACCCTTCGGATATGCCGGCGGATAAACGCAGCAGCGAACATTACATGTACCGCAAGGTATATAAAAAACAATATGATAAAAACGGAAATTACATAAGCGGAAAATTTGTCGATGAAACGGATTCAAACGGAAATCCCGTCAAATACTACGTTGCAGACGGCAGATTAAGACGTGCCGACGGCAATAAAATTGTGATTGATGATACGGTAACGACATTCTACAAGCCTCTTGTTAAAGGTAAAACAACGCATGATGAAATTATGCGCAGATTTTTCCAGATGTAATTTATTTTAAATTTACAAAACCGAAAAGCCGGCCTGTGTCGCTTCTGAAACGAAGCCAGCCGGTTTTTTGCGTGTCATCATAGTTTTCTACTTTTACAAGAATCCAGTTTCCGCTGACAAGCCACGGATTTATATGAGTGGCAAGGAAAAAACTGTCGACACAGCCGCTTTCAATGTTTGGAGCGGCATAAAGTCTTTTATAGCTTTTCGGAACATCGCGGAATAAGTACATGCCGTATTTTTTACCGTAACTTATAAGAAATTCATTCCAGTTAAGGTATTTTGTGTAATCATCCTTTTTTATCCATCCAAAAAGTCTGAATCTCTGGTTATAGCATATAAATATCCACCCGTCGGTTTCATCTTCAACCGAGAAAAGCGCGGTTGAATTTTCAGGCGAGAACCCCAGGAATATTTCACGCGCTTCGCAGTTCATATTTGTGTTTTTACACTCGACATTTCCTTTTTCATCCCAGATAATGTTTGCCTTGAGTTTTGCCTGTGAATTATTCGCGTCATATATTTTTATGTCTTTGCCGGCTGTTGCAACACCAATACCCCAGTGACTGACAGAGTTTAAATACTGCGGTGTGATATCGGCATTTGCCGCAAGTGAAAATATGAGTAAAAATGTTGTTGTGAGTATTATTTTTTTCATGTGAGTGTAAAACCGTATATTAATTTTACCACAAAATGTAAAGATATGTAAAATTTTGCTCTTGACTGGCGGTATTTAGCAGATATGATTGAGTATGTCTGACTAGGATATTGCAGGATGGGAAAAAATCATTTTTTGCAAAATTTAAGTTCAAGAAAGAATTATACCATTAACAGCTGTTTTAAAATTTAATTGTAATTACATATATTAGAGGTACTTAGATGTCAACAACAAAATATGCGAACCGAGTTACTCCTATGGGCATACCCGAAACACGCCTTAAGGATTTACCCGACTTGATTGAAATTCAGAAAAAGTCGTTTGAGTGGTTTTTAAAAGAAGGTTTAAAGGAAGAATTTCTTTCTTTTTCGCCTATAAAAGACTACACAGGCAGACTTGAACTGCATTTTCTCCCCAATTACACATTTGATAACCCCAAATATACAATTGAAGAAGCACGTATCCATGACGCTACTTATGCTAAGCAGTTGCGTGTTATGATGCGTCTTGTAAACCGTGACAGCGGGGAAATTAAAGAACAGGAAGTCTACATCGGCGATATTCCGACCATGACCGATAAAGGTACATTTATTGTAAACGGTGCGGAGCGTGTTATCGTTTCTCAAATCGTGCGTTCTCCCGGTATTTACTACAAAAAAGAAGTGTCGCCTACGGGTAAACGTCTTTACAACGCTACTTTAATTCCTAACCGCGGCGCATGGTTAAAGATTGAAACAGATTCTAACGACCTTGTGTACGTAAAAATTGATAAAAACAGAAAAATCCTTGCTACAACGCTTCTTAAAGCGCTGGGTATCACCCCTGTTGAAATGGAAACTCTGTTTACCCACTTTGAATTCTTAAAGAAAACTTTAGAAAAAGATACAACAAATTCAACGGATGAAGCGCTTATTGAAGTTTATAAAAAACTTCGTCCCGGCGACCCTGCTTCAGCTGCAGGCGGCCGCTCCATTCTTGAAGCGCGTTTCTTTGATGAGAAAAAATACGATATAGGTAAAGTCGGCCGTTACAAATTAAACAAAAAACTCGGTCTTAACCTTCCTGAAACTCAAAGAACAATCACCGTTCAGGATATTGTTGCAGGTATTGAATACTTAATCAACCTTACATACGATGAAGGTGTTCTTGATGATATCGACCACCTCGGCAACCGCCGTATCCGCTCGGTCGGCGAATTGCTTCAAAACCAATTCAGAGTCGGTCTTTCAAGAATTGAAAGAATCGTTAAAGAAAGAATGACACTGCAGGACAGTGAAACACTTACACCTTTGAACCTTTTAAATACCAAACCCCTTGTGGCTTCTTTAAAAGAGTTCTTCGGTTCTTCACAGTTATCGCAGTTTATGGATCAGACAAACCCGCTTGCCGAACTTACACACAAAAGACGTATCTCGGCTCTTGGCCCCGGCGGTCTTATGAGAGAACGCGCAGGCTTTGCGGTTCGTGATATTCACCCTTCGCACTACGGACGTATCTGCCCCGTAGAAACTCCCGAAGGTCCTAACGCAGGTCTTATCGGTTCTCTTGCTACGCACGCAAGAGTCAATGACTACGGCTTTATTGAAACACCTTTCTTTGTTGTAAAAGACGGTGTTGTAACGGATGAAGTACACTACTTAACGGCGGATGAAGATGAAAACTACCGTGTAGCGCCTGCGGATATTCAATTAAATCCTGACAGAAGCATAAAAGAAGAATATGTTCCTGTCCGCTACAGATCGGAATTTACAATGGGCGAATCTAAAAAAGTCGACTATGTCGGTGTTTGCCCGATTCAGATAATATCTGTCGCAACGTCTTTGATTCCGTTTATCGAGCACGACGATGCCAACCGTGCGCTGATGGGTTCAAACATGCAGCGTCAGGCAGTTCCTCTGCTTGTTACACAGCGCCCCGTTGTAGGTACCGGTCTTGAAAAGCGCGCCGCAAAAGACTCATGTATGGTTACATGTTCTGAGGTTGACGGTGAAGTTGTAAGAGTCGTAGGTGAAGAGGTTCACATCAAAGGTACTGACGGTAAAATGTATCAGTATCCTTTATTGAAATATGTCCGCTCCAACCAGGATACCTGCATCAACCAGCGCCCCATCGTTCGCGCGGGCGACAAGGTTAAAGCCGGCGATGTTATAGCAGACGGTGCTTCGACTCATCAGGGTGAACTTGCACTGGGTAAAAACGTTCTTGTAGCGTATATGCCCTGGGAAGGCTATAACTTTGAAGATGCTATCCTGATAAGCGAAAGACTTGTGTATGATGATGTATTTACATCTGTTCACATTGAAAAACTTGAAATAGACGCACGTCAGACAAAACTCGGCCCCGAAGAAATTACGCGCGAAGTGCCTAATGTTTCCGAAGATTCAATCAGGCACCTTGACGAGCGCGGAATTGTCAGAATTGGTGCAAGAGTTTATGCCGATGATATTCTGGTAGGTAAAATCACTCCCAAGGGCGAGTCTGAACATCCTCCGGAAGAAAAACTTCTGCGCGCGATATTTGCCGAAAAAGCACGCGATGTTAAAGACAACTCGCTGCGCGTTCCTCACGGCGAAGGCGGAAGGGTAGTCGACGTTAAAGTATTTGACCGCGAAAAAGGCGACGAGCTTCCTCCGGGCGCAAATACCGTAATTCGCGTCTACATTGCGCAAAAACGTAAAATCTCGGTGGGTGATAAATTATCAGGCCGCCACGGTAACAAAGGTATTGTTTCAAGAATTCTTCCCAAAGAAGACATGCCTTTCCTTCCCGACGGTACTCCGCTTGATATCGTACTTAACCCGCTGGGTGTTCCTTCCCGTATGAATGTGGGTCAAACTTATGAACTGCTCTTAGGTTTGGCTGCATACTTAACAGGAAACTATTACGAAGCCCCGTCTTTTGATGAAATGTACGGCCCCAACCAGTCTGAAATTGCTACCAAAGAAGAACTTCTTAAAGGTATTAAAGAATCAGGCTGCGACTGGGTAAGAGAAGACGGTAAAGTAACACTCTATGACGGCAGAACGGGTGAGGCGTTTGATGAGCCTGTAGCTGTCGGTCTTTCATATATATTGAAACTTGTCCACCTTGTTGACGATAAAATCCACGCACGCTCAACAGGTCCTTACTCACTTGTTACCCAGCAGCCTCTGGGCGGTAAAGCACAGTTCGGCGGTCAAAGATTCGGGGAAATGGAAGTTTGGGCGCTTGAAGCGTACGGTGCAGCATACACTCTGCAAGAAATGCTTACCATCAAATCTGATGATGTTAACGGCAGAAGCAGAGCTTATGAAGCTATCGTCAAAGGCGACAACATACCTCGTCCGGGAATTCCCGAGTCCTTTAAAGTCTTGGTACGTGAACTTCAAAGTATCGGCTTAGATATCGCAGTTTCCAAAAAAGGCGGCGAAGAAGTCGACTTGATGTCGGATACGGATGATTTAAGAAAATCCGCACCCAAAAGAGTTCTCTCCGATATGGACAGTGAACTTTTAAACATTAACTTCTTTGAAACACCTACAAGTTTTAAAGACTAATTAAAGATAATAAACAACAGTTAAGGAGAATAAAAGTTGTCTACTAGTATTGATTATTTCGATTATATAAGAATTTCAATTGCCTCTCCCGAGCGCATATTGAAATGGTCTTACGGCGAGGTTACAAAACCTGAAACAATTAACTACCGCACCCTAAAACCCGAGCGCGACGGCCTTTTCTGCGAAAGGATTTTCGGGCCCTCAAAAGACTGGGAATGCTATTGCGGTAAATATAAAAGAGTACGCCACAAAGGTATCATATGCGAACGCTGCGGTGTTGAAGTTACCGACTCTAAAGTGCGCCGCCACCGTATGGGTCATATTAAACTTGCGGCTCCCGTTTCTCACATATGGTTCTTAAAAGGTATTCCTTCATACCTTGGCTTGCTCCTTGATATGACATTAAAAGATTTAGAGCAAATCATCTATTTTAACAACTACGTTGTAGTTGACGGCGGCGAAAGCCCGTTTAAAAAGTTCCAGCTCTTATCTGAAGAAGAATACGAAGACTACATTCTTGGAAATGAAGATTCAACTCTTAAAGTCGGTATCGGCGCTGAAGTTATAAAAGACCTTCTGTCTGAAATTAAACTTTCCGAGCTTGCCGAAGAAATCCGCTCCGAGCTTGATGCTGCAGGCGGTTCCGTTCAAAAGAGGGCAAAACTTATCAAGAGATTAAGACTCGTTGAATCTTTAATTGAATCAGGCACCGAACCTACGTGGTTTATTATGGATGTTCTTCCTATTACTCCTCCGGATCTGCGTCCTATGGTGCAGTTAGACGGCGGACGTTTTGCAACTTCCGACTTAAACGACCTGTACAGACGTGTTATCAACCGTAACAACCGTCTTTTAAGACTTCTTGAAATGGGTGCCCCCGAAATTATCGTACGTAACGAAAAACGTATGCTCCAGGAAGCGGTCGATGCCTTAATTGACAACGGCAGACGCGGAAGAACCGTTGTAGGGCCTAATTCAAGACCTCTTAAATCATTATCAAATATTATCGAAGGTAAACAGGGCCGTTTCAGACAGAACCTGCTCGGTAAACGTGTTGACTACTCCGGCCGTTCGGTTATCGTTGTAGGGCCCCAGTTGAGCTTAAACCAGTGCGGTCTGCCCAAAGAAATGGCAATCGAACTGTTCAAGCCTTTTGTTGTTAATAAATTAATTGAACGCGGTCTTGTTCAAAACATTAAATCAGCCAAGAAGAAAATCGAGCGCTCCGAACCCATTGTATGGGATATTCTGGAAGAAGTGGTTGACGGACACCCCGTTATGTTAAACCGTGCCCCCACCCTTCACAGACTCGGTATTCAGGCATTTGAACCTATCCTTGTAGAAGGACGCGCTATTCAGCTTCACCCGCTTGTATGTACGGCATTTAACGCCGACTTCGACGGTGACCAGATGGCTGTCCACGTTCCGCTTTCAATTGAAGCGCAGGCTGAAGCCAGAATGTTAATGCTTGCTACAAACAACATTCTCGCTCCCGCGACGGGTAAACCTATCATCACGCCTTCGCAGGATATGGTTCTTGGTATTTACTACCTTACTATCCTTAAAGATGAAAACGCACCTGTTAAGGGTTATTTCCACGATTATATGGATGCAATTTCCGCGCTTGAATCGGGAATTGTAAAACTCCACGATAAAATCGTTGTCCGTGATGATGACGGAAAGAGAATAGAAACCACGCCCGGCAGAATCGTATTTAACGAAGTAGTTCGCAAATCAATTCTTGCCTAATGTAAATGTAATTAAAAATGATGAGGAAACTATAAAATATGACTACGTTAACTCCGCAGAGTAAAAAGAAAAAACATACTGTTGAATTTATTAACAGAATAGTCGATAAAGGCGGCCTCAGAAAGCTCCTTTCCCAGATATATCTTGAATGGGGCGGGGCTAAGACGGCTGAACTTGCCAACAACTTAAAAAACCTCGGCTTTAAATATGCCACAAAAGCAGGTACAACGATTTCAATCCATGATCTGAGCGTACCCAAAGTTAAACAGCAGCTTCTGGAAGAAGCGCAGAACCAGATTGAAGAATCCACATACCGCTATATGAAGGGCGAAATCACGGAGGTTGAAAGATATACAAAAGTTATCGACACATGGTCTGAAACAACGGCTAAACTTACAGAGCAGGTTGTTGAAAACTTTGATAAATTAAACCCTGTTTATATGATGGCATTCTCAGGTGCGAGAGGTAACTTATCTCAGGTGTCACAGCTTGTCGGTATGCGCGGCTTGATGGCAGACGCACAGGGGCAGATTATCGACTTGCCGATTAAGTCAAACTTTAAAGAAGGTCTGTCTGTTACAGAGTACATCATCTCCTCATACGGTGCGCGTAAAGGTCTTGTAGATACGGCGCTTAAAACGGCTGACTCGGGTTATCTGACCCGCCGTCTTGTTGACGTTGCACAGGATGTTATTATCCGCGAAGAGGACTGCCACACAAACAGGTCAATCAAGTTAACCGCTATTATGGACGGTGATGAAATTATCGTTCCTCTGGAAGACAGATTGTTAGGCAGAACTGTTGCACAGGATATTTTAGATAAAGACGGAAACGTTATTGTTACTAAAAATACGACTGTTAACCGCGAAGACCTTGCTAAAATTAAAGAACTTAAACTCAAAGAAGTTGATGTGCGCTCAACTCTGACATGTGAACTTGAATACGGTATCTGCCAGAAATGCTACGGCTGGGCAATGACAACCCAGAAACTTGTAGATATCGGCGAAGCAATCGGTATTATCGCGGCTCAATCAATCGGTGAACCCGGTACACAGCTTACAATGAGAACGTTCCACACGGGCGGTGTATTTAAAGGTTCAGGTGCCATGAAACACGTTGAATCGCCTGTTGACGGTGTTGTTAAGACTGCGGTTAAAACCCGTGAATTGAGAACACGTCACGGGGATGTCGTTCAGGTTGCAATTAAAGAAGTCGATATTGAAATTGAAGATAAAAAAGGCAATATAACAAAGGCTCACGTACCATCCGGCGCAAAAATCTATGTTGCACAGGGTATGGAAGTTAAAAAAGGCCAGGAAATCGCAGAATACGAACCTGCTTCAAAAGGTGACGGTTCACGTTTGACCGAAAAAGCCACAAAAGATATTACATCTGACATTTCAGGCGAAGTAGTCTTTGAAGACTTTGTTGCTGATGAAAAGAAAGACAGACAGGGCAACATCTCAAGAACTTCCAACAAATCAGGCATTGTCTGGGTTTTAGGCGGCGATGTTTACACACTTCCCGCCGGCTCAAAAGTGCTTGTATCCGACGGTCAGAAAATTAAAAAAGGCGAAAAGCTTGCCGAAACTCTTATCGTATCCGAGCACGGCGGTGAAGTTCGCGTGGGCAATTCCCTTGAAATTGAAGAAGTTAAATTTGAAGGCAAAAAAATCAAGAAAATCGTTGCAGGTAAGGAACTTACAATTGTTATCGCATCTATTCAGCCTTCAAACGCGACATTTGAACAAACCAAAAAAGAACAATTCTGGACTGTTGATAAAACAGGCGAAAAATACATCGTTAAATCTCCCGTTGATACAACCGTTGAAAACGGCATGATAATTGCAGAACTTGTTGATGAAGAGCACAAAGTTGAATCATCGGGTGAAATCCGCTACAACGGTGTTGAAGTCGATGAAAATCAGGTGGTTACAAAAGCGGGTGAGGCAATATTTATCCCTGAAGAAATCCACCAGATTTCAAAAGATTCATCTTTAAAACTCGTTGAATCGGGTACATACGTTGAAGCGGGCACGGAAGTTGTTAAAGACCTCTACACCCACATCGACGGTATTGTTGAGATAAAAGAATTTAACGATATTATCCACGAAGTCGTTATTCGTCCCGGCGAACTGCACACACTTGATTCAATCAATGATTTAAAAGTTGATGAAGGCGAAGTTGTAAAAGCAGGTACAATTGTTGCTGCAGGCATTAAAGCCAAAGCTGATTCAATTGTAACAATTGTTGAAAACGACTCGGATGTTCTTGAAATCGATGATTTAGACGAAGATATAACAGAGGATATCGTTGAAGAAGACAGTATTGAAAACAAATCGGTTCAAATACTTATAAGACCTATCCAGAGATTTGAAATTAAACCCAAGGATGTGTCTATTGAGTTTGATACTACTGATGATTCTATTGAAATCGTTCCTCTGACACAATTGCAGTTCAAAGACGGTGCAAGAGTCAGAAACCTTGACGGTGCGGTTCTTACAAGAACTTCGCTCGTTCTTTCGATGGGCGGTTACTTGAGCCACCTTAAAGGTCTTGTAGAGCTTGATAAATCAGGCAGCTTGAAGATTGTTGTTCTTGAAACTCTTATCGTCCGCCGTGAACAGGAAGACGGCTCAAGAATGCTCTCTTCCACTCAAACGGAACTGCTTGTTGAAAACGGTCAGATAATCGAGCCCAGAACCCCTGTTACAAAAACTCAGGTGCTCTCGGTTAATGACTCTGTTGCAAGCATTAAATCAACCGATAAGGAATTAAGAAGGCTGCTTCTTGTATCTGACGCTTATGAAAGAACAATCGACCTTAAATCTAAACCTACGGTAAAAAAAGGTGAATTTGTTAAACTTGACGCGGTAATCTCATCTTCGGGCGAAACATCAGACTGCTCGGGCCGCATAGTTGACGTTACACCTAAATCGGTTACGGTGAGAATAGGCAGACCTCACCTGATAAGCCCCGGTACGCTTCTGCAGGTTGATAACTCGGCGCTTATCTTAAGAGGCGACCTTCTTGCAACACTTGTATTTGAAAGACAAAAAACGGGCGACATCGTTCAGGGTCTTCCCCGTGTTGAAGAACTTCTCGAAGCAAGAAAGCCGAAAGACTGTGCTATCGTTGCGGAAGAAGACGGTGTAGCCGAAATTGAATACGAAGATGACGTTGCAAGACTCTTTATCGTTAACGAAAACGGCAGAACGGAAATTAAATACCCGATTGAATCTAACGTTATCGTTATGGATAAACAAAAAATCGTTAAAGGTCAGGCACTTACATCAGGTCCCCTGAACCCGCATGACGTTATCAGATTAAGAGGCGCAAACGCTGCCCAGCAATATCTTGTAGATGAGGTACAAAGAGTTTACCGCTCGCAAGGTGTTGAAATTGCCGACAAACACGTGGAAGTTATCGTTCGTCAGATGATTAAGAAAGTCCGCGTTGTTGACTCCGGCACGACAAAACTTCTGCCCGGCGAGCTTGTCGAACTCAAAGAAATCGAGGCTCAAAATGCCGAAGTTGAAAAAGAAGGCGGCGAAAAGGCAACCTATGAAGCTCTGCTTCTCGGTATTACAAAAGCATCTTTGAATACCGAAAGCTTCATCTCGGCGGCATCATTCCAGGAAACAACGAGAATCCTTACCGAAGCTGCGGTTGAAGGCAAGAAGGATATGCTCAGAGGTCTTAAAGAAAACGTTATCATCGGCCGCTTAATCCCTGCGGGTACGGGTTATTACCACCTTATTAACGCTAATGAGGAAAAAGAAAAAGAAGCCTTAAGACGTGCCCAGCAGAAAAATCAGGCAAGAAAACCCTCCGCAATCCTTGAAGAAATCGAAGGAATGTTCGGGGCGCCCGATTTTACGATTGAATAATTTCAATTATTGATAAAGAACCCCGCCGCACTTGATACGGCGGGGTTTTACTTGAACTTTTTTAAATGTTTTTCGTTATACATACAGGCTAAGAGTTTAACTGTCTTAAAGTTTATGCCCGAATGATTTTTTTAATGTTAAAATAGATGTGGATATTATTTAGGAGAGAACATGCTAAAGAAAATTATATTAAGCCTTATATGTGCCTTCGCCCTGCCTCTTGCGGTTATGGCGGATGAAGCGGGTGATGTTAAAGCTTTTTTTAACAATTTTGTAAACGCTTCAAATACCTATGCGACAAATCTTCCATCTTACTATGTGCCAAATGCCAAAATCGTGCGCGTGGTGCATAAACCCGACGGCACAAAACACCCTGTTGTAATACCTTTTGACAGATATCTTCTGGAGCTTAAGAAAGGTGCTGCGCTTGCAAAAACCGTGCGCTATAAAAACAGATACGAAAACCAGAAAGTAACAAAAGTCGGAAATGACTACAAACTAAGCGCAATAAGAATTCCCAGAAACGATAAAACCGGGCTGCCTGCCAGCTTTATAATCACAAAAACCCCTCAGGGCTGGAAAATTAAAGAAGAGAGCATGGGAACAAATGTCCAAAAATTCCTGAATGCAAAATAAATTTATGCAAATTGCCCGTATGAGTACGGGCAATTTTTTTAATTTACGGTTTTTTATATAAATACAGGTTATAAATTAAAAGGGAAAATATGGAAGCATTTTCAAAAGTACAGTCAGGATATAATTATGCTCCAAATGCGATAAAAACAGACAACACCGTTTCAAATCCGGCAGTACAGCAAAGCACTCAGATATCTTTGGATTCTCAAGAGAAAACAGAGTCCAACGGCCTTACTAAAGCGCTTATGGGACTTGCAGTTCTCGGTGCCGGTATTGCAGGTGCTGCAATTTATATGAAAACAAAGAAAAAACCGCCTGTCGATCCGGATGATTTAAAAAATATTTCACAAGGAGCGGCAGATACTGCAAGTAATATTCAAAAAAATATAAAGAAGTTTTTCAGCGACAGCGGTGAAGAAATTACCGGAAAGGTAAATCTCAAAGGCGGAAAAGCGCTTCTTGAAGACGGTTCGGGATTCAGCGGCACACTAAAAACCGTTAATAAAAAAGGAAATGAGATTTCAATCGGCTATAAAGACGGTTTTATGACGCATTCCTCAATTGACGGCAAAGAATTTAAACGTTTTGAAAACCTTGAAAGCCGCCCGAATGTTTTAGGCAATCCCGTAATTAAATACAGCCGCGATGAAGGTGTTTTAATAAAGAAATTTGATGAATACGGCAACATTCAAGAGGAAATCTCTCATATATATGACAAAAACGGCAGAGTATCGCGTGTTTATAAAAACCCTGCAAACGAATGGGGGACAGCCGTAGATTTTGCAGACGGTAAAGTGATTGCTAAAACCGAGTTTGGAAAAGAAGGCATAAAAAAGGCAGAAATTTTTGATAAGGACGGCAGGGTTGTAAAAGAAATCAAAGGTAATCCATCGGCCGGCACGCATTCGGCAGTCGATATTTTACCCGACGGAAGCAAAAAAGAAAGAATCGGATATCTTGAATATGACCGTGTTGCAACGCCTGCCGCGCAATATGACAGTAAAATGCGCCCGATAGGCGTAATAAACTATGATTCAAACGGCAAGATAGGAAATGTACTTGAATTGTTTGATGATAATGGTTATCACACTTTAGAGTTTACTTACGCGGATGATTCCATATGTTCAGTTTTAATTCCGAAAAAAAAGAAACTCGAAGAAGGTGATATCTTACTTCCGAGATTTGACTTTATCCCATCGGATACTGATAATGCTTATCATGCAAGAATCAATGCTTCGGGTAAAAATACCCATCCGGGCCGTTTTTCTGATGAACAGTTGATATCGCTTCAAAAGCATGCACGTGAAGTTATAGAAAGAGCAAAAGCTGAGGGAATAGATTTTCCTTATGAGCGTGCCGAAGAATATCTGTCCAAGATATTGGATGTATAATTATAAATAAAATAAAAAGCCGCTTTATGCGGCTTTTTATTTGTAAAAACATCAATCACGTTTTAATCTTTTCTTCCGACAGATGTCTGCGAGTTTTGATACTGCATATCCTGAAGATATTGCTGACCGTTCATTACAACCTGATAGAGCTGCTTTAAGTCGCCCTCCAGCTTGTTTAAGACTTCCTGAGCGTACTTCTGGGCGCCTTCTTTGATTTTTATCGCTTCTTCCTGAGCGGCAAGACGGGCGCTTTCGGCTTCGTTGAATGCTTTCATTTTAATTGCTTCGCATTCTTCGATTACCTGTTCGCGGATTTCTCTTGCACGTTCTTCAACGGCTTTATTTAAACTGGACTCGTTTAAAAATCTGTGTCTTTCGTTTTCTGCGTCTGCTATTATGCGCTCTGCCTTCATTCTGGCGTCCTGAATAATATCTTCTTTTTTCCTTAAAATAACATGCGCATCTCTTATTTCATTTGAAATAGCATCAGGAAAACTTGAGATAATCCTTGATAATTCCTGGCTTTTGACTACAATCAGATGAGAGGGGAGAATATGAAAGCCTGTTTCCCAGAGCTGATTTAGTCTGTCTATTAAATCATACATTTTTTCTTCTGATTGTGACATTTTATTTTAATTACCTTTCTTTTGCTTTTGTAAATATTCTACCACACTTTTTGGCACAAATTTTGATACATCTGTACCAAAATCCGATAATTCTTTCACAATACTTGATGAAATGAAATTATATTTCGGTTTTGTAGTCAAAAAGACCGTATCTATGTCAGGTGCAATGGCAGAATTTGTCTGGCACAGCTGCAATTCATATTCAAAGTCGCTGACTGCTCTTAAGCCTCTTATTAAAAAATGGGCTCCTTTGGACTGTGCGTATTCAATGGTAAGTCCTTCAAAACTGTCCACTTCGACATTATCAAGCCCTTCTATACTTTCCTGAATGAGCTTAACCCTGTCGCTTACCGGCAGAAAGGACTTTTTGGATGAGTTTTTAAGCACGGCAATTATAACCCGATCAAACATTTTAGAGGCTCTCTCTAAAACATCCAAATGCCCTTTTGTAATGGGGTCAAAGCTGCCGGGGTAAATTGCGGTTTTTTGATTTTGGGTGTTATTTCTCACATGGATATTATATTTTAAAAATTTTTATGTTCAAATGCTATTTCTTGAGCAAAAAGAGTTTGTAAATTTTTTGTTACATTTCTTTTATAATGACAATTTTTCATCTTGAGAAACTTTATAAAATAGCCCGAAGGAGTTGTATATGATTGGAAAAATTTCAAGTGTTTCAAGTGTTAACAATCAAAGGAGTTTAAATTTTGCCGCTTCAAAAAGCGTAAGCGCTCCAAAGATTTATAATCAAAGCCAAAACTTTGCCCCTCTGCCTTTAGGCAACATATACGGTACAAAGATTAACTTTACGGGCAGAAGAAAAAAAACACAGCCTCTGACTCCCGCGCAGGAACTTTATGCGCAGGCTTCGCGTAACTCAAAAATAAAAACCGACAACTGGACGCTTGAACATATGTATTTAGGTGTCAATCACCCTGAAAAAAGATGGGTGGCAGGGGTTGAGCCAAAAGAGCTTTTAAACAGAGATTTAAAAGACGCCATAAACTCCATTATGACGCTTCAGTACGGCGAAAATGCGCCCGATAAAATTCCTTCAAATATTAAAACCCCGAACTACGGTGACAACTGGGGCAGACATGCAAACTATATAGAAATAAATAACCGTGCATTGGGCGAGATGCATGGTGACCGCACAAACAGTTCAATCTTAGGCGCAATCAAAATGCTCCCCGCGATACCGCCTTCTCATGATAAGTGGGCGAACTGCATTTTGGTATCACAGCTTTATCCCAACATCTGGGGAGACGGTTGGAATAATAACGGAGAAAACTCCCTCTATGGTATCAAACTTGAATATGAGCGCGCCTCTGATAATATCGGCTGGGTGGATGTAGGTAAAAAAATGTTCACCCCCGAAGAACAAATAAAGGCGTTCAATGATCTTGCCCATCTTCGCGGTTTTAAGACTTCTTTTCGCATGTTGATATCTGAAGACCAGCTTAAAATAGGCGACTCGGGTCAGTTCAGGTGGAATAATCCCGACCATGTGGAAGCGTTTATTATCGCCTGCTGCAAAGGAATTGAACTTGGTTTTGACGGCATTTTCTTTGATTCCTTAAAACATGTGGGCGGATACGACTGGGGTCATTACGCAGGCGTGGGCGCTGTTCCAAGCTATGACCAGATGGCGTACATTTTAGCGGAAATAAGAGAAAGAACAGGCAGAACAGACCTTAGTTTTTCAGGTGAAAAAGCCGAAGGTGATTCGCTGCGCTATAAGAACATGGGCGTAAACGCCGGTGCTTCGGGAATAGGTGCAAACAGCCCTGAAGAAGTTAAAAATTCCGCACACTCGCAGGCCTGGTGCAATGAATTTGCCTGGGGGCCTGTTGTATCTGATGATAACGACGAAGGCGTTATCTGCTACAGTGAAAGAATGAATAAAATCAACTCTTCGCTTTTCGGCTACGACAGCGCAGCGGAAAAGCTTCCTTCGTTTATGCAGATGCATGATCTCTTCCCGCTTAATTACAATACAAATACCCATAACTTAATGCTTGAAAACCGCAATTTCTCAACTGACGGCAAGCCCAAAAGCCACTATGACAACCTTTTTGCCACAGGGGCGGTTGAGCGCAGCTACAGAAATCAGGTAAATG
>ERZ1643249.1499-NODE-1499-length-23354-cov-4.689815_pt1 | contig 23354 bp, 16 predicted proteins | sample MGYA00579263_ERZ1643249 | MGnify/ENA primary metagenome ERZ1643249 (study PRJEB29033, sample SAMEA4952264) | chicken gut metagenome | biome: Broiler Chicken; feature: Gastrointestinal Tract; material: Caecum | place: Ireland | collected 2018 | study: Broiler... | reverse complement strand
TGGCAAAAAGATGCTGCCGCATCTATGATTTTCTAATCATTGATGCGACAGCCCCTCGCTCTCATCTTATCTGAGTCTGATATCTGAGTCCGAGATGTCTCGTCTCTCCTTTATCCCTCAATGGAAATAAACTTCTTGTCTTCCACCGCTGGCTTTGCGTCCTTCTTCGGAATGGTCAGCTTCAGGGTTCCGTCTTCGAACTTCGCCTTGATATCCTCCTGCGTGATATTGTCGCCCACATAGAAACTTCTGCTGCAGGTTCCGCTGTAACGCTCTCTGCGGATGTACTTTCCATCCTTATCCTTCTCGCCGTCATCGGAACTGGTGGATGCGGTAACTACCAGGTAACCGTCCTTCAGTTCGCCCTTTACATCCTCCTTCTTAAATCCCGGAAGATTCATGGTTATCTCATAATCACTATCTTTTTCCTTCACGTCTGTCTGCATCAGACCGGAAGTATTTCCTCTCACAAAACTGTCCATCGTCGGGAATCCAAAGAAATCATCTAACAAACTCTCTCCAAAAATACTGGGCATCAACATAAGTCATCGTCTCCTTTCAAATCCCTGATCTTTCGATCTGATTATGTTATACCACTTTTGTTAGCACTCGTCAATAGCGAGTGCTAACAAAAATTGTGAATTTTCTGTGAACTCTTATGCAAAAAGATTCTGTCGTTTACTCTCCGGATATGATATAATGTCTGCGGAAACTTTGCCCGCAAAACGCGGGCAGCTAATCTCAGGAAATTTCGAGGAAACACTCCATGGATGAAAAGAAAATCTCCTCTAAACTGAAACACGGTATTCTTCTGATCATCTGCTTCAGTATTTTTCTTCTGATTCTTACCGTTTTGTTTCTCGTCTCCTCCCGGCGGTCCACTCAGACAATGATCCGCCAGGAAATGGCGCAGGAAGCAGAAGGATACAGAGATCAGATCCTCCATCAGCTGAAAGATACGCATCAGACTCTCCAGACTCTGGCCGCTCTTATGGCGGCCGGAGGCATGACAGATCTTTCCTCTGCCGCGGAAGGACTCTCCCTGGCTGTCAACGAGAATAATTTTGTCAGTATCATGTTCGCTGTTCCCGACGGAGCCGGAGTCCTGGCCACAAGCGGACAGGGTGTTAAAATGTATGATGACTATCATACTCTCTCTCAGCCGGTTGTAGATGCCCTCGACTCCTCCATGGACGGAGAATATGCTGTTTCCCATCTGTTTTACAGCGATCTTGCGGAGCAGCGCGTATTCGTCTGCAGCGTTCCCGTCTACCAGGGCGAAAATCTGATCGGCGTTCTCGCTGCCAGCAGTCACGTGGACATCTTTGAACAGATTCTGGAAGATCAGACCGTTTCCGGCAAAACCGGTTCCGTTTATCTGATCGGATCGGAAGGAAATTTCCTGGTGCACTTTCCGGATAATATTACCGAAAACAATATCATCAGTATTTTTGACGTTTCATCTTTCGACCAATCAAACAAAGCGCAGATGAAAACTACTCTCGCCAATGGGGAAAGCGCGTTTTCATCTTTTCGTTATCAGGGAAGATCACGATACTATTATATGACGCCAATAGGCGTCAACGGCTGGTATCTTTTTTATACCAACGCTCCGAGCGATCTGATGATACAGCAGAATGTCAATATGCTGACCTTCGCCTTTACCGGCATTATCCTTCTGGTCATGATATTTCTGATTTACAGTTTTCGGCTGATTCAGAAAAGTAACCGTAATCTTGTATATTCCACAAATCATGACAGTCTGACCGGCGCCATGAATATTACCTTTTTCGAACGCCGGCTCTCGGAAATTCTGCCGGAAGAGAAGGACTGCTGCGTCGCTGCCATCAATATTCACCAGTTCAAATTTATCAATGAAATCTTCGGGCAGCAATACGGCAATGATCTTCTGCAGGCAATCAAGTCAATCCTCGATGACAGTTTGGAGGACGGAGAGTTCTTTTGCCGTTACAACGCGGACTCTTTCTACCTTTATCTGAACAGCAGCAGCCGCCCGGAAGTTACCGGACGGATCCAGCATATTTTCGAACAGATCAGCCACTGGTCCTGGCAAAATCAGAAGACCTACCAGATTCTGATGTATGCGGGCGTGGTTAAGATAGATCGGCTTTCGGAATATCACGCACAGAAAACCCAGGCCATCCTGATCCATCTGCTTTTTGCTCTGGACAAAGCCAGAGAACTTCCGGCCGGCGCAGTATGGTTCTATGACACGGAGCTGCACGAAGTGGAAAAACTGGAAAATTATATCCGAAGTCATATGAATCAGGCTCTGGAACAGGAAGAATTCCAGCTGTATCTTCAGCCCAAAATCTGCCTTTCCAATCATAAGCTGGGCGGCGCGGAGGCCCTGGTCCGTTGGTTTACCAAAGACGGCCGCACCATATATCCGAACCACTTCATTCCCATGTTTGAGCAGAATGGTTTCTGTATTCAACTGGATATGTATATGTTGGAACAGGTCTGCCGAAAGATACGCGACTGGATTGACCGGGGGATTACTCCCATTCCAATCTCCGTGAATCAGTCCAAGCTCCTTTTCTATGAGGCTGACTACACACGACGGCTTTCCGATCTCAAGGAAAAGTACCGGATACCGGACGGTATGATTACTCTGGAAATTTTGGAAGGACTTGCGATGAAAAATACCGACATCATCAATCGAAAGATTCGATACCTGCAGGGTCTGGGATTTCAGGTGTCCATGGATGACTTTGGGAGCGGTTACTCTTCCTTCCACACACTTGGCAGTCTGCAGATCGATGAGCTGAAGATTGACCGTTCCTTCCTTCTGGAACTGACCGATGAAAATGTCTCCACGGACAGAATCTATGTGATCCTGCAGCACATCATTACCCTCGCGCGGGATCTTCACATCCGCACTGTCGCGGAGGGCGTGGAGACGGAAGAAGATGAGATATTGATCCGCTCTCTGGGGTGCGATTACGGACAGGGCTACTATTACAGCAAGCCCATGCCCGTCGCGGAATTTGAGGAAAAATATTTCGAAAACAATCAGGAGAGTTCATCCAGCAAACCTTGAATGCCCTCCTCCTCAAAGATCCCGCGGTAGTAACTTACCTCATCACGGATCAAATCGTCGATGACCTGCATTCCCAGAAGCTCCACCGGCGCCTGGTCATCTGTCATCACATAGTTTCCCGCCTGATAGGGCACAAGGTGCTCCTGTACCCGCTCCATCAAGGCGGCGAGCTGCCGGTCAGTCAACCGGTCGCTGCGCTGCGCCAGAAGTTCTTCCATCTCAGGATTATCGGAAGCAAACAGTTCCCGGTTGGTAGATCCCGCCACATCCACCGTAGTAACTTCCGAAAACACAGAGGCTATGGTATCCGCCAGATACTGATTGATGTTTCCCTCCCGGGTCCCTCTCATATTCATGTTAACTACCATCACGCCATCCTCCTTCAGATGATCACGCACCAAGGAAAAGAATTCCGTGGAGGACATCTGAAAAGGGATCGTGATGTCCTGATAGGCATCCACCATGATCACATCGTATTTTTTATCCACCGCGTTCAGGTAGGCTCTGCCGTCATAGGTCGTCACTTCCACATCATCGGGGAGGGCAAAATATTCTCTCGCCAGATCCGTAATCTTTCCGTCAATCTCCACTCCTTCGATGTTCATATCTTCCCCGAAATATTTTCTGCACTGGGTGGCGTAGGTGCCTGTCCCCATGCCGAGGATCAGCACATCACAGTCCCCAGGCTGCTCCTGCCCTGCCATCAGCGGCGCTGCCATGGCATAATCATAGTACATGCCCGTGAGTCCGTCTTCCTTCATATAGACAGATTGGACGCCAAAGAGTACGTTGGTGGACAGAATCGCCCGTTCCTCATCCTCTCGAACCTGAAGATAGTTGTAGATGGATTCCCCCTCATAGGTCAGACTCGGTTCCCAGAAGGCAAAACTGTTGGAATGGCCGAATGCGCTGCAGAGAAGGAAACAAACAATAGCCACCGCTATTTTTCGTTTTCCGGCATGGGCACTGATGAAATACAAAAGGGAAAGGATCATCAATATTCCCGCGAAAATCAGAAAGGTAATGGATGTTCCCACCGCCGGGATCGTGACGAACGTCGGCAGGAAGGTACCGATAATACTTCCAACGGTATTGAAGGCTCCCAGCGTCCCCACTGTCCGTCCGCTGTCATCCAGACTGTCCACCGAATACTTGGCCAGCGAGGGCGTCACTGTTCCCAGCAGAAACAGCGGAAAGACAAAGATGACCATACAGGCCGCAAAGGCGGCAATGATCAGAAAATTGCTGCTGACGGTAAAGATCAGAAGGGCGGATATGGCGAGAATGATATACTTGCCCAAGACCGGTATGGCGGCAATCCAGATCGCCGCGACCAGAATCCGGCCGTATAATTTATCAGGATTCGGATTGCGGTCGGCGCTGCGTCCGCCATAGATATTTCCCAGAGCCATGGCGATCATGATCGTTCCGATGATGATCGTCCAGACGATCTGGGAAGAGCTGAAATATGGCGCGAGAAGCCTGCTGGCGCCCAACTCCACCGCCATCACGGACATGCCCGCGAAAAATTCCGTTAGATAAAGAAAAATTTTGTTTTTCAGAATGCCTGCTCTGTTCATGGTCCCTCCTGTGAAATTAAATTGCATATTTATACCATATCCAGTTTATCTCTTGTCCAATCACAGGTCAACGCAATTTTTGCAGCATTCAGACTAAACTATCGGCCACACAATCCCATCAACGGCAGTACTCCCGCAGCAGCTTATCCCGGTATTCCCGATCCCCGGTAACCCGCTTCAGGTCCTCCAACCGCCCATCTTTCAAGAGCACTCTTACCAGACTGCTCATGCGCTCTTCTCCCTCTGCTTTTCCACGTTCTTCTCCAATTCTTTCCCGATAATCCAAAACATCACACATAGTAAGATTCTCTCCTTCCTCCATCTCCCGACGCATTCTGTCATAGCGATGATCTCCTGTCAATACTGTCATCAATTTCAGAAACGCATCCGGATGAATAATTGTTTTCTGCTTTGGCCGATATCCCGGATTTGTCCGTGATCTCACAAAATACTCTGCCACCACGCCAAAATCACTCTCAAACTGCGCCAGCTGTTCCTCCGTCAGATAACAAATCTCGCGAATATGTACATGGCATTCATTGACAAAAGGCCGGATTTCCTCAAGAATGGATATCCGACTGCCGAGCGTTCGATTTTTCTTCCAATGCCTCTTCCCAAAATACAAAATCAACGTGCTGACCGGATACCGCTGTCCCTTTGTCTTATCCAAAAGCTGACTCTTATATCCGGCTCCTTCATACCCGAAAACACGAAGCGGCATATCTTCATCGATATCCGTCTGATTCTCCAGCCCCAGCAACGCCAACGTCCTGCCATTCCGCCGCCATAGCTTGGCACAGTCCCTTTCCTGCTCATGGAGTTTTCCGCTCTCCGCCTTAAACTGGGATCTGGCATCCACCTCCACCAATTCATCCGGAGATATCAAGCGTTTTCCTCCAAACATCAGCACATTGACAATATCAGCGAATACATCCGCATAATTCTCCAGCATCCGTTCCGCCTTGTCCTTCTCTCCCATATTTCCTCCTGTCCACAGGAGTTTCTCCCTGGAGAGGAAGTCTACGGCAACACCTCTGCCTGCGCCTTATCCTTTCCCGCTCCCGAAATCTCCTGCATGATAAATTTGTGAATAAAAAGCATAGATTTTCAGAAACGAAAAAGAATTTCAGAACCTCAGATATGAAACATTTCTATAGAAAAAATATATGCTCTGTGATAAGTATAACACCTCTCCCACAGAGCATACAAGATCAAAAATCCACATTCATCAATTTCTGCGCTATAGCCAAAAATCCCCGGTAAAACCTGTTGAAATTTCGTCAATGTTTTTTCAAATCTTCCATTTCAACTTTCCCAAGTTTTCCTGGTACCGGTTTCCTCGCTCATTCTCATGTCAAATAAGCCAGTTGCTACCCTCGCTCCCGCACAATATACACCGGTCTTCTTTTATTCTCCATGCAGTCCTTCGCCAGATAGCTTCCTATAATATAGAGGAAAATCATCTGCATTCCCGCCAGCGTCAGAATAACAGTCAGAAGCACCTCGAACTGGCTGAGCGCCCCGGGAATAAAGATCTGCTGCACCAGATTGACAAGGAGCACCAGCAGTCCTGCCGCCAGCAGCAGCGCGCCGAAAATACCAGCCAGCTTCAGAGGCGTGGTGGAGAAGGATAAGATTCCCTCCGCCGCATAGCCCAGCAGGCTCTTAAAATTCCATTTGCTCTCGCCGCTCTCCCGCTCCACGTTCTCGAAGGGAATCCATTTGGTATGAAATCCCACGAAAGAGAAAATTCCCTTCATATAGCGATTGTACTCCTTCATCTCCAGGATAGCCTCCGCCATCTGGCGGTTCATCATGCGAAAGTCCCCGTAACCGTCCCCCATATCCATATGGGTCAGAGCCTTGCAGACCTTATAGAACATGCGGGAGCAGAAACTTCGCAGCGCGCCGTCTCCGTCCCTTCCCATGCGCTTTCCGCCGCAGCAGTCGTATCCCTCCCCGCTGACCGCCTGATACATCTCTGGAAGAAGTTCGGGCGGATGCTGAAGGTCCGCGTCCATAAACACCCGGTAATCTCCGTCTGCCTCCCGCAGTCCCGCGTACATAGCCGCCTCCTTTCCGAAATTCCTTGAGAAGGAAACATAGCGGCAATGGCTGTCCCGCTCCCTCATGTCACGCAAAATCGAGAGCGTCTTATCACTGCTGCCGTCATCCACAAACAGAAGCTCGTAATCCACATCCATCTGCGCCAGCACCAGAGCTGTCCTTTCATAGAAATGCCCAAGGGATTCCTCCTCATTGTAGCAGGGCACAATCACACTGATCTTATCACATTTCTCTCTTGTCTCATTCATGTCCATCTCCTCCGTTCCCTTCACTTTCTCCGCAAGTAACTCCGCAATCAACTTCCTCCAACCACGCGGATCTTCGCCAGTCCACATAGATGACGGTCAGAAACAGGATGCCGGATATCATGCTGATCAGACACCCCGCAACAAATCCCGGCGCCTGATAGCGGATCACGATCTCGTGCTCCCCTTCCCCGACAGGAAATCCCACAAAGCAGGTATTGACCTGCCCCGGCTCCACCTCTCTACCATCCACAAAAATCTCATATCCCTCTCGATAGGGGTAAGAAGTGACAAAGTATCCATCGGCCTCCATATCCACAGTTCCATGATATACACCGGAGGATCCCAGGGGCGTCTCCTGTCGGCGCCGCTCAGCCACATCCGTCTTCACAGAATATGCCGGCACAATATCCTCCCGCTCCAGATATTCCTTACCCAGGGCGTAAACTTCCAGATCTGTGATCCGGTAATTCCCCGCCGTCATGGTCGTAAAAAGCTGTGAAACGGTTCCGCACGCTGGATCTTTCGACTGTTCATTCCCCGATGCGGCGCCAGCCATTCCGCCATCCCCTCCGCCATACTCCGCCGTCTCCTCCAGCCCGTCTCCATCCAGCAGAAAGGTAAACCTCTCATTTCCATTGGGATAAGGCGCGCTCTTTGCCGACAGTTTGTTTTTAACTCCGCCCACAGAGATTACCACTTCCTTGCCATCGGACCGCTCCACCGTAAATCGGATCCCGAAAATTTTCCCCTGCATCGACTCCCGCAGTCTGAGAGAAAAGACATCCTCCCTCTCATGGGATCCCAGCAGACGCTCCAGATCCTCCGGCACAAACACTTCCCTCGGATCCAGTCTCTGAAAATGTCCCGTGAAATCCTCCTCATCTCCATCTCTGCCCTTCCCGGCATCCTCCACCACGGTCCTGGCTGAGATAGTCTCCAGGCCGTCCCAGAAATCCAGCCGATCAAAAGCATCCCGGGACAGAAGGTCTGTGACGCCGTAGCAGATGGGGCGGACGTTCTCGTTTTCCGCCAACGCATAATCTCCGATGACTTCCTTTTCCTCATAGCCGTAGGGCGCGTTTCCGTGTCTGACCAGCAGATAACGGATTCCCATGAAGGACTGAAACAGTGGATTTTTTCCGACCGCCAGCGCCACCCTGTTGTTGTAGGAAATGGCATTTCCCATGATATCGTAGAAAAATGTTCCGTAATCGCTGTTGGAAATGGACGAATAGATCGACGTCCTGCCCACATTTCCATCCGGCAGCACATTGATGTTCATAAAGGTGTCTGCCAGCACCTCATAGCGGTAGTCAGGATCCGCGGCAAAATCTGCCGCCGTCTTTCGGCTGATGTGCTGCTGTCTCGTATCATCCGCCTCCAGGTAAGTTTCCCTGACCGGAATGCCCAGCTTCTGAAACGTCTCGTGAAAGGGCGAGGCGTCGCTGATGTTCACACCGAGACTGACGCAGAGCGGTATCAGCAGCATGGCCAGATAACCGCCTCCCCTTCCCTTTTCCGCAAATGCTTGGGTCCGCTTTTTCCGTCCCCATCTCTGCCAGCACACCCAGACCGCCAGAATTGCGCCGTCTGCCAGCACCAGCGGTTTCCATTCGGAAAAAAGCGCCGGCACAAAGCAGAGCGCCAGAGCCGGAACGGAATGCCTAGTGGGATCTTCCCGCAATTCCTTCAGCGTATCGGAGCACACCATCGCCAGAAGCGGCACGAAGGGAATCAGGATTTTTCCCCTGGCATAGAGAAAGCCGTTCAACACCAGAGAGACCGCCGGCACTGCCGCCGCGATAAGGAGGCAAAGAGCCAGAAATCTCCTTCCTTTTCTCTTCAGGGAAATCAGAAGACCGTATAGGCACAGCAGCGTCATGCCGCAACCGTAGGGCGAGTAGAGAAGATTCTCCATCCCCGGATCCAGCGGCAGGAGATTCTCCCCCGCAAAACTCCCTCCGTCCTTTGATGTGGACAGAATGTCGAGGGCCGTCGGGAGCAACAGCGCCATCCCCATGCCGACTGCCAGGGCGACCGCTCCGACAAATTTTACCAGAATCCATTTCCGATCTGCCCGCTTATTTTCCGAAGCCTCTGTCCTGCCTGTCCCGACCAAGCCGCAGCCGCCCCCGGACATCGCCGGAGCCTTACCGAAATTTCCGAAAAAACACCTGTGCAGGACATAGACCCCCAGCGCCACAATGCAGACCGGCGCATAGTAAAAACTGTGAAGAATAACCAGCAGCAGCCCCGCAGACAAAAGCCCGATCTTTCCTTTTGAGACCAGCCGGTCCACACCGATCAGCGCCAGAAGAAGAAACGGCAGGTAATTTACAAACATGATCTGATGGTGTGCCTGATAAAGACTGGTGGAAAAGGCGAGAAGCAGCGCTCCCGCAAAGGCAGTCCGGCAGGATCTTCCGTCTCTCTTCAGCCAGAAATAGCAGAGAAGCACCGACGCTATCATACAGAAGATCATATAGACCGCAATGATGACCTTCATCTCCACTTCCGGCATCAGACAGGCAATCAGCACATCCGGCCGCAGCAGCCCGTAGTAGGCAAAGTCATAGGTACTGCTGCCGGCTCCCAGTGTAATCCACTGGGGAAGGAGTCTGCCGGTGGCCAGCATGATCTGCCGCAGACCGTCCGCCACCGCCACATGCTGACTGTACCAGTCTCCCAGAGACCCGAAGAAATTGCCGGTTCCCATGGGGAGGAGAAGCAATCCGGCTGTGATGATCGCCAGCAGAAAATATGGCGCCCACAGCCTTCCCTCAAAAGGGAGGCTGCCCTCTCTCTTTGCGAATTTTCCGGAACATTTTTCCGCATGTTCCCCGGTGGATTTCGACGGCTTCTCTCGAAAGACGATCCACTTGCTGGCCACAAAATTGCAGACAGTTACCAGCACATTGACCGCCATCTTCATCCACATTTCCGGCAGATGCAGCCCATCCACAAAAATGACCATCAGTGCCACATCCAGCGCCCCGGAGAAAATCCGCGCCCCGAAAAAGGCGGTCATCTCCCGAAGAATTGCCGCCAGCCCGCTGTTTTGGCTGCGAAACACAAAGGTCCGGTTGGTTATGTAAGCGAAGATAACCGAAAACAGCCAGGCAATGGCGGTGGAGACCGCCGTGGGTGTCCTTAACAGATTCGCGCAGCACCAGAAACAGATCAGGTTTACCACCGTCGTCCCGGCTCCGCACACCAGATACCAGAATACTTCCCGGTATGTTTGATACAGACTTTTCAACGTTTTCATCTTTTGTCTCTCCCATCCTGTTGTCTGTTTTTACTATAGCCATTCACTCTTAACGATTTTTGATTTTTTTCTTAAGATTCATTTACGAATTTCTTAAAACGCTTTCCATTATACCCCCCCCTGAAAAATCAAGGGTTTTCAGAGATTTCCCCGCCAGGACACGGAAAAACAAAAAAATCCCTGCGCAGGATCTTTTTTCGATCCATCCGCAGGGATTTTTCCCGACTTTTGCCGAGTCCTTACCGGCTATGCTTCCGCTGCCAGTTCATCCGGACACGCTTCGTTTTTCTTTTCTTCCGCCGTCTCTTCCTTCACAGCCTCGCCCCGTCCAAACAACAGCCTCGCCTTGAACTGGTCGCAGTCGATAAAGATGTCGAAGGAGCCCCCCAGCGCTTTCGCATAGGTGCTGACGATGGCCAGCCCCAGGCCGTTGCCCTCGGTGGTTCTCGCCTTGTCGCCCCGGGCAAAGCGCTCCACGATATCCTCCTTGTCAAAATCCATCCGGTACCCGGCCGTGTTGGTAATCTCCAGGCCGATCTGATTTTGCTCGTCCACAAAAGTCTTCACGAACACTCTGGTCCCTGCGGCCGAATACTTCAGGGCATTTTCCATCAGGTTCTGACAGATCCGGTAGAGATAACCGTTGTCCGTGACCATGGCGGTGTCATCCCGGGTCAGGCGCACCACAAATTCCAACTTCGAATCCCGGATCCGGTCTTCCATGTCCGCGAAAACCTGCTCCATCAACCGGTTCATGGTAATGGAATCCCGCCGCAGTTCCACGTTTCCGCTGCTGACCTTCGCCAGAGAAAAGAGACTCTCAATCATCTCCTTGAGCTTTTCAGCCCGCCGTGAGATCACTTCCAGATAATCCCGGGCGGTGTCCCCCAGCTCCTCCTTCTTCAGAAGTTCCAGATATCCCACCATGGAGGTCAGAGGCGTCTTCAGATCATGGGACACGTTGCTGATCAGATCCATCCGCAGCTGATCGCTGCGGGAAACCTTTTCCATGCTGCGCCGCTCAATCTCCAGCGCCTCCGCCAGGGCGGCATCCATCTTCTCCTGGCGAATCTTCCGGATGCCCTCCATGTGCTCCCGCAGCTTTTTCATCATAAACCGGATGATCATCCCCTCGCAGAGGCCGGTCTGCAGGATCATCGTGGCGACCAGAAGATAGTAGGGCGCATAGTTGTAAGGATAATAATAAGTAAATAGGAAAGATCCGTTGAAGGCCATGAAACAGATCAGACCGCCCAAAATCATCAGAATCAGAAAAGTCCGAAGCATTATCTTCTGCTGACTGTCCCACTGTCTGCTCCACTCCTCGAAAAAACTTTCCTCTGACAGATCCCATCCGCTGTACCTGCGCTTCAGCGTCTCCGGCACCACCAGAAAAACCGCCGCGCCAAGCAGCAGATTGACCGGGATTCCCAGAAACCACACCGCCATCGTGCCGTAGTAACTGTTCGCGAACAGATGATAGAGCAGCATGACCGCCAGCACCGCGAGAATTACCGCCAGCGTTACCCTTCCGCTGTAATCGAAATATCGGTTCAGGTTCCATCTTTTTTTTTGACCCACGGATTCATCCAACGTTTCAAACATACTTTTCCATTTTGTATCCAACGCCCCACACCACCTTTACATATCTCGGATTTTTTGTGTCAATCTCAATTTTTTCCCGGATATGGCGGATATGCACCATCACGGTATTCTCCACCGCGAAATCCGCGCTCTCCTCCCACACATGCTCGTAGATCTGCTCCGCGGAGAACACCTGTCCGGGATGTTCCATCAGAAGGAGCAGAATGCTGTATTCCTTCGCGGTAAGCCGGGTTTCCTGGCCGTCCACGATGGCGATCCGCTGTCTTTTATCCAACACCAGTCCGCCGTTGACCAGACGGTCCTTGTCCTCCTTCGGCATCTGGCTGCCCCACATATGATACCGCCGCAACTGAGCCTTGACCCGGGCGATCAGCTCCGCGGAATTGTAAGGCTTGCTGATATAGTCATCCGCCCCCAGGGTCAGCCCCGACACCTTATCGCTCTCCTCCGTCTTGGCCGAGAGAATGATGACCGGGATCTTGTGGCGCTCCCGCAGCTTCATCAAAGCCGAAAGACCATTGAGCCGGGGCATCATCACATCCAGCAGGATCAGATCCACCTCAGCGCTCTCCAGCACCTCCAAAGCCTCCATGCCGTCGTAGGCCGTCAGCACATGATATCCTTCGTATTTCAGCAGTTCGCCGATGGAGTAGACAATCTCGCGGTTGTCGTCCACCACCAGTATGGTTTCCTCTTTCACAGCATTTCCTCCATAACACGGAAGTATCGGGAACCACAAGGACACCCGATACCCGTTTTCCCTTCTGCAATTGTAAAGATACCGCCGGGATTTTAAGAAAACCCGGAAAAAATCTTAAGAGAATCTTAAATTTTCTCCACCACCCCGTTGGTGGCCAGCACCGAACACTTCTTCTCCAGGGTCAGCGGGCCGCCCTCCAAAGTCGTGACCTTTCCCCCGGCCTCCTCCACGATCAGAGAACCCGCCGCAAAATCCCAGGGGCTCAAGACACACTCGAAATAGAGCTCCGCCCTGCCGGCCGCCACATTGCACAGATCGATGGCAGCCGATCCGCTCCTTCTCAGATCCAGCGCCTTGTCGAAATATTTCCGGGCCAGCGCGAACGTTTGGTCCGCATACTCCTGATAGTATGGCGCAGTGCCGAAGATCACGATTCCCCGCTCCAGAGGCTCATCGGATACATGGATAGCCTTGCCGTTGCAGTAGGCTCCCCTTCCCTTCTGGGCGTAATAAAACTCCTCCAGATACGGGTTGTACACCACCCCGGCCACCCGCTGACCGTCCGCCGTCATGCCCACGGAAATGCAGCTGGCGTGATAATCCTTCATAAAATTGGTGGTTCCGTCGATGGGATCGATGATAAATGCCTGCCCCTTTTCGATGGAGGCGTGGACATCCTCCTCCTCGCCCACAAAGACAGCCTCCGGGAATACCTCGCCCAGGCAGCGCTCAGCCTCTTCCTGCACTCTGCGGTCATAGTCCGTGACAAAGTTGGCCTTTCCCTCCTTCTCGTCTACGACCATCCGGCTGCGGTCGGCATGCCTGATCATCTGTCCGCAGCCGTAGATCTGGGCAATCATTTTTCCCACATACAGATCCTTCAGCTGTTTCAGAACCTCCGTCTCCCGGTCCAGCCCGTCCAATTCCCGGGGCAGGTAACGGCTGCCGGCCTCCCGGCTCTTCTCCCAGGCCTCCCGGCGGATCCGCCGGTTCACGGCAAAGGCCTCCGTGGCCGTGGTCTTTACACCGCGATATTCCATGTCCTGCTCGTAGCCCTCCAGCTTTCCCTCCTGCCGGCGGTCACTGTTCAGGCGACAAATATAATAGTAGGAACGCATCTGAAAATAATCGTCCCCCTCAAACCAGTCAATGTTCTGTTCAAACACGGTGCCGAAACAGCAGCAGATCGTCACATCGGTGTAGCCGGTTTCCTCGGCAATCTCCCTCTTAAGCGCCTCCTCGTGAGTCTCGTTCTCCTGCACGCCCCCGCCGGGGAACTTGTAGTCTCCCAGCCGGGTCTGCACCATCAGCAGCCGGTCCCTGTCGTAAATAATGCCCCGCACCGCTGTCCGGCGAATGAATGTTATCTCCTCCTGGCGTTTTCCCTCGGGAAGCTCATCGTAAATCAGATTGATATTCAGCATGGGTTGGTTCCTCCTTGCAGCCGATCCGCTCTTCTTTTTCGTTCCGCATCCGGGTTCATTCTTCCTGCCCCCGATGCCTGTCGGATCTATCATATCACAGCAGACCGCTCCATGCAAAAAAAGAAAAATTGTGATATAATCCAGTAAGATTACGCTCCCCTGACCGGGGAGGACGCCTGAGAGGGGAGAAAACCGCCATGTCGTCAGCTATCTGCCGGGAAAAACTGAAAAAATCCGCCGCCACCTTCCGGAAAAACTTTCTGGATGTGTGGCCGGTCATTCTCTTTTTCATTCTGCTGTTCTCCGCCATGGTGGGGATTTTCGGCCTCCGTTACGCGGTCATCGTCTCCGCCTTTACCACCAACTTTAAAATCCGCCGGAAACATGAAGTTACCGGCTCCTACTTTCTGCGGCTGATCTTTAACAGTTTCCTTTTGTGCCTGCTGGCCTATGCCGCCTCCCTGCACCTGATCGCCTGTATCGCCATCAACCTGATCGTGCCCTTTCTGCTGATTCTGATCCACAGTTCCCAGTTCAGCCCCAAGGGATACTTCGCCTACACCATGCTCTTTGTCTTTCTGGAGCTGCGGCCGCCGGACGCTGCCCACATTCCCCAGGAATTTGCCGCCCTCTCCCTCGGTCTCGCCTTTCTGATCGTCGGATGCCTTTTGTACCGGACGTTTTTCAGCCGCCCGAAAAACCGGGAAAAGGAAGTGCGGGACAGTCTCATGGAGCTGGCCTGTCTCCTCACACAGATCGCCGACCGGGAAATTCCTTCCGACGCCGCCGCCAAAATGGAGAGCCTGGAGCTGAAATTTCAGAACTACTCCTACCAGAGCCACCGGCTCTTCTCCAAAAGCCGCCGGCACAGCCAGATCTACGATATGCTGGCCATCCTGTTTCAGCGGGCAGCCTATCTGGTTACCGATGATTCCTGGCACGTGGAATTGAACGGGAAACACACACAGTATCTCCGACGGCTCTCCTCCTTTCTCGGCAGAGCCGCCGGGCGTTTCTCTGTCGACGGAGACAATTCCGCCCTGACTGCGGAGGCCAGGGAACTGCTGGATGATATGCCCCTCTCCAACGGCCGCCTGCGGATTTTTTCCAGAAGCTTCCTCCACATGCTGATTCTGCTGATGCAAACGCTGGAACAGGTTCTGCCGCAGGATGTCCGGCACCGCCGTCCGCCCCTGTCCCGCCGCCTGAAAAAATTTACAGAAGATCTGAAGTGCCGCTGCCGGCTGGAGGCTTTCGAGTTCCGCTTTGCCCTCCGCTGCGCGCTGGTCGTTACCATCGGCTATGTCATCAGCATGCTCCTGCCGCTGCCCCGGGCTTACTGGCTGCCCATCAACGCCTTCATCCTGATTCAGCCCTCCATGGAGGAGAGCGAACACCGGATGCGGACGAGACCCATCGGCACGGTCTTAGGATGCCTGGTGGAAGCCGTCATGGGGCCGCTGCTCCCGGGAACCGCCGCCCGCTTTATCTTCGCCCTCTTCATGCTGTCCATGATGTACTGCGCCACTCCCGGCACCTGGAATCATCCGATCTTTTCCACCTGCTACGCGCTGACACTGACCTCCATGAGTATGGGCGCCACTACCGCTATCGAGCTGCGGATCCTCTATATCTTCCTGGCGGTAGCCCTGGTGTTTCTGGTCAACCGTCTGGTATTCCCCACGCCGGCGGAAAAACAGCTGGCCATCAACCTCCGACGGCTGCAGCGTCTTCTGGGCTCCTACTGGGGCATCGTCTCCGACGCGGCCCAGGGAGAGCACAGCCTGCCCGTGTCCGGGGAAATTTTGAGCTATTACGGCATGCTCTACCATCGCTGCGTGGAACAGATCCGCGCAGTTCCCGCAAAGGAGCAGCGGGAAGCCCTGCGGCCTCTTCTGATCGGCCTGTGGCAGATTATGTCAGAGCTGGAGCAGATTGCCTTTCTGGTGGGATCCGGCACCCTGGAGCGAAGAGATCTGGCGTCCGTCTATCTCTTTGCCGGGGCGGAGCAGAAGCGCATCGCAGGTCTCTCCGCGGCCTCCGCACCGGTCTCCGGCAAATCCGCACCGGCTTCTAAAACCTCCGCGCTAACCCCCGGGGCGTCCGCTTCAACCTCCGGCGCTTCCTCCCCGCTGCCCCAGGTCATCTCTCCCGACCTTTCCTACGTCCTTACCCAGTACCGGGAAAATACCGAACGGCTGACGGATCTTCAGCGGAAAAATCCCTTCTTCTCGTAGGGTCTGCTGGAAATATCCAGCACCCGGTATCCGGTGGGCGCCAGGCACTGCCGGATCGCCGCCTCCTCCAGCGGCTCCTCGCTCAGGATGACCGCCTCTCCCTTTTTGTGGGAGGAGGTCACTTTTTTTACCCTGCATCCGCTGCGGATCGCCTCATTCACATGGGACTCGCACATTCCGCAGGCCATGCCGTCAATCTTTACCCTTGTCTCCGTCATCTTCTCTTCCTCCTGTCTCTCACATCATAACATGCAAAAAAGCGGCAAGGATGTTAGTTCATCCTAACCGCTTTCATTATAACACGCATCTCCTATTTGTCAAAGAGACCTTTTAAGACCGCCACGCAGCCCTCGATACCCAGGCGGGAGGAGTCCAGGACAATGTCATAATTTTCCGGATCCCGCCAGTCTCTGGAAGTGTTTGCCTTGTAGTAGGCAGCCCGTTTCCGGTCAAAGAACTTCCGGATGGATTCCATCTTCTCGGGAGGAAGCTGGTAATCCTCCTGAATGCGCTTCTTTTTCGCCTCGCCGCTGTAGCGGATAAAGACGCGCACCAGCCCCTGCTTATCTTTCAGGGCCTCGGCAGCGCAGTGTCCCAGGAACACTGCCGGCCCGCCCACAGCCATTTCCTGTATCTGTTTCTGCTCCTCCAGGAAAAGGCGTCCCTCTCCTGTGACCATATCGGCGTCCGCATTCTGGGACTGGCTCATGAGAAATACCGTGTACAGGAAACTGCCGGTGGATTTCTCCTCATAACGCTCCAGCTCCTCCACCGTGAAATGGTGCTCTTTCGCCACCCGCTCCAGAATCTCGTGTCCGTAGCAGGGAATGCCGCAGGCCTCCGCCAGCATATTCGCTATCTTCGTGCCGCCGCTTCCGTACTCCCGCTCAATCGCTACATATCTGCATTTCATACTTCTTCCTCCCTTCAGGATGCCTGTTCAAACTGACTGTTGTAGAGTTCCGCGTAAAATCCGCCCTTATCCAGAAGTTCCTGATGGGTGCCGCTCTCGATGACATCCCCGTCCTTCAGCACAAGGATCAGATCCGAGTTCTTGATGGTGGAAAGCCGGTGGGCGATGACAAAGGAAGTGCGGTTCTTCATCAGTTCATCCATGGCATTCTGGATCTGAAGCTCAGTTCTGGTGTCTACGGAGCTGGTGGCCTCATCCAGGATCAGCATGGGCTTGTCGGCGATCATGGCTCTGGCAATGGTCAGCTGCTGTTTCTGCCCCTGGGACAGGTTGACCTGATCGTTGAGCACTGTGTCATAGCCCTGGGGCAGCGTGCGGATAAAGTGATCCAGGCCGACAGCCTTGCAGGCAGCCTCCATCTTGGCGTCATCCACCCCTTCCGTGCAGTAGATCAGATTCTCCCGCACGGTGCCCTCAAAGAGCCAGGTATCCTGAAGCACCATACAGAACTGAGCGTGAACATCCTCCCGGCGCATATCCTTCGTGGAAACGCCGTCGATGCAGATCTTTCCCTTCTGAATCTCGTGGAAGCGCATCAGCAGATTGACCAGCGTGGATTTTCCGGCGCCGGTGGGCCCCACAATGGCGATCTTCTGTCCCGGACGCGCGCTGGCGGAGAAATCATGGATGATCTCCCGGTCTGTCCCCTCATATCCGAAGGCCACATGCTCGAAATCCACATAACCCTCAGCGGTTTTTCCCCATGGCTTCTTGTCGCTCTCATCCTCCATCTCCTCGGCTTCCAGGAAGGCAAAGACACGCTCCCCTGCTGCCGCCGCCGACTGGAGGGACTGTACCGCCTGGGCCATCTGAGACAGCGGCTGGGTAAAGTAGCGCACGTACATCATGAAAGCCACGATGACCTCGAAGCCGATGGTACCGCGCATGGTCAGCACCGCACCGACGATACAGACTGCCACATATCCGAAATTTCCGATGAAGGTCATCAGCGGCTGCATCAGGCCCGCCAGGCTCTGGGCCATAAAGGCACTGTCCTTCAGCTGATTGTTGAGCCGGTCAAACTCCCGTCTCGCGTTGTCCTCGCCGTTGTAGGCCTTTACCACCGTGTGGCCCGTGTAGATCTCCTCCACATGGCCGTTCAGCTCGCCGAGGCTGCGCTGCTGCCGGGAGAAATATTTCTGGGACCTGCCGGTAATCAGTGTCATCAGGCCGAAACCGATCAATGTGGCTGCCACCGCTGTCAGTGTCATGATGCCATCGGTTATGAGCATCATGAACAGGGAGCCGAAGAACATGGTCAGGGCCGTGACCAGATTTCCCACACTCTGATTGAGGGACTGGGAAATCATATCCACGTCGTTGGTAACCCGCGAGAGCACGTCTCCGGTGGACGTCTGGTTGTAGTACCACATGGGCAGACGGTTGATTTTTACCGAGATATCGCTCCGCAGTTTCTTCGCCACGTTCTGAGTAACCGTACTGGTAATAAAATGCTGGGTAAAGGTCAGCAACGCGCTGCACAGGTAAAAGATGACCAGCGTCATGCCGATGGCCCATACCGCGTCCATGTCGATCCCGGTCATCATTCCGTCGGTAATAACCTTTGTCAGATCGGAAAGTTTATCCGGTCCCAGCAGCGTCAGAACCGTTCCGGCGACGGCACAGAGAATGGCGATGCCCATTGCCGGCAGATATCTACGGCAGTAGATCAGCATCTTTTTCCATGTGCCCACAAAGTCCGCGGATTTTTCCGCCGGCCCCCGGCCCATTCCCATGCCCCGCATTCCGCCGCGAACCGGCCGGGCCTGGTGCATTCTGCTCTGCTGTGATGTATCCTGTCTGTTATCCATCATGCCAACTCCTCCTTTGAAAGCTGAGAATACGCGATCTGACGGTACACTTCACACTGTTCCATCAGCTCCTCGTGGGTGCCCATTCCGGCGATTTTGCCATCCTCCAGCACGATAATCTTATCCGCGTCCCGGATGGTTCCGATCCGCTGGGCCACAATCAGTCTCGTCGCATCCCTGCACTCATGTGCCAGGGCGTTTCGCAGAATCCGGTCCGTCTTGTAATCCAGTGCCGAGAAGGAATCGTCAAAGATCAGAATCTCCGGTTTCCTGCAGACTGCTCTTGCAATGGATATCCTCTGCCGCTGGCCGCCGGAGAGGTTTCCTCCGCCCTGGGCCACATAGCCGTCATAGGTGCCCTCCAGCTTGGAGACGAACTCCTCCGCCTGGGCTGTGCGCACGGCGTCCTTCACGTCCTCCTCGGTAAATTCTCCCCGGCCGTTGTCGCCAAAGGCAACATTGGAGGCGATGGTCCCGGAAAACAGCGTAGCCTTCTGGGACACATATCCGATCTTATCGCGCAGCTGCTTCTGGCGGTATTCCTTCACATTGACGCCATCCACCAGAACTTCCCCTTCCGTAGCGTCATAAAACCGGGGAATCAGGTTGATGACGGTACTTTTTCCACATCCGGTGGCTCCGATAAAGGCCACCGTCTCGCCCTTGTGGGCGGTAAAAGTGATATTCTCCAGCACCGGATGTTCCGCGTCGGGATAGCGGAAGCTCACATTGCGGAATTCGATCTCTCCGCTGCCCTGCTCCCGGATATTTCCATCGCCGTCCTCAATGGCCGGCTCCGTATCCAGCACCTCATTGATTCGTTTCGCAGCCACCGACGCTCTGGGCAGAAGAATAAAGATCATAACCAGCATCATAAAGGACATAACAACCTGCATCGCGTACTGGGAGAACACGATCATCTCGGAAAACAGCGTGAGCTTATCGCCCATGGCCGCTTCCTGGATCAGAAACGCTCCGATCCAGTATACTGCCAGCGTCAGTCCGCTCATGACCAGCTGAATTCCCGGGGTAAGGAAACACATGACCCGGTTGGCAAACAGCTGGGTACGCTTCAGATCATCGTTGGCTTTCTCGAATTTCGCCTCCTGATAGCCCTCCGCGTTGTAAGCCCGGATAACCTGCAGTCCCGTCAGATTCTCCCGGGTTACCCGGTTTAAGTTATCTGTCAGCACCTGCATCTTCTTGAACTTCGGCATGGCAAAAAGGATGCAGGTTCCAACCACGCACAAAAGAACCACCACGGCAATGGCTGTCGTCGTGGTCCACTGCCAGTTCCTCCCTGCGATCTTGCCTATGGCCCACACAGCCATGACCGGCGCCCGCAGCAGCACCTCAAGTCCCATGACGATCAGCATCTGCACCTGCATCACATCGTTGGTGGACCGGGTAATCAGGCTCGCGGTGGAAAACCGTCCGATCTCCTCCATGGAAAAAGACTGCACTTTGTCAAACAGATCATCCCGCAGATTGGCGGAAAAATTGGAGGAAATTCTGGCGGCGCACACAGCGGTGGCAACGGATGCCAGCAGCGTCCCCAGCGCACACAGAAGCATCATGCCTCCCGCCGCCAGAATATCCGACATGGCGCTTCCCTCCGTCTGCACCAGCATGGTAATCTCCGACATATAATCCGGCATGGTCAGCGTCAGCCACACCTGGATCAGAATCAGCACGAAGGCGACCGCGGATAAGGCCCATTCCTTCGGCGTAAACTTTCTCAGCAATTTCAGCATCTTATCATTCTCCTTTCCCCTGTCTCTCTTCTCTCATCTTCTCCGTAATCCGGTGGATCTGCCCGGTAATCCGAAGGTACTCTCTGGTGTCTTCCTCCCCCAGTTCCTCGAAAATACCGCTGATATAGCGGATCGTCTCCTCGTACTTTTCCTGGAGATGTTTTCCGCCGCTCTTTGTCAGCGCCACGTATACCTTCCGCCGGTCCGCCTCATCGTGCTCCCGCTCGATGTATCCCCGCTTTTCCAGCATATTCAGAATGTTCGTCACACGTCCCGGCGACAGACCCATCAATTTTGAGATATCCCCCACCAGAACCTTTCTTCCGCAGTTGAAAATGCACAGCAGCACCCCGGTCTCCCCCCGCGGCGAGATGGACTGTTCCTCCTCCATCTTCCGCTTTGCCTGCATAAACTGCATCTCACAGAATGTTCTCGCGTATGTCTCGTAATCCATCTCATTCCTCCTGACGCAAAAATACTTTCTAATAGAAATTTCTACTAGAAAGTATTTTACGCTCTTTTTCCATTATGTCAAGAGAAGATTTTACGCTCCCGGAATCTTAACTATTCGACGACAGCGCTCGCCGGATAAACAGTGTCGAGATGGCGGCTGCCGTCACGTTTGCCAGCGGAAAGGCGTACCAGATACCGTCAAGCCCCATCCACCCGGAGAGAAGCGTCAGCAGGGGAATCAGGCACAGCACGTTACCGCAGAGAGACAGAAACAGCGCAGTTTTCTTTTTCCCCACCGCCTGAAAGTACATGGTCTGAACCGCCTGTATCCCCGAAAAGGCCGTCCCCGCGGCAAAGATCCGCAAAATATGTCCTCCCATCCCGATGACGGCCTCATCCGACGTGAAAATCCCTGTGATGAGAGGTGCCCCCAAAAGCATCAGAAGAAAAGCGCCGATCCCGTAACAGCCCAGAATGCCACAGGACTTTCTCATTGTCTCCCGCACCCGTCCGAATTTTTTCTCCCCGAAATTATAGCCCACAATCGGCTGCACTCCCTGCACCAGCCCGGTCACGCACAGACCCAGAAAGGTCCAGATCTTGCTGACAATCCCGTAGGTGGAGATCGCCAGATCCCCTCCCTGCTCCCGGAGCAGACGGTTGACCACCACCATGGCGATGCTGTAGCCCATGGTCTGCAAAAAGGAGGGCAGCCCCGTCAGAAGAATTTCCCGGAGAAGGGGAAAATCCGGTCGAAAATGGCGAAGGCGGATTTTTCTCGTCCGTTTCGGAGAGAGGAAAAAGTACCAGACGCTCATACCCATGGACACGCACTGAGCCGCCACGGTACCGATGGCCGCGCCGGCAATCCCCATATCGAAGCCGAAGATCAGTACCGGATCCAGCACCATGTTGATGGACAGCGGGATAACCCAGATGCACATGGCATATCGGCTGCTGCCCTCCGCCCGGATCAGATTGGAAAATCCGGTGCAGGTTACAGCTCCCAGAAGAATGATCCGCAGATATGTACGCGCATAGGGCAGAAGCGACGGCGTTACCCCCATCAGATACAGCAGCGGATCCAGAAAAAGCAGCCCGAAGACGGTAACCAGCAGCGCCACCGCAAGAAAAAAAGCAAAGGAATTGCCCACCGCCCGGGACGCCCGCTCCCCGTCCTTCTCCCCCAGAGCCCGGGAGATCACGGAAGCTGCCCCGCTCCCAAGCGTTGTAGTCACCGCCGACAGAAAGACAAAGAGGGGAAAGGACACCGCCAGTCCCCCCGCCGCCTCCGTGCCGACGCCCCTGGCGATAAAGAAGGTGTCCGCCAGATTATAGATGTTGTAGGCCAGAACTCCCACAATGGATGGGAGGGCCATCTTTCGGATCAGCCTTCCCACCGGCTCTGTGCCGAGGAACGTTTCCTTTTCCGCCATGTTTTGTTTGCGATCTCTCCCTTTTACCATTACTACCCTTCCAGCTTCTCCAGTTCCTTCAATGTCTTTTTCAGATTTTTCCTGGCAAATACCTCCTGCAGTTTTCCATAAACCGATCCGCCGAACCGAAAAGTTTCTGCGATCATAATTGTCAGCACATACATGCGGTACAACAAGAATTTCCGCACTTCTGTCCCGGTATACGCCCGGATCTCATCGCTCTTTTCCAGATAAGTCTCCAGCAGTACCTTCTCCTTCCGGATATCGTCGCAGAAAATAAAAGCCGTTGGAAAATCGCCGATGGGATCTCCCCAGAACGCCCGCTCCAGATCCACAATGCCGGAGATATGCCATCCGTCCGCGCCCTGTTTTACAAAGATATTGCCCTCGTGGCAGTCAAAATCCACCAGCGCCGGCACTTTCGGCGTCTCCAGACAGTCTCCATGCGCCTGCAACGCGTGTTCAATCCGGTCATAGGGTATTTTCTTTTTCAGCCTTCTTCCATCCTCCAGCACCATTCCCACCATCTGATAAAAGGCTTCCTTCCAAGTGGCAAACTGCTTCTCTTTCTCCTCCGTAAAATATCCGAAATAGGGGCCTTTCACACTGTGCATCTGGGTCAGAATATACGCCAGCTCTCTTCGGATCTGTGCTGTATCCTTATCGGACAGTTTCCTGGAGACCTCCGAGAGCACGGATCCCTCCATGACCTCCATGAAAAAATAATTGCTCTT
>ERZ1643249.1498-NODE-1498-length-23357-cov-8.970947_pt1 | contig 23357 bp, 20 predicted proteins | sample MGYA00579263_ERZ1643249 | MGnify/ENA primary metagenome ERZ1643249 (study PRJEB29033, sample SAMEA4952264) | chicken gut metagenome | biome: Broiler Chicken; feature: Gastrointestinal Tract; material: Caecum | place: Ireland | collected 2018 | study: Broiler... | reverse complement strand
CACCAGACTTAAGACCAATGGTACAATTAGATGGTGGTAGATTTGCAACATCAGATTTAAATGATTTATATAGAAGAGTTATAAATAGAAATAACAGATTAAAAAGACTACTTGAACTTGGTGCACCAGAAATAATTGTAAGAAATGAAAAAAGAATGTTACAAGAATCAGTAGATGCATTAATAGATAACTCAAGAAGAGGAAGACCTGTTACAGGAGCTGGAAACAGACCACTTAAATCTTTATCAGATTTATTAAAAGGAAAACAAGGAAGATTCCGTCAAAACCTATTAGGAAAAAGAGTTGACTATTCAGGACGTTCAGTAATAGTAGTAGGACCAGAATTAAAAATCTATCAATGTGGTCTACCAAAAGAAATGGCAATTGAATTATTCAAACCATTTGTTATGAAAGAATTAGTTGGAAGACATATAGCACATAATATAAAAAATGCAAAAAGAATGGTAGAAAGATTAAGTCCAGAAGTATGGGGAATACTTGAAGATGTAATAAAAGATCACCCAGTAATGCTAAACAGAGCTCCAACACTACACAGATTAGGTATACAAGCATTTGAACCAGTTTTAGTAGAAGGTAGAGCAATAAAATTACATGCACTTGTATGTGAAGCATTTAATGCTGACTTTGACGGTGACCAAATGGCAGTACACTTACCATTAACACCAGAAGCACAAGCAGAATCAAGATATTTAATGATTGCAACAAATAACCTTTTGAAACCTCAAGATGGTAAACCAGTTGCTGTACCAAGACTAGACATGATTTTAGGAAGTTACTATTTAACAATGACATTAGATGGAGAATTAGGAGAAGGAAAATATTTTAAAGATCCTGATGAAGCATTACTTGCATACCAAAATGAAGCAGTATCAATTCATGCAAAAATATTTGTAAGAATTACAAAAGAAATAGATGGAGAAATGAAATCTAAAAAGATCCAAACAAGTGTAGGAAGGATAATATTCAACCAAGGAATTCCACAAGATTTAGGATTTATTGATAGAAAAGAAGATCCATTCCAATATGAAATAGATTTCCCTGTTATGAAAAAATCAATGGGAACAATAATAGAAAGAACAATTGATAAACATGGATTAATAGAATCTGCTGAAGTAATAGATTATATTAAAGCACTTGGATTTAAATATTCAACACTTGCTGGTATAACATTCTCAGTTGCAGATGTTAAAGTTCCAGAAGCTAAAAAAGATATACTAGCAAATGCAGATCAAGAAGTAGAAAAAGTTAGAAAACAATATAGAAGAGGTTTAATAACTGATGATGAAAGATATCAATCAATAGTAAATATTTGGGAAAAAGCAACAAATGATGTAAGTAAAGCAATGGAAGAAAACTTTGATGACTTAAACCCAATATATATGATGGTAAAATCAGGAGCCCGTGGTAATATGAACCAATTAAGACAAATTGCTGGTATGAGAGGACTTATGGCAAGTACAACAGGTAAAGCAGTAGAAATACCAATTAGATCATGTTTCCGTGAAGGTCTAGATGCATTGGAATACTTTATATCATCACATGGTGCACGTAAAGGACTTTCAGATACAGCTTTAAGAACAGCAGACTCAGGATATTTAACAAGAAGACTTGTAGATGTATCACAAGATATAATAGTAAGAGAATATGATTGTGGAACAAAAGATGGATTAACAATAGAAGATATTAAAGATGGAAATCAAATTGTTGAAGGATTACAAGAAAGACTTGAAGGAAGATTCCCATTAGACGATATTTTAGACCCTCAAACAAATGAAGTAATTGTAGACAAAAATACAATGATTAATAAAGATATTGCAAAACGTATAGTAGATGCAGGTATAACAAAAGTAGTAGTACGTTCTGTAATTGCTTGTAGAGGAAAACACGGTGTATGTCAAAAATGTTATGGAATGGGATTAGCAAGAAGAGACTTAGTATCAATTGGTGAATCTGTAGGTATTATAGCAGCTCAATCAATTGGTGAACCTGGAACACAGCTTACAATGAGAACAATACACTCTGGTGGTGTTGCTGGTGTAGCAGACATCACACAAGGTCTTCCAAGAGTTGAAGAAATCTTTGAAGCAAGAAAACCAAAGGGAGTTGCAGTAATTACAGAAATAGATGGAAAAGTAAAAATATCAGAATCAAAGAAAAAATTAGAAGTAATAGTTACATCTAAAGATGATTCTAGAACATATGTAATACCATTTGGATCAAAACTAAAAGTAAAAGATGGAGATGAAGTTAAAGCTGCAGATCCATTAATAGAAGGGTCAATAAACCCATCTGAAATATTAGCAATAAAAGGACCAGAAGGCGTTTACGAATATGTTATTTCAGAAATTCAAAAAGCATACAGAAATCAAGGTGTTGATATAAATGACAAACATATAGAAGTAATTGCAAGACAAATGCTTCGTAAAGTAAGAGTGGATGATGGAGGAGACACAGATATGTTCCCAGGATCATTAGTTGATATGTATGAATTTGAAGACAAGAATAAAGATGCCGTAGAACAAGGTAAACGTCCAGCTATAGGAAAGAGAGCATTATTAGGTATAACAAAAGCTTCTCTTGCAACAGACAGTTTCTTATCAGCAGCTTCATTCCAAGAAACAACAAGAGTATTAACAGAAGCAGCAATAAAAGGAAAAGAGGACAACTTAATTGGATTAAAAGAAAATGTTATAATTGGTAAATTAATTCCAGCAGGTACTGGTATGAAGAGATACCAAGAAATTAAAATTGAAGTTGAAGGAGAAAATGAGCAAAAACAAGAAGAACAACAACCAGAAACTGAAGTTAAAGAAAAAATAGAAGAAGTAAAAGTTGAATCATAAAAAAAAGATGGAATAAAATCCATCTTTTTTTATTTAGAGTTAGAGAATGTATCTTGTACTTTTTGCTTAATTTTAAATTGTATAGCATACATAATAAGTGAAAAAATCGTTGAAAGTATAGCTAAATAATATATATATAAATCAAATCTAAAAGGTAAATTAATATGAAATTGATTTATTACAAGAGAACATACTATAGCTAAATAAAATAATGAAGTTGCAAGTTTTCCATACCATTTACTATAAACAACAACATCATCTTTTTTATAAAGGACAGAAGCAGTAATTACAATAGCACACTCCTTTACAAAAACAACAGCTAAAATCCACCAAGGTAATATATTTAAAATAGTTAATGCTAGTAATAAAGATAATTGTGTTAGTTTATCAGCAAGAGGATCGATTAATTTTCCAATATCTGAGATATAGTTATATTTACGAGCAATATATCCATCTAAAATGTCTGTAAAAGCTGAAATTGTAAATATAACTATACCAACAAAATAGTGACGAGAAATTACTGTTCCAAAAATAAATGGTATTAATATAAATCTTACTATAGTTAACATATTTGGAATATTTTCTTTTCTCATATTTATATAAATCCTTCCTAATTACAAGATGTCAATTTAAAATACATTAATTTTCAATTCATCATTTTCAACATCAACAACAACTTTTTGACCATCTTTAACATCGCCTTTTAAAATCATCTCAGAAATTTCATCTTCAATATATCTTTGAATAGCTCTTCTTAAAGGCCTTGCACCATATTTTAAATTAGTACCTTTAGACAATATAAATTCTTTAGCTGCTTCAGAAACTATTAAGGAAATATTTCTGTCATTTAAGGCCTTAATTGTATCTTTTAACATTAGATCTACAATTTGAAGAAGTTCTTCTTTTGTTAAAGGATCAAATACTATAATTTCATCTATTCTATTTAAAAACTCTGGTCTAAAAACTTGTTTTAAGTTTTCTTCAATTTTATTATTATCAACAGTTCTCTTATCAAAACCTATTGAATTATTATTTAAATTTGAACCTGCATTTGATGTCATAATAATAATTGTATTTTGAAAACTAACTACATTTCCTTGAGAATCAGTAAGTTTTCCATCATCTAGAACTTGTAACAAAATATTAAAAACATCTGAATGAGCTTTTTCAATTTCATCAAAAAGAATAATTGAATAAGGTTTTCTCTTTACTTTTTCTGTTAATTGACCAGCATCATCATATCCTACATAACCTGGAGGTGCACCTATAAGTTTTGCTGTAGAATGACTTTCCATATATTCAGACATATCAACTCTAATTATAGAATCTTCTGAACCAAACATTTCATAAGCTAAACTTTTTGCAAGTTCAGTTTTTCCAACACCTGTAGGGCCAACAAATATGAAAGATGGTGGACGTTTTGTACTTTGAAGTCCTGCACGTTTTCTTCTAATTGCACGAGATACAGCACTTACTGCTTTATCTTGACCAATTACCCTTTTGTGAAGATTTGTTTCAAGATTTAACAACTTTTGTGTTTCGGCTTCAGTTATTTTTTTAACTGGAATTTTAGTCCAATTTTCAATAACTTGAGCAATATCTTGAATTGTTAAATATTTTGGTTGAATAATACTATTTAAATGATCAATTTCTTCAATTAATTGACATTCTTTTGTTTTTAAATCAGCAGCTTTTTGATAATCCTCTGTAGAGTCAGCTAAGGCAGCATCTTCTTTTTGAGCTTGAACTTTTGCAAGTTCTTGTTTTAACATTTCTAATCTAAACAATTCTTTATTTTCAAGATTAATTCTAGAACATGCTTCATCTAATATATCAATTGCTTTATCTGGTAAAAATCTATCATGAATGTATTTTTCAGACATAATAACAGTTTGTTTAATAACATCATTGGAAATTTTTACCTTATGGTATTCTTCATAATATTTTTTTATACCAGCTAAAATTGAAATAGTATCATCTATATTTGGCTCTTCAACTAAAACTTGTTGGAATCTTCTTTCTAAAGCAGAATCTTTTTCAATATATTTTCTATATTCTCTTAAAGTTGTAGTACCAATTAATTGGATTTCACCATTTGCAAGAGATGGTTTTAAAATATTTGCAGCATTCATTGAATGTTCTCCATCACCAGCGCCAATAATATTATGAATTTCATCTATTACTAAAATGATATTTTTTAGTTCTTTACATTCATCTATAATTCCCTTCATACGTGCTTCAAATTGCCCTCTAAATTGAGTACCAGCAATAACAGCTGTCATATCTAATAAATAAACTTCTTTATTTAAAAGTTTAGCAGGAACATTATTATTAGCAATTTTAATAGCTAAACCTTGAGCAATTGCTGTTTTACCAACACCAGGCTCACCTATTAAACATGGGTTATTTTTTGTACGTCTATTTAAAATTTGAATTACTCTTTGAATTTCTTTATCACGTCCAATAACCATATCAAGCTCATTATTTTTAGCCTTTAAAGTTAAATTAGTTCCAAAAGTATCAAGAAATTTCTTCTTCTTTTTAGTTTTTTTAGGTTCAACTTTTACTTTTTGTCTTCCAGTATTTGAAGAATTATCTTCTTCTGAAGTTTTAGAATTTTTTGGTATGAAATTTGCAAAAATAGAGCCAATAGGAATGCCCATAGCAATACCTTCTGAAGAATTTTCATCATCTAAATCATCTTCAGCATTCTCAAAGTTATCTAAATCTACACTTTCAATATTATCTAATTTCAAATTTGAAGATAAATCTTTAAATAAAGATTCTAATTGTTTAGACATATTATTCATATCTATATTATTAACTGAATTAGAATTATTTGGGTTAGCATTTGTATTTTCAGGAACATCTAATCCACGTTTTTTTGCACATTCTTTACATAGCCCTTCCATAGAAGAAACGCCATTTTCTATTTTGTTTATAAATACTACTGCTGTATTTTTTTTACATTGTGAACATATCATATATTATTATTCCTCTTTTCCTCATATAATATTATATATTCTACATTAATTTTTCCAAATAGTCAAGAGAAAATACATTTTAGGACTAGACAAAGGAAAAAAAATATGCTATATTATTTAATATGCTGATGTGGCGGAACTGGCAGACGCACTGGACTCAAAATCCAGCGGGAAACCATGTGGGTTCGAGTCCCACCATCAGCACCAATGACGTATCTGTCCGAACGCCATCAAACAGAATTGATACAAAATCAATCAGAAAATAAAATCTGGTTGATTTTTTGGGTTTATTATATTATCTTCAAATATAAATAAAAAATAATCAAACATTTGAAGAAATTAAGCACATTGATGTACAGATAGGTTCAGGAGCAGAGAGAAAGCAAAAAGACTACAAATTAACTGGATATGCTTGTTACTCATAATAAAATTGGAAAAATAGTCAGAAAAGCTATTAAAGAAGCGGCTCGGAACGATGCCAGAAAATTTGCCAACACCTAAGAAAAGTTTAAAACAACTTGAAAAAGAAAATAATAAAAACTTAATAAAACAAGATAAATAAAGCAAATTTAAGAATTCGTAGTATCCTGCAAAGAAATGTGAAAATTTTGTAAATTTTAGCGCTTAACTATTGACATTGCTAAAAATAAGATATATAATAAGCAATGTAAATAGGAATTAACCAAAAGGTTAATACTTATATACAATTTACTGCAATGGTGTCAACACATAAAACTAAGGAGGTAATGTATTATGATGATGGTACCAAGAAGAAACTCAAATGGATTAGATATTTTTGATGATGTTTTCGCTGATCCATTCTTTAGTGAAAAAGAAAACAGAATAATGAGAACAGACTTAAAAGAAAAAGAAGGCAAATACTATTTGGAAATTGACATTCCAGGATTTGACAAAGAAGACATTAAAATTGAACTACAAGACGGATATTTAACAATATCTGCAGAAAAAGACGATGAGAAAGAAGAAAAACATGCAAAATACTTAAAGAGAGAAAGATTCTCAGGAATGTGTTCAAGAAGCTATTACGTTGGAGACAATGTAAAAGAAGAAGATATTAAAGCAAATTTCAAAAACGGAATATTAACAGTAGAATTTCCAAAAGAACAAGAAAAGAAAATTGAAGAAAAGAAATATATCCCTATCGGAGAATAAAAAAAGGTGCTCTAAAATAGAGCATCTTCTTTTGCTAAAAAATAAGATAAAAATTAATATATAAAAAAGGAGAGTATGATTACATCATACAATAAAAGAAATGAAAACAAAGGTTATATATTTTGTACACGGAACAACATTTGATAATATTAATGGAAAATGCAGTGGATGGAAACAAGTAGAATTAACAGACTTAGGGAAAGAAAGAGCAATCAAGCTTGGAGAAATAAGAAAAGATACACATTTTGACATTATATTTACATCTGATTTAATAAGAGCAATCGAGTCAGCAAATTTAGCATTCCCAAAAGTGCAACATATACAAGACAAAAGATTAAGAGAATGTAATTATGGAGATTTAGACGGAAAAGATAAATCTTTAGTAATTTATGAAGAACACATAGAGAAACCATTTCCAAATGGAGAATCTTTAAAAGATGTAGAAAAAAGAGTAGAAGATTTTATAAAATTTTTAAATGAAAAATATCAGGGAAAAACAATAGGAATAGTTGCTCATAGAGCCCCACAATTAGCATTTGAAGTATTAACTAAAAAAATAACTTGGGAAGAAGCAAACAAAAATGACTGGAGAAAAACAAAATCTTGGCAACCTGGATGGGAATATATAATATAATTGGCTTGGCTCTAAGAAATGAATACAAATGTGAAAGTTTTGTGAATTTTAGCACTTAACTGTTGACATTGCTAAAAATAAGATATATAATAAGCAATGTAAATAGAAATTAACCAAAAGGTTAATAATATAGATTAATTACAACAAGGTGTCAACATATAAAAATTTAAGGAGGTAATTATTATGATGATGGTACCAAGAAGAAACTCAAATGGATTAGATTTTTGGGATGAAGTTTTCGCTGATCCATTCTTTAGTTCAAAAGAAAACAAAATAATGAAAACAGACTTAAAAGAAAAAGACGGAAAATATTTATTAGAAATTGATATTCCTGGATATGACAAAGAAGATATTAAAATAGAATTAAAAGATGGTTACTTAGTAGTAACTGCAGAAAAAGATGATGAAAAAGAAGACAAACATGCAAAATACTTAAAAAGAGAAAGATTTTCAGGAATGTGTTCAAGAAGTTATTATGTTGGAGACAATGTAACAGAAGAAGACATAAAAGCAAGTTTCAAAAACGGAATATTAACAATAGAATTTCCAAAAGAACCAGAAAAGAAAGTTGAAGAAAAGAAATATATTCCAATTGGAGAATAATAAGAAAAATAAAAAAGGTGCTCATAAAAGAGCATCTTTTTTGTACTTATTAAATATTAAAATTTTTTTAATATTATTGTCAAAAAACAATTAATATGCTAACATACCATAGTATAAACTTTTAACAACAACAATAATTATATAAGAAAGGGCAACACTAAAAGTGAAAATAAAAGAATTTATAAGAAAAAACATAAAGTGGTTTATATTATTTACATGTTTAATAGCCGTTATTGGAATATTAGAAGATGTGTTAGAAGACGAAATTTTAACATTAGATATATATGGATACAATTTAATATCTAAATATCTAATTTCTGATTTTTTTACTCCAATAGCCAAAATAATAACACAATTAGGAGGAGCAATTTTTCTAATAATATTATCATTAGCACTAATAATATCATTAAAAAATAAAAAAGTAAGCATATTAATTTTACTCAACTTAATAATTTCAACTACATTAAACCAAGTACTAAAATTTATTATACAAAGACCAAGACCAACAGAATTTAGAATAATAGACGAAAAAGGATATAGTTTTCCATCAGGACATTCAATGGTAAGTGCAGCATTTTATGGCTTTCTAATATATTTAATATACAAAAACATAAAAAACAAATACTTAAAATGGGGACTAATCACATTATTAAGTTGTATAGTTCTGCTAATAGGAACAAGTAGAATATATTTAGGAGTACATTATACAAGTGATGTAATTGCAGGATTTTTAATATCAATTTCATATTTGATTATTTTTACCCATTTTTCAAAAGAATTCATGAAAAATGAACAAAAACAATAAAAACTATTGAAAAATTAGGAAAAGTATGATATTATAACATTATGTTTAATAGATAGATTAAAAAAAAACCCAATTTGCAGTTTTTGTTTTAATCTATTTTTTTTATTTTTTATGCAAAAGGGAATAATAGGAGGAAAAATAAATGAACACAAAATATGTATTTGTAACTGGAGGAGTAGTATCAGGACTAGGAAAAGGAATAACAGCAGCATCACTTGGAAGATTGTTAAAAAATAGAGGGTATAAGGTAACAATTCAAAAATTTGACCCATATATAAATGTAGACCCAGGAACAATGAGTCCATATGAACATGGAGAAGTATTTGTAACTGAAGATGGAGCAGAAACAGACTTAGATTTAGGACATTATGAAAGATTTATAGATGAAAACTTAACACATAACTCAAGTGTAACTATGGGAAAAATATATTCATCAGTAATCGAAAAAGAAAGAAGAGGAGATTACTTAGGAAAAACAGTTCAAGTTATACCACATATTACAAATGAAATTAAAGAAAAAATCTACAGTTTTGAAAACACAGACACAGACATTGTAATAACAGAAGTTGGAGGAACAGTAGGAGATATTGAAGGATTATCTATAATTGAAGCAATCCGTCAAGTAGGATTAGAAAAAAATCCAGAAGATGTTGTTTATATACATGTAACACTATTACCATACATATTTGGTTCAAACGAAATAAAATCAAAACCAACACAACACTCAGTAAAAGAATTACAAAGTTTAGGAATTAAGCCAGACATATTAGTATGTAGAACAGAACAAGACATACCAGAAACGATAAGAGAAAAACTTGCACTATTTTGCAATGTAAGAAAAAGCAGTGTAATACAAAATAAAACTGCAGACAACTTATATGCTGTACCACTAATGTTAGAAGAAGAAGGACTAGCAAGAGAAGTTTGCAACCACTTAAGATTAGATAAATACATACCAGACAATAGAGAATGGCAAAAGATGATTGATGATATAAGAGAAATTGGAGACGAAAGTGTAAATATAGCAATTGTAGGAAAATATATAAAACTAGAAGACTCATATTTATCAGTAATAGAAAGTATACATCATGCAGGATTTGCAAATAAAGTAAATGTAAATATAAAATTAATAGATAGTGAAACAATAAATTCAGAAAACGCAAGTAAAAAACTTGCAGATTTAGACGGAATAATAGTACCAGGAGGATTTGGTAATAGAGGAATAGAAGGAAAAATAGAAACAATAAAATATGCAAGAGAAAATAACATTCCATTTTTAGGAATTTGTTTAGGAATGCAAATGGCAGTTGTAGAATTTGCAAGAAATGTTTTAGGATTAAAAGACGCAAGTTCAGCCGAATTTACTGAAACAACACAAAACCCAGTAATTCATATAATGGAAGACCAAAAAGAAATAGACAAAAAAGGTGGAACAATGAGACTTGGAGCATATCCTTGTATTTTAAAAGATGGTACTTTAGCAAAAGAATTATATGGAACAGAAAAAATTTCAGAAAGACATAGACATAGATATGAATACAATAATGAATATAAAGAAAAATTTGAAAATGCAGGACTAATATGTTCAGGAACATCACCAGACGGAAAATTAGTAGAAATTGTAGAATACAGAAAACATCCATATTTTATAGCAGGACAATTCCATCCAGAATTTAAATCAAGACCAAATAGACCAGCCCCACTATTTGTAGGTCTTGTCAGAGCAGCAAAAGTTGTCAGTGGGGACGGAGATTTTGACAACAATTGTCAATAGGGACGGAGATTTTGACAATAATTGATATCATTGAGAAATAAAGAAAGGAATTTACTATGCAAAATATAATGGAAGTAGTTGGAACAATGTTCTTTAAAGATGGAAAGCTATTGATAGACAAACCTCGTTCCAAAAAAACTTTTCAAATGATAGGTGGAAAAGTAGAAAAAGGAGAAACTATTAAAGAAGCGGCTATAAGAGAATGTCATGAAGAATTAGGAGAAAAGGCATTTTTTGATGAAGAAAAAATAAAATTCATAATGGATTTTGAAGAAATTGCAACAAGTGATCCAAACAGGAAAATACATATGAACATATTTCAATATGACGATGATTTAAAAGGTGAATTAACTATTTCTGATGAGATAGAAAAATTCATGTGGTTTGGAGCAGATGATGATAAAAATCTATTATCAAATACCTTAAAAAATGAAATTATTCCATATTGCTTAAAAAATGGTCTTATAAAAAGTGTAGAACAAGAAAGATAAAATTAAACTAGATATTACTAAAAAAGTGATATCTAGTTTTTTGTGTCAAAGGGGACGGAGATTTTGACAACAATTGACATCATTATAAAAAAATTAAAAAAATTGCACCCAAATTAATGAAAAAAATCATCTATTAAGTGAAGAAACATTGAAAGGAGGTTAAATAAAATTGGAAGATATAATCAAACGAGTGCAAGAAGGTGATGAAATAGCATTTAAACAATTAACGCAAAGTATTGAAAATGATTTATATAGAGTTGCAAAAACACGACTATCAGATGATGATGACATAAAAGATGCTATTCAAAATACAATGATAATTACATATAAAAATGCAAGAAAAATAAAAGATATTAATTGTTTTAAAACATGGATGATTCATGTGTTAATTAATGAATGTAACAAAATTTATAAAAAAAATAAGAAAAATAATGAGATTTTTAATAAACTCATAATTGATTCAGGATTTGAACATCATGAAGATCCAATTCAAGAAGTTAATAATAAAATGAGTTTTGATAAACTTATAGAAAAATTAAACTATGATGAGAAAATAGTTCTAACTTTATACTACAATAGTGGACTTTCTTATACTCAAATTTCTAAAATTCTAAAGATTAATGTTAATACAATAAAAAGTAGATTAACAAGAAGTGTAAACAAATTAAAAAGATATTATAAGGAGGTAAAAATAAATGATTCAAAATGATGAATTTGAACAAAAATTGATTGAGTATTTTCAAAAAGACCAAGATCAAGATATTCCAGAAAAAATTAAAGAAGGAATAAGAAATATAAATTTAAATAAAACCAAAAGAAATGTTAGCAAACCAAAAATAAATTTAAAAAGAATAATTGTAGCAATAGTATCTATTCTAACAATGTCAACAGGAATAGTTTTTGCAAAAGATATTTCAAAATTTACTCAAAAATTATTTTTTGATAGTAAACAAGGAGTAGAAACAGCCATAGAAAACGGATATATTTATACAGAAGAGGAAGAAAAAAATCAAGAAAAAGAAATCGAAATAATCAAATCTGAAAATACAAATACACGCATTTCAAGAATGATAATGGATGATTATACTCTAGACATTGAAATGATGATAAAAATAGAAGATAGTATAGATTTGGCAGGAGTAGAGCATATTGATTTTCCAGATATGATTATCACAGATGATATGAATAATATTTTATATTGTGTCAATAACGAAAAAATAAAGAGCTTTTGTGATGAAAATGGATTACCAAATGATTACGAGTCAATAAAAGAATTTTATATTAACACATCATCTAATGTCTTTATGAAAAATGTTAGCGAAGAATTTGCTACTATTGAATGTAATTTAACAGCATCAGGAAATAAATTTCCTGTAAGTAAAACAATTTACATTCAATTAAATACTATAGAAATAGAAAAAGATACTCAAAAATATGTAATAGAAGGAGATTGGAACATTAAGTTTACTGTACCAGAAGAATTTGTGGATAGAAAAACAGCAATATATAGAGTTAAAAGTTGTAATAATGAATATGTAGAAATTAATTCTATATATGCAGAAGTTTATGAAACAGGAATGAGATTTGATATGAGTATGTATTGGGGAGATTATGAAGAATGGAGTAAAAAGGCTGATGAAATTCGTAAACAAAATGTGTTAGCAAGTCAGTTAATAAATTTTGAAAAATCATATGTAGAAAATGAAAATGGAGAAAAATTCTATTCTTCAAAAAGCTCATATGCAGGAAATGGACTTACTACTGATGGAAAATTAAGAATGTGGAATACTTTTGATTTGACCAAATATAACATGACAGATAAATTGAAAGTTGTATTAATAACTATTGATAACGAACAAATTATAATAGAATTAGAAAGATAAAATTAAACTAGATATTACTAAAAAGTGATATCTAGTTTTTCTGTTCTAAACTCGGAGCAATTTGAATATAATAATATGAAGAAAAAATGTGAATATTTTGTGAAAATTAAAAAAAGATATTGACAAAAGGAAAAATAGGGTATATATTATTAGCAGTCAAGCAGATAAAGTGCTAGATTATAAAAATAGCAAATAGTTTGACTAGAGAAAGGAATGTGATAATTATGATAAAACCATTAGGTGACAGAGTATTAGTAAAAATGCAAGAAAAAGAGGAAACTACAAAAAGTGGAATAATCTTATCAAGTCAAGCACAAGAAAAACCACAAATAGCTAAAGTTATTGAAGTTGGTGCAGGAAGATTAGTTGACGGAAAAAGAGAAGAAATGGAAGTTAAAAAAGGAGACAATGTAGTAGTAAGCCAATATGGTGGAACAAAAGTAAAATATGAAGGAGAAGAATACATCATATTAAGGGAAGAAGACATTTTAGCAATAGTAGAATAAAAAATATATTATTAAAGAATTAATGAATAAAAAGGAAGGAAGGATTTATTATGGCAAAACAAATTAAATTTGGAGAAGACGCAAGAAAATCTTTATTAGAAGGTGTTAATAAATTAGCAGACACAGTAAAAGTTACATTAGGACCAAAAGGAAGAAATGTAGTATTAGACAAAAGTTATGGAGCACCACTTATCACAAATGATGGTGTAACAATAGCAAAAGAAATTGAATTAGAAGACAAATTTGAAAACATGGGAGCTCGTCTAGTAAAAGAAGTATCAACAAAAACAAATGATGTTGCAGGAGATGGAACTACAACAGCAACAGTTTTAGCACAAGCAATGATAAAAGAAGGAGTTAAAAACGTTGCTGCAGGAGCAGACCCAATGGCAATAAAAAGAGGTATAGAAAAAGCTGTTGATGGAGCTGTAAATGAAATAAAAGAAATATCATCACCAGTTAACGGAAAAGATGATATTGCAAGAGTAGCAAGTATATCTGCAAATAACACAGAAGTTGGAGAATTAATTGCAGACGCAATGGAAAAAGTATCTAAAGATGGAGTTATAACAATTGAAGAATCAAAAACATCAAATACAGAATTAAATGTAGTAGAAGGAATGCAATTTGATAAAGGATATGTATCTCCATATATGGTAACAGATACAGAAAAAATGGAAGCAATTGTAGATAATCCATATATCTTAATAACAGACAGAAAAATAAGCAACATTCAAGAAATATTACCATTACTAGAAAATCTAATGCAATCATCAGGAAAACTAGTTATAATCTGTGATGATATTGAAAGTGAAGCATTATCAACATTAATATTAAACAAATTAAGAGGAGTATTAAATGTTGTAGCTGTTAAAGCACCTGGATTTGGAGACAAGAGAAAAGCAATGCTAGAAGATATTGCAATTCTAACAGGTGGTGAAGTAATATCTCAAGATTTAGGAATGGAATTAAAAGATACACAAATATCACAATTAGGTAGGGCAAAACAAGTTAAAGTACAAAAAGAAAATACAATTATTGTTGATGGTTCAGGAGATAAAAATGCAATTGCAGCTAGAGTAAAACAAATTAAAGCTCAAATAGAAGAAACAAAGAGTGAATTTGACAAAGAAAACTTACAAGAAAGACTAGCAAAAATTGCTGGAGGAGTTGCAGTAATTGGTGTTGGTGCAGCAACAGAAGTTGAAATGAAAGATAAAAAATTAAGAATTGAAGATGCTTTATCAGCAACAAAAGCAGCAGTAGAAGAAGGAATTGTAGCTGGTGGTGGAACAGCATATGTAAATATTATTCCAGCAGTAGAAAAAGTTGCAAAATCACTTGAAGGTGGAGAAAAACTTGGAGCTGAAATAGTTATAAAAGCACTAGAAGAACCAGTAAAACAAATTGCAAGAAATGCTGGATTAGAGCCAGCAGTAATCTTAGAAAATGTTAAAAAATCTGCAGTAGGATTTGGATTTGATGCAGACAAAGAACAATATGTAGACATGAAAAAAGCAGGAATTGTTGACCCAACAAAAGTAACAAGAAGTGCATTACAAAATGCAGCCTCAATTGCAGCAATGGTATTAACAACAGAAAGTTTAGTAACAGATGCTCCAGACCCTAAAGCTTGTGGATGTGGTCATGACCACGAAGTAGAAGGTGCAGGAATGTATTAATAAAATAGTTTAGAAAGGGACTGTAAAAAGCCCCTTTTTTCTTAAGATATAAACTAAGAAATGTGAATTTTTTGTAAACAATTTGAAAAAAAGATAAAAATATGTTATAATTAATAGTACATATTAATTTGCCTAAAAGGCAGGAGGTATTAATAATGGAAAATGTTATAAGACTTGATCGAGACAGAATCGACCCCAGAACCATGCAAATGTGGAGAATGCCGGGGTGGACGCTAGAAAAAGGCAAGTTCCACCCGTTCGGTAAGTTTTATCTGAATATAGGCATGAACGCAGAGGCGTTCGTTGTTGTAAATCAGAGTGGGGACGTAGTTTCAATCAAGATTTGGCCGTACTACCACAGGTAAACGGCTACCATTCCATTATTTGATGAGAGTCAAGCTTTGCTTAAATTGAAGCAGAGCTTGGCTCTTTTTGTATTAACTTTTTGTCAATAGAATAGTAAAAAACTATTAATAAAAAAAATTTAAAATATACGCAAGTTACCATAATATATTGAAATAATTAGTAATAAATGTTATAATATTATTGGCTGTAACAAATGGTCTACAGCACATTTTTAGACTGCATAACTGGGGAGTGAAATATATGAAAAAAAATTTAAGAGGAAAAAATGGAATATCTATTAGACTTGTAACCCAAAAATTAAAAAAAGAAATGATAAAAACACCACCACAAATAGGTAATAAAAGAAGAATTAAGAATTCTTTTGAAAGTGGAAAACTAACAACATCAGATTGGAAATACATTAGCATAGGTTTAAAAACGTTAGATAGAATTGTTAATGAAGGAATTTTTGTACAAGAAAATCAATTATTATCAGGGAAAAGTAATGTAAGTAGAATAAAAAAAGAAATCTTAGGATTTAAAGAACTAATTCAAGATTGTATTAATAGATTAGCAAATAGTTCAAGGGATGAGTATGAGTTCCAAAAAACAATTGATTTATTATTAGATTATTCTCAAATAACACAAGCTGCTAGAGATGGAATAATAGTAAAACAAGAAAAAAGAGTAGAAAAAATAGATGGCAAAGAAAAAGAAACAATTTATGATACAAGTATGACTCCAAGAGAAGTATATGAAATTTTAAGAGAGTATGAAAGACAAGCCGATAGGTTACAATTTGATAAATTGAATAATTATTTAGAATTAGGACTTGGTTTAGCAGGAACTGTTGGTACAATTATAAGAAATAATCAAACAAAAAATAAAACAAATAGAGTTTCTGTACCTATTATTACTATAGGAACAGTAGTTGTTGGAGGATTAAAGTTATTACAAGGAATGATGAAAAATGATAATAGAGAAAAATTATGGCAAATGAGAGATGAAGAATACAAATTGAGAAGTGATTTGCTTAATAATGAACAGATTAGTGCAAAAGCAGAAGAAAGTGCAATAAAAAGTATAAGAAATGTAGTAAATGAAGAAATAAAATTACAAAATAAACTTGGAAATAGTATATTTATGTATGATTTGGGATTAGATTTAGCTGAAGCATTAATTTCTGGAGCATATATAAATAGTAGGATACAAACAAAAGAAAATGGAAAGATAGATGGAAAGTCATTGGCTTATGCATTGATTAGTTTACGAAGTGCTAAAGGAATTGCAGGCAATTTTATAAGTACTGTTCAAGGAATGGTAAGTAGTAGACAAGATGAAGAAGAGTTTCAAGAAACTTGTAAAAAAGTGCAAGAAATATTGAATCAAATGGAAGAAAAAGTATATCCATTAGAAGGTGCAAAACATTCTTTTGATTCTATATCAATCAATGATTTTATAGGTAACTTTTATCCCAAAAAAGATTATGATAGTGGAGAAATTAGTTATGCTACAACTATACGAGTTCCAGAATTTAGTATGAAAAGAGGAGATGTTGTATTACTTTCTGGAGAATCTGGAGCAGGAAAAAGTACATTTTTAAGATTTTTAAAAAGAGGAGATATAAATAATCGAAAAGCAATAAAATTAGACAATGGTGAAAAAGTTGACAATTTAGGAGAAGAATACATTTCATTTAGACCAAGTATAAATTTAGGAGATGAAACTAATGTGTTATATCAAATAACTGGAAAGAAGAATATATCTGATTTATCTAAAGAAGAACAAAAAAATTTAGAAAAAATATTAAAAAAATTAAAGTTTGATGCACCAAATTTACTACAGCAACTATCAACAAAAAAATTTATGGAGTTCTCTACTGGACAACAAAGAAGATTAGCATTATCTAAAGTATTTTATAGAATTGATGACGGAACATCAGTAATAATTGTAGATGAACCAGTTGGAAATGTAGAAGATAGTCTTATAAGAGAACAATTAGAGATGATAAAAAAATATGCTAAAAGAAAAAATGTTATGCTACTTCTTACTACACATAGGTTAGATTTAGCAAAGGATTTGGCAACAAAGAGATATAATATTAACAAAGATGGAGTGATGGAACAAATACCTGTTAAAAGTAAAGAATTAGAAATCTAAATTTAAAATTCATAAAAAATCAATTGACTTTTTTCGATATTATATTTATAATAATCTGTGGCAATAAATAAAAATAAGCAATATGGAAATAATACAAAAAGAAAAAACTAAAGTAAAAATGCAATTATAATAAATAAAAAAGAAAGGAATGATAATATGGATTTTGAACAATGGAAAGGCTTTGAAAAAGGCGAATGGAAAAGAAAAATAGATGTAAGAAACTTCATTCAAAAAAACTACACACCATATGAAGGAGACTCATCATTTTTAGCAGAAGCAACAGAAAAAACAAAAAAATTATGGGACGAAGTACTAGCATTATATGAAAAAGAAAGAAACTCAAATGGTGGAGTATTAGATATAGACACAAAAACAATATCAACAGTATCAGCACATGATGCAGGATATATAGATAAAGACTTAGAAGAAATAGTAGGACTACAAACAGATGCACCTCTAAAAAGAGCAATAATGCCATATGGAGGAATAAGAATAGTAGAAAAATCATGTGAAGCATATGGAAGAGAAGTTGACCCAGAAGTAGACAAAATATTCCATACAGTTAGAAAAACACATAATGATGGAGTATTTAGTGTATACACACCAGATATAAGAGCAGCTAGAAGTTCCCATTTAATAACAGGACTTCCAGACGGATATGGAAGAGGAAGAATAATAGGAGACTACAGAAGAGTTGCATTATATGGAGTTGATGAATTAATAAAAGAAAAACAAGAAGACTTAGAAGAACTAGATGTAGATGAATTTTCAGAAAGTGTAATAAGAGAAAGAGAAGAAATATATGAACAAATAAAAGCACTAAATGAATTAAAAGCAATGGCTTCAAAATATGGATTTGATATTTCAAAACCAGCATTAAATTCTAAAGAAGCAATACAGTGGTTATACTTTGGATACTTAGGAGCAATAAAAGACCAAAACGGAGCTGCAATGAGTATTGGTAGAACTTCAACATTCTTAGATATTTATATAGAAAGAGATATAAAAAATGGAGTATTAACAGAAGAAGAAGCACAAGAATTAATGGATCACTTTGTAATGAAATTAAGACTAGTTAGATTCTTAAGAACACCAGAATATAACGAACTATTTAGTGGAGACCCTGTTTGGGTAACAGAAAGTATTGGTGGAATGGGAATTGATGGAAGAACACTAGTAACCAAAAACTCATTTAGAATTTTACACACATTAGAAACATTAGGACCAGCTCCAGAACCAAACTTAACAGTATTATGGTCAACAAGATTACCAGAAGGATTTAAACAATATACAGCAAACTTATCAATAAAAACATCATCAATCCAATATGAAAATGATGATGTAATGAGAGCAACATTAGGAGATGACTATGGAATAGCTTGTTGTGTATCACCTATGAGAATAGGAAAACAAATGCAATTCTTTGGAGCAAGAGCAAATTTAGCAAAAACATTATTATATGCAATAAATGGTGGAAGAGACGAAAAATCTGGAAAACAAATAACACCAAGATTTGAACCAATCACATCAGAATATTTAAATTATGATGAAGTAATGTATAAATTTGACCAAATGATGGATTATGTTGCAAAAATTTATATAAAAGCATTAAATGCAATACACTATATGCATGATAAATATTCTTATGAAGCAATTGAAATGGCATTACATGACAAAGATGTTTTCAGAACAATGGCATGTGGTATAGCTGGACTTTCAGTAGTTGCAGACTCACTTTCTGCAATCAAATATGCAAAAGTAAAAGTAATTAGAGATGAAACAGGATTAGCTGTAGATTATGAAATTGAAGGAGATTATCCTAAATTTGGTAATGATGATGATAGAGTAGATCAAATAGCAGTTAAAATAGTTGCAGAATTTTTAAAGAAATTAAAGAAACATCCAACATACAGAAATTCAAAACACACATTATCAATTCTAACAATAACATCAAATGTAGTATATGGAAAAGCAACAGGAAACACACCAGATGGAAGAAGAGCAGGAGCTCCATTTGGACCAGGAGCAAATCCATTACATGGTAGAGACACAAATGGTGCATTAGCTGTAATGAACTCAATTGCAAAACTACCATTTGAAGAATCAGAAGATGGAATATCATATACTTTTGCAATTACACCAGGAACACTTGGACAAGATGAAAAAACAAAAGTAACAAATTTAGTAAGTATGTTAGACGGATTTTTTGCTCAAACAGGACATCATATTAATGTAAATGTATTTGATAGAGCTTTACTTGAAGATGCAATGGAACACCCAGAAAAATATCCTCAACTTACAATAAGAGTTTCAGGATATGCAGTTCATTTTACAAAATTAACTAGAGAACAACAATTAGATGTAATAAATAGAACAATTCATGAAAGAATATAAAAAACAAAAAAGTTGGAAGTTAAAAAATTACCTCCAACTTTTTTTATACAAAATTTCTTTTTAATAATTATTATGATTATTATCATCATAATAATTAGATCTTCTAGAATTTGTGCTAGAATAATACCAAATTAAACCTACTATAGCTGCTGCAACAGCTGCAATAATAAGCCAAGTCCATACATTTGTTGACATACCTAAAAAATTATTATTATTATCAAGAGCTCTAGTGTTATCACCAGTTGCAGTTCTTGTTGCAGAATATCCAGTAGTATTATCAGTAGCTTTCATATAATTATTATTTGTATTATTATTATCCATTAAATCATTCATTCCATTATTTACGCCATTCACAGTATCTTTTATTGCATTTCCAGCCCCGTTAGCAGCATCTTCCATAGCATTTTCAGCACCACCAACAGCATCTCTAACACCATTAACCATATCATTACCTGCATCTTTTAATGTATTTGTGGCATCAGTTGCAAAACATAAAGAAAATGATAAAGAAAAAACTAAAGCAATAGCTAAACCTAGTGTAAAAAATAACTTTTTATTCATGATATTCACATTCCTTTCTAAAATTTAACAATTAAAGGTTTAAAAATAAAACCTATTTATATTATTAAATTATAAAATTAAAATATACTTGAAAAATATTGCAAAAATACAAAAATTCATATAAAATATCAAATGTTGATATATTTGTCATAAATGAAAGGAACATAAATCAAAATGAAAATAATAAACAACCCACAAAACATAAATACTACAAATTATGAAGAATTAAAACAAAAAGATGAAATAAAAACAAGAATTTTAAAGTTTTTAGCATATAAAAAAAGAACAGAACAAGAAGTAAGAAATAAATTTAAACAAGAAGTTAATGAAGATATTTTAGAAGAAATAATTGAATATTTAAAAGAAGCAAAATATATAGATGATAAAGAATTCATTCAAAAACAAGTAAATGAATATAAAACATTAAAAACTATGTCAATAAAAGAAATAAAATATAAACTTTTAGAAAAAGGTTTAAATAAAAAATTAATAGATCAATATGTTGAAGATAATAAAGAAGAACTAGAAGAATATGAAAAAAAATGCATTGAAAAAATTCGAAATAAGAAAATAAAAACAATGGATGAAGATAAAGTTAACCAATATTTGTATAGAAAAGGATATAATATAGGAAGATTTTAGAAAGGAAAAACTAATAATGGAGAACTTATTAAACAAAAAAATGTATTCAGTAAAATTAGAAAAATTTGAAGGACCACTAGATTTATTATGTCATTTAATTGACAAAAATAAAATGGATATATATGACATAAATATTAGTAAAATTACAGACCAATATATTGAATATATAAACCAAATGGAACAAATGAATTTAGATATAACAAGTGAATTTTTAGTAATGTCATCAACACTTATATATCTAAAATCCAAAAGCCTATTACCTAAAATAGAATCTAATACAGAAGAAATTAGTGAAGAAGAACTTATAAGAAGAATAATAGAATATAAAAAATACAAAGAAGTAACACAAAAACTAAAAGAAGCATTTTTGCAAAATTCTAAAAAATTTTATAAAAATCAAGAAGAAATAAAATTGCCAAAACAAAAAATAGAAAAGGAATATACTCCAGATATAATACCAAATATTTATGCCAATATTTTAAAAACTAATACAGAAAAAATAAATGAAAATGCAGCAAACATAGAAAAAATAGCAATAACAGAAAAATTTTCTGTTGGAGATAAAGTAAAAGATATGTATAAAGCATTAATTAAATATAAAAAATTTACTTTTAATAAATTGTTTTCTATAAAAAAACACAGCAAAAATGAAGTGGTTACAGCATTTACAGGACTACTAGAGATGTCTCGTAGAAGTAAAATTTTAACACAACAAGATAAGCTTTTTGGAGATATTGAAGTCGAAAAATATCACAAGATTTCTTAAAAAATTTCAAAAAACAAAATAAGTAAATAAAAAATGGAAAAAATAATATTAAAATCATTTAGAAAAGAGATGATAATATTGTTTTTTCTTTTTATTTTAATAATTATAATTTTTTTATTTATTGCAATATATACAAGTAAAATTAGAATAGAAATAAAAAATTTAATTTTTAATACAGAAGCGGAGAAAAAAGTAGATGAAAACAGTAAAATAAATGCATCAATATTAATCTTTAATAAGTTTAAATTATTTAATAAAGATATTAAATTTGAAAAACAGGATATGGAGATACAATTTTTAAAGAAAAATGATATAAAAATAGATTATTTAGAATTATTTCGTAACACAAATATAGAGATAGTGGAATTTGATTTAAAAGCAAATATAGGAACTGAAGATGCAGCTTTAACAGCTATAATAGTAGGATTAGTTTCAGCTATTATAGGAATAGTTGTAAAAAATCCAAAATTTCAAATTAATCCAGTTTATGCAAATAAAAATTTATTAGAAATTAAATTTAATGGTATATTTAATGTACAAATGATACATTATATATATAAATTATTAAAAAATACTATTAAAAGAGAAAAAACAGAATTTACAAAAATAAATGCTAAAAATGAAAGGTTTATAGGTAAAACCAAATTAAAAACCTAAATATTTTTTGTTAGGAGAATATTATGGGAGAACATCCAATAGAAAATTTAATGATGACAGCAATGACAAGTATTCAAAATATGGTAGATGTGAATACTATTGTGGGAGAACCAATTCAATCAATGAATGGAATTACAATAATTCCTATATCTAAGGTAAGTCTTGGATTTGCGGCAGGTGGAAGTGAATTTAATGGAGAAACTATGAAACAATATAAATTAAAAGATAAAGATGAGGAGATTGAATATAAACTACCTTTTGGAGGACGGAGCTGGAGCTGGAATGTCCATTAATCCAGTAGCATTTTTAGTAGTTCAGGAAAACAATGTAAAGCTAATGCCAGTTGACCATTCTTCTTGTATAGACAGACTAATTGACTATGTACCAGATTTGATGCAAAAAATAAATGATATGTTTAATAAAACAATCTGTC
>ERZ1643249.1494-NODE-1494-length-23408-cov-56.315548_pt1 | contig 23408 bp, 57 predicted proteins | sample MGYA00579263_ERZ1643249 | MGnify/ENA primary metagenome ERZ1643249 (study PRJEB29033, sample SAMEA4952264) | chicken gut metagenome | biome: Broiler Chicken; feature: Gastrointestinal Tract; material: Caecum | place: Ireland | collected 2018 | study: Broiler... | reverse complement strand
ATTTCCACGCCGGTGATTCTGCGCAACTCTTCGTACATTGCCCGGACTCCCATTTTCGGACGATTCTTTGATTTCAGTTTATTGCTCATGACCTCTGTTATCGCTCCTTTCCTAAATTTTCTCAATCTGCACCATATTTTTAATTTCCTTGCAGTGCGCACACCATAGGTATTTCATGTGCCCTGGAACTGTCATTCTTCCAATGGATTTCGCCGCATAAGCCCTATTCCCGCAATCGGGGCACTGAAATACCCGGATTTTGTATTTATGCTTTTTCATCAGTCTCCAAAAATAAGGAAAATGGATAAAAAGAACAGAAATATTAAAAGCAGGAGAATTGCAGTCCCAATAACACTTACTAAAAGTCCATATTCAATTACTTGTGGAATAAACCACAGTAAAAATAAACCAATCATAATAAGTGTTCCAACTATTTTCTTGATTACTTTTCTCATTCACTTGTCCTCCATAACACTCAACGCAACCGCTACATCTTCAATAAATTCATCCGGTATGTAAATCCCTGCCTGCATACAGATTGTGTACTGGACTTTTGCAATGCTCTGTATGCTTGCACCCTGTTTCTCCATTGTTTTTGTCAGGGTTTTCAACAAGTTTGCCACACCACCATGAGAATTTGGACGTTTGCCGTTCTCTAACATCTGTTTCTTTGCTTCTGACACATTAAATTGCATTTGAAACTCCCTCCTTTTATCTGCAAACCAGTTCAAAAATTTTTGGAACAATACCATAAAATCCATTGTCTTGAACATGGCGTATTCCACATCGCTGTGATACTCTTCTCGCATAAATGCCGTACATATTTTCTCTGCATTCTTATCAAAAAACGCCACGCATTTATCATGGCACATGGCTCTCGGTTTCGACATGCCAACCAGATATGTGTTAAACCATCCAAATTCGCCGTCTACAAAGTTTTTGAACGGATTAGTAGGAATATCTTCCATATCTCCCTTAAGACGTACAATCGGCGGATTATGACGTTCTACAACCTGTCTGCATAGGCGTTTCAATGCGCTTTCGCATACTCTCTCAACCACGCTTTACCACCTCAATATTCAGTTTCACCCTCTTTGGTATTTTCGCCGGAAACGACACATCTTTTGTACTTTAGATTATCTTTTGTAGAAGTGTTATTTTATAAAATCGTCCAAATTTACTACATTAAAATTGTTTTTTTAAACAGGAAAGAAATTCTTCTTTTGCTTCATCTGCCATATAATCAACACATTCTTTAGGTGTCATATTACGATAATGACTATATAGGCAAATTTTATCCCCATTTCTCATTACAATAAACCATCTATCTTGTGTTGACGATACAAAGTGACACCAATACAATCCGTATGGATAACCGTCTTTTTCAAATTCACTCAATACAATTATTTTCTTAAATCTATTCATTTCCCACGCTTAATCCTCCGTTTCTTTTTCTTGCTACCGGCGAACTTGCCTTTCTGCCGGCCGTAGATGAATTGGTTGAAATTTGTTCGGGTCATTCCTCATCCTCCTCAAACCACTTCTCAATCTCCGCCAGAACCCGTTCATTCACTTCCGCCGGAAGCCCGAGAGGTTTCCAACGGTCAACGCCCCGCCATTCCAGAAATGACGGCTCCCATTCGTCAATTCCGAGTGAATCCAGATTCCATTTTTCGCTCACGTCAAGAAAATAGTCTTTCTTTGAATGTAGCCAATCAGCCTTACGATACTGATATATCCACGGTGTCTGACTGCCATATTTATGTATCACCACACACAACTGCTTGTCCTGCGGTCTAATTTCATATTCTCCCGAAAACCACCTGTCGTCCGGGATTTCGATTTGTATTTTGCTCATACCAAATCACCTCGATATAATCTCTAACATCGTGAATAATTTTTGTGCATTTTCTTTTTTAACAAGACCGATATTCTCACTTTCAGAAAAAACCAATTCATAATGTTTAGAAAGTAAATCACAAACATCAAGTTCCGACATCACAGCAATTTTTTCCGCAGATGCAAGTTTTTCTTTTAATGCTAATTTTCTTACTGCTATTTCCATTCCCGTATAATTCAATTTATCACTTAATTCTCTGCCAGTCATTCAATCCCGCCTTTCTCGATAATCTCAATAGCTCTGTGATATGCCCGTGATTCTTGATAATATCCACTTGCCTTATTGTCTAATTCAGCATATGTGCTTTGTATTCCTGCGTCATGTGACGCTTTTTCCCATGATTTCAATTCCTCAATCACCTTTTCCTTGTCAAAGGCTATACGGCAATCAGAAATTGTTCGCAAAACAACGTTAAAAACTTCTGCATATAACTTCATATCATCAGAAGATACATACGGGCTTATTGCCCAACAATCTCTTATAGTTTCGATTTGACTTTTAATTGTTTTCCGTCTGATTAAATCATTACTCATTCGGCGTCCTCCTGTTCTGGTTCCGCAATCGGCGAAAGCCCCAGGCAAACATATCCCGGTGCCAAGTACAAATCATCATCAAGAATGTACGTTATGATTTTCCAGTGTACATTTCCTGTATAATACCCTAATCCACGAATATCCTCGATGTATTCCCGTAATTCCAGCACGTCTCCAATCTTGTAATCCCTGTCGTTTTTTCTGATTTCAAAAGTCTTTATTCCACGCTCGCTGTCTTCATAATATTTGGCGTTAAGTTTCAACTTATGTATTTTCATCTTCCGTTCCCTCCAAATTATCCCATTGGATAGCCTGTCCACATTCATGGCAGAACTTATCGACATTCTCATCTATACCTACCATTTCCCCGCAATTCGGGCAAAGAAGATATACAGTCACATCTGCGTCAACGTAGGCTCCGTTTTCATCAATTACTGGTTTGATTTTAATGCTATCTTTCGGAGCTTTTGGCTTCTGCTTCTCCACCGCTTCACGGCACTCTTCCACGGTTCCGATTTCCCGATACTGTCGGATTTTTTCTAAGGCATTGAGTACACCATGTGTTAGGCTTTTATCTATCGTCACTGTGCAATCTATATTTGCTTCTCTACACGACCTTATGTAACTTATTAATCGTTTTATCTCTCTATCTACATCTGTCATTTTTCCTCGCTCCTTTCCGGCTTGTACGGCTCTGGCAGAGGGCGCCAGGCGAGAACAATATCAATTCCTTTCTCGATCTGTACCCTCTTTGGCACGTCTCCGTGTTCGAAATCAATGTATGGCTTGGTAAATTTATTATCCACGAACCAGAACAGGCAAAACCAGCTTTCGTAATCTGGATTATACCATCCTTCTGTAACCCCGTACTTTGTCATTACCTGATATTTCGGGCAAAATGCTCCTTTTTGTTTTGCGTTCGGCGGCAGTTCTTTTTCCACCGGAATCCAGCCGTCATTTTTCGTGTGTTTGCGGAGAATACGCTCCGCCGCTCCGATTGTCACGCATTCCGCGACGCTTCCATCATAATTTTTTGCAAATACCGATGCCTCTCTCATTTCTTCCAGAATCTTCTCTAATTCCTGCATGTCAGTCCTCCTTAAAAAATTCAGCCTTTCCTCCGCTCCATGATGCTATGTATTTCATATCAAACCTCAATCAACATAGTCCGTAAATTCTTTCCCACAACATAAGCATTTCACAGTCTGGCATTCAACAATGCCACTCGGAAGAAATTCAAATACAAACTGCTCACCTGCTGTTGCATGAGACACACATCCAGATTTCCTATGATTTTCCATCCATTTATCTATTCTTTTACTTGTTTCAAACTTCATTTTCCTTCCTCCAACAATCTCTTAAACTTCTCTCTAACAATCGGGCAACACTGCACTTTCGAGAAACCATATTCGCACTTATCTTTGCAGTCGTCTTTGCAATATTCATCATGTAGCCACTCCTGAATCCAGTCCCATTGGAACTCATCTTCACCAGTGTAATGTATAAATTCATCCAGCATGGTAAAGCATGGTTCACACAATTTTCTCACAAAGAAATCTCCGTCAAATTTACCGCTTTCATAGGAATAAGTTTCTCCTGGAATAATTTCTTTTCCGCAGAACTCGCACTTATGAGATTTTCTTGCTTTTGCGTGCTTTTGATTATAGAAATCCATCATTTATCTGCACCTTCCTCCAGAAACCCTTTAAACTTCTCAAACTCCCTCTGCGATACCTAATAGCCTTAAAATCTCTGCTCCGCTATTCTCTTTAGTCGTAAAAGAAAATTCACATCCATATTTTTCTTGCAGGGTTATAAGGCATTTTGCCAATGTCTGACCTTTTGTCGCTTTTGGGTATTTCTGCTTTCCGCCCTGAAAGATAAATAATCGTGGATTTTTCCAACTAAACAAGTCTCTTACGCACGTCACGGGCTTGTTATAAATCGTCTTTTTCCTGTCGCAGTACCCGCCGTTATCTTCCGTGAGTATAATCAGCTTTATATGGCTCTCCTTCGCCCGTATAAGCTCATTTCTGAACCGCTCATGAGATTTACCGCATATATCTCCAATCAACTCCTGAATTGAAGCTTTTGTGTCGATTGCAATATTCATTCTTGATGGCACGGCGTAATCTCCCACAAGCAATTTGCTAGATATTGTTTTTACATTATGTTCTTTGAACCATTTATCTTTCTCTTTATGATGGTTCCTCTTTTGCCTCGTATCCACTTGTATTATCATTGTTTTTTCTCCTTTCCCGACACCTGCGATTTATTTCTCGGATTTTTTCCCTATTTAGATTCCTATATTTTCTCATGTATTCTGTCCTATGACTTCTTCGCTCTGGCGTTTTATTCAATTCATTTGCCCTGGCTTTTCTTCTTGGTTTTTTATCGTGTTTTCTTCTATACTCTTTTATTTTATCTGGATTTTTTTGAGCCCATTTTTTCGAAGATTCATTTCTGCGTTTTTTGCGCTCCTCTTCTGAATATCCCATATCGCCTGGATATCCACCAATAGACTTGTTGTATCCATTATTCTCATTTGTTGTGTTAAATTTACTTATGTAATATTTTTCTAATTCCATGGCCTCGTCCAATGTTTCACAAGTTTTCAGCACTATGTGTTCAATATTATCCCACCCAAACTTGATGATATCCTCATAAAACCTTTTGTTCGGCTTATATCTTTTTCCCGTCGCACCACTTCTTTGGGAAATTGTCGTAGAAGTATACCCAACATATCTTTTTCCGTTAGGACATATGTGCATATATATTGTGTATACATTTTCGCAATCCTTTTTACGACTAGGTTCAAAATCCATTGTTGATTCGCTACTCTTATCGTGTTTTCCAACTTGATTTCTGGTATCTTCAAGGATTATCAATCCATATCACCTCCATTTCTGGCTTTCGCCCTTGCTATGTTCTTTCTGGTGTTGTTAATTGGTATCACTTCTTTTTTCCTCAACTGCATCCCATATCTTAAATCTCTGACGTTCTGTCATCTCAAGCATTTCAGAACACATATTAATGATTTCTCTCTCGTGTTCTTCAAGCCACGTTTTTTCATCACCATCTGCATAATCAAGCCAGTGCATTAAGCACCAGACAATATGTTTTGTCTCCCAGTTTCCATCACTGGTAGCTATATGTAAAAAGTTACCGCTCGGAAATTTTTCGTGAAACTCATTAAAAAACTCTTTAAATTCTTTAGATACTTTCATTCTCGCTTTACTCCTTCTCCCACAATTCTTTCATCATCTGCAATAGATCAATCATCCCGTCAATCGATTCTTTATTGCAGAAGTGAAGCTGTGCGTATTGATGTGTCATATCCTCGTCCAGTATGTACAGGTCATATCCCGAGCCGAGATTGCTCTTTATGCCTATGCCCTGCTTGTTCGGCGGTGTCATGCCGAGGATTATGGGGTATTGGTTATTTCGTGCCATAATTGTTACCTACCCGTTATGTTGAACATATTCTGCGTCTGCATAAAACCCATGTTCTGACCAATAAAGACGACGCATAGGATATTCCTGTTCTATAATGTGGTAATTTTTCTTTCCACCGAAGCTCTCAAGAATATTATTCTTATGCTTCTTGTATTCTTTCATCAGTTTCTTTTCGCTGTCATACGGTTCTAAAAACTGATAAGTCATGTCCTCTTTCCAGAAAAGCATATTATCCAGAATACCGATCTGCGCCCATAGAACATGACCATCACATTCTCTTGGAGCATATTCAACGGTCAGCCGTTCAGAAAGATTTTGTGGAATAATCGTTTTGTAATTCTTGCGATTTTCTCTCGCTATACGGCACAATTCTTGTATATTTTGAAGTCCTTCTTCGTATGTATAACAGCACTTATCAGTTCGATAGAACGGGTAATTTGGAAGTCCCTCGACCTTTTCAACCGTGGCTATAATGCACTCGCCGAGAACGACACGACCGATTTTATCTCCAACAGAAAGAATATGGTTTTTCGGTTCTTTCGGCTGTATAGACTGCATATAATCAAATATGCTTAACTGCTCATTCATTCTCTTCCCTCATAATCCACGCACCCATCCGAATAATCGGTTTCCAGTGCGTAATACTCCGACTCTCCATTATTGCAAATCCAATCGCCTTCTCCCGGAACTTCACCGGGTACGTGGTATTTGCAGGTTCCGCAACATTTTTCATTCATACTTCTTCATCTCCGTTCTCAATTGCCTCAATCAGTGATGTTTCATCTAAAAACAGTTCCAAATCCCCGTCATAACACAATGGGAATATGGGGCCATTTGGTCCGCCACTTACTCCGTGTGAGCAAACATCATCATGCCTGCAATACTTGCACAACTCATCTCCGTCGTGTTCATTGACCCATTTTTCAACTCTTCCATCCATATCACATCTTCCCTTCTATTTCGCTCAAACAGTCGTTCCAACCGTGTTTATAGTTGTCTTTGTGCCTTTCCGTATCAATTAAATACCCTGTTCTTCGTTTAGGCATTTCTTGTATCGGACACCAGTCAGGCTTCGCATTATAAACTGTTTTATTTTTGACATCACAATGAAAATACTGCTTATCCTGTGTCAGGTGAGCAAAATCACACTCTGCACAAATAACTGGTATATCATCCACCACAACAATTCCTTTCGCCATATCATTTTTTCTCCTTTATTTCATCTAAATCGCCCGATAGTACAAGTGCTGTTGCTTCAATCACAATGCTCATAATTGTCATATCAAGTTCGTCCCAGCTTATATGGTCTTTTATTTTTCTCTGCCCCGCCGTTTTCTGCGTGGTCATCTGAATTAAGTCATATACATATTCCTTCAATGCCGGTATGTTGGATTTCTGCCCTTTATCCATTAAAAATTTCCACATGGTATCTTTTATTGCATTTGCCGGATTTTCTTTCATTTTTCCGCTCCCAATATCTCATCCAAACATTCATTAAATCCAATATTTTCTTTATTAATCCTTCCTTTAGATTTTACAGAACCCCCACAATCTCCGGGAAACATGCCGAATATTCCATATGTTATTACTTCTGGTCTATATTCAGGAAGAGGCTTTATTTCACACCATTCTGGCAAAGACTTCTTGTCAATAATAAATTTTTTTGACTTATTACAATAACAACCATAATCATCATTTTCGCCAAATAAAGGACACTGCCCGCATTGTTTTGGAATTTCGTCTATTACAATAATTCCTTTCGCCATTTTTACCTCCCTGTGCTTCCAAAACCGCCGTCTCCACGTTCTGTTTCATCCAATTTATTCGTTTCTTCAAACTCAACATTTAAATGCTTTTGAAAGACAATCTGTGCAACTCTCTCATGTGGCTGAATAATCTGTTCTTCGTTTGTATCGTTTCTCATCGGAAGTCCAACTTCTCCACGATAATCAGAATCAATCACAGAAACACACGTTGATGGACGTAAGCCCATTTTTACGGCAAGACCACTCCTTGCATAAACCGCCCCAAAATATCCTTTAGGAATCTGAAATGCAATTCCAGAATGTAGCATTTTGCTTTCCCCTGGATTGAAAACAATCGGTTCATCAGAATCAACATGAAGGTCATATCCTGCGGCTTCGTTACTTTTCTTTTGAGGCAAAATAGCCGTATCTGTCACTCTTTTGATTTTTATTTTTTTCTCTTCCATTTTTATATATCTCCCTTCTGAATCTCTTTGGTTTGGGTTTAATTTGTTATGTATTTCCTTGTGCTCTTTGTGGGTAAGAACCTTCAAATTTTCTTTTCTGTTATCTGTGCGATCAAAATTCACATGATGGACTTCGTATTCTGGTTTTAAATATCTTTTCCCATCTATTTCAATAGAATTTTCGCCATTCAGCAAATACTTTTCTGCAACAAGCCTGTGCTCAAAAACGAAATCGCCATGACGTTTAAAAGGATGGTCTAAGCATCTTACTTGTATATATCCATATCTTGATATTCTTCTGTCGCTATACCAGCTGTCATTTTTCTTCCCCTTTAACCCGTATTGATGATTTCCTTCTCCCTTCATATACTCCTGTTTTGCGATTCTGAAGCATTCTCTTGAACAATAATGAGCTTTGAATCTTTTTACAGCAAAAGGCTTCAAATGAAATTTCTTCCCGCATACAGGGCAAGTCATGTTATACCAGTCATCGTTTCTGTCTATTTTTATTCGCCTCTTTTCTTAGGTCCGATCCCGCATCTGTTTTGTGCGCAAATCCAGGCATGAATGCTCCGTTGTCAAGAATAATATTCATATCAATTTTCCTCGCTTTCTAGTCTTCTTATCAAGAGAACGGAAGTGTATCTTCCAATCCTTCCGGTATCTGCATAAAACCGTCCGAGTCAACGTTTGATGCTCTCTTCGGCGCATCGTATAATGCCCCTGGATTCTCGTTTGCGCTCTTACTTTCTGCAAATTCATGCTCTTCTACCACCACATCTGTTGTGTAGACTTTCTTCCCGTCTCTGTTCGTGTAACTTCCGGTCTGAATGCGCCCAGTAATGACTATTTTCATTCCTTGATGCAGATAATTTTCGGCGAACTGCCCTTGATTTCCAAACGCCACGCACGAGATAAAGTCTGCTTTCTGCTCCCCGTCTTTCTTAAACTTTCGATCCACTGCCAGTGTGTATCTTGCAATTGCCATAGGCTTCTCTCCCTGTGTATATCTAACCTCCGGGTCTCTGGTCAATCTTCCCATTAAAATCACTTTATTCATCAATATTGTCTCCTTTCTTTTTTTCCCACATTTTCCTGAACCGCTCACCGGCTGATTTCGCCTGTTCTTCAGACACCTTCCGTGGCGGACTGACTTTTATATAACTGACCGGAACATGGAAAAATGCTGAACCATCCTTATTCTCGGCTTTCAATTTAACTTCATCCGGTCTTTCTTTTGCATATCTCATAAGTTTGCTTTTTAATGCTGTTCCAGATGGAACGGTAACTCCGGCATATTCTCCTTTCTTAGTCCATTCGATTACAAATTCATTCATCTTTCTCTATCTCCTCCAATGCTTTCTCTGCCTCTTCTTTACTAAAGAAAATTTTTTTATTTAAAGCTCCAAGTCGTTCAAATTCAAGTATTTGTTCTGCTGTTACATCTGGGCAAGGCACAATATAATAAAATAAGCGACTGTCACATTCATCTTCGCACCCACAACATAAGGATTCATCAAATTCTTCATTATGCTTTGAGCACTTCGTATATTTTTTGCGTAACACGTATAAAGTTATTCCCGGATTACATGGCAGAACCACCAATCTTCCCTCCTCCTCTGCGTTTTCATATTCTGCCAATTTCTTTACGCATTCATTTTTCCAATCATTAGGTTTATCACACCTACTACACTCGCACTCCCACCTGTTCGGATTCCCTATCTGCCGGTCAACCTTACAATCATTACATGGATTTTTATTTGATAACCGTTCTGTCACTTGCTCCACCTCCCGTATAGCTTATTCTAGTATCATACCCTGTTTTACCAACACTCTCTGAGTGTCCACATGAGCAACAAATCCAAAAAGTATACGCGTACCCAAATTTGAATTGAATGTACGGCATCATATACACCCCGCATTTCGGGCATTTCTTGAAATAGTCCATTATTTAACCTCTCCACTTACCAATAAATAAAATAATGTTCCTACAATGAATAATGGATAAACAATATGTGTTACTTTATATATTCTATTTGCTTCCGAGTTAATCGCCGTATCGATTCCTTCTAAGGAAAAGAGGAGGGCACAACACATCGAAATTGTTACACAAAACTCAAGCATTATTTTTACCTCTCAAAATCGATCTTTTCAATTCCCTGTCCTTTATGACATAACACTTATTTTCCTCAACAGCATTATTCGGAACAAGTTTTGTATTTGGCGGAAGTTGTTCACCTGATTTTTCCAGTTCGCTTATAATGTTTGGGTGGCATATAATAACAACCGTGAAATCAAGCATCATATCGTCAAGCTGCTTTTTAAATTCTTCTGCGTTCATATTTCCGATCCTTAACTCAAACTCCACTCCGGCGTTTCTTCCGGCTCAATATCGTCCTCATATTCACTTTCTGTATCAATCTCAATGTCCACAAATCCACGTTTCAAAGTCATAAGGAAGATATCGAACTGGCTCAAATTCCTCAAAGAATTGATGTCGCAGAAAGTGTTTATTTCATACGAAATATTCCAATTTCTATCGGTTTTATTACGATACATCCGAAGTTCCCTGCTCAACTCTTCGTCTGCTTCACACCAGAATTTCGCTCTGCACCATTCAGATGAAGCAAACCACCTATCCTCATGCTCTACTTCCATATTTGCAGTAACGTGTTCATAATACGGTTCGCTGTCGTCACAACACGCTTCGAGTCCAGTTGTGTCAATATCATGTGCCACATACTCACAATATTTCTGGAAGATAGTGGACAACTTAATCACCTTTTCGCTCGGCTCTATCATAAGCGCCTTAAAGTTCTCCAAAATCTCCTTATTGTCCGCAAGTGAGGTCTGGTTGATAATCTCCGTCAAAATGCTATCCAATTTCACTATGTATTGGTTAAAGTCGTGTCGCTCGATTACCGGAACAATCACTTCTTCTACCTTTTCATCAATCATCTTTTTTCCTTTACCACTCCATGAAAATAAATCATCAAGAGACTTCTTGATTGCAGTTTCCACGCTGACTTTTACAATCTGCTCAACCGTTCCGTCATTCAATTTCTCCATGACTGCGTTCTGTATTCTTTCTTCTAAATTCATTCTATTTCCTCCCTAAAACGGATGTTTACTAAGTGAGCAATTTGAACCTTTTTCTATTTCTTTTTACCCCATAATCGGACATAATAAAATTCTCACAATTTAACTTCTGGCAAACCCTATGCTTAGATTCTCCCGAATACACACGACATTCATCACAAGCAAAACAAGGTTCATCTGCGACTTCTTCCAACTTTACCGTATTGTATAATTCTTCGACATTATGAGTACAATACTGACAAAGACAATTCGCACAAAGCATAATCGAATTTTTAACCACTGGAAGAAGCTGTTCAAATAATGTTTCTTTTTGTGGATTGATTTTTGGGTCTAAATCAAATAAACTTAACTGCTCATACATAGATAATTCCTACCACGGATATTTGCTCAATTCTACGGTCATACCTACTTTTGCCACATCAACATTTACCCACTTCCCGGCAACCGATTGAATCTCTCTCTGCATGGTTTCCGGGTCGCTCCAACCGTCCGACAAGTGGCACAGAATAACATTCCGCATATCCGGTGTTTTGTTGACTCTGATTATTTCCTTAACGGTTTCAAGTTCGCTGTGACCACGGAGACTGTGCTCCCACTTCGCTTCTGATCTGTCCACAAGGTCGGCTTGATGATTGCACTCAAGCAAGAAAAAATTGATTTTCAGCGACTTGAATGTGTATGGTAGATACTCAAAATCTGTAGCATACAGCAACCGTCCGGCATCATCTGGTAAGTCAATCAAGAAGCCAAAGTTCGGCGTGTTGTCATGCGGCAGGTAAAACGGCGTTAACCGATAAGAACCAACCTCAAACGGTATTCTCTCCGGTTTCCCTATCATCTTCTCGCCGCTGATGATTTCAAAATGCTCTGCGGTTTCGTCATTGGTGAAAACCGGTATGCCATTTTGAAAAAGCCAGTGATATGACTTGGCGTGATCTCCATGAGCGTGGGTCAATAAAGCGCCGCACACATCAGAAACCTTATATTCAATACCTTGCAGGATTTTCTTTGGTTCGCACCCGAAATCCAGCAAAAGTATCTCCCCATTATCCGCAATCAGCGCATAGCAGTTTCCGGCTTGTGAGCCTGTCGAAATCACTTTCAAGAGCATATCATCACCTGCCTTTCAATCACGCAACTTATGCATTTTCAAACCTTGTAAAAGACTGCGTAGCCATATCCCATGTATAATAGACAAGTTCTTCCTCTGCCTCTTTTATCATCTTTAAATATTCATCCTGTCCATACCGGTCTTTTACGATTTTCTTGAACAGTTCAAATGTCTGTAATTTAATCTCGACCGCTGTAGCTTTTCTGGCTTTCTTTAGTTTTGTAATCTGCGCCTGTTTATACTGCAATGCAGAATTTGCTTTTCTGTACCATGCGTCACGATAACCGTTAGGGTTATTCGCCTTGTGTTGCGCCATCTGATTTTTTATGGATGTTATATCGCATTTTAAAGTGTCAATTTCCTCCTCTATGTGGTTTGTATTGTAAGAAAAGTCATATCCGCATTTAGGACATTTAAGATGTATAGGTTTTTCTTGTTTTAATTCCATATCACTCCTCCACCGGCTGTTTGAGCCATTCATATGCAACCAATTCCCTGTATCCTTTTGTACAAATGAATTTACTGAGGTCATTGCACTTTCCAGAGTTTTTATCAAACTGACCGCATACCTCGCATTCATTAAAATCTACGAGAAACTTCGCCAGTTCTTCATCCGTCATATTACGAATTTTATCTGCATTAGTGTTTTTCTCCACTATTTCAAAACACTGTTCTAACCACTCAAATACATATTCTAATTTATAAGAACCGTATCCTATATGGTATTCATTATCCGATAAATCAAAATATTTTATTTCGTAGTATGGTTTTTCATCGATTTTCCGCACAACTATTTCTGCACTTTTTACTTTATGTTTTTTCTTATAATTATCATCTTCGATTTGTAGCGTTTTTTCATTCATAGTCTCACGCCCTTTCTTGCTCAGATATTCCAACATTGACATTGTGACCGGATTGCTGGTGTCTGGATTTCCCGTTGACCGTAGTTCCATTATTTGCCAGTCCTTTCAAATGGAATAGGATACCCGTCTGGCAATGCTTTAATCAAATTCTGCAATGCGTTCAATCCGACTTTCTGCGCTAATACAAAAGCGTTTTCTTGGCAGGTATTCAGCTCACTGACCTGTGAATTGATACCATCCAGAATTTCGCTTCTAAATTTTGGTGTAAGCGGTTTGTAATTTGTCATATCTCGTCCTCCTGCGGAAATCTGAAAGAAAAAATGTTTCCAGAAAGACAGTTCATAGTCTCTTTTTTGCCATTCCACGAAATCATGTTTTCTACGGCCTTGTATCCAAGGGCCTCGAATCGTTTTGATAAATCATAATCATCATAAAGTTTTTGCATAGCTTTTTCTGCTTTCTCCTGCGTGGAATATCTGGCAAGCAAATACCGCTTGTCCATATTGGAAATCGGTCTGGCATAAATAATCCCGTCACCGTATGATATAGCAATGCTCTCATACGGATAGTCACATCCGTTCTGGTCAATTATCCTCACTCTTCTCCCTCTCTTTCTGGCTGTCGATGAACTTCTGTGCCATAGCTGCTATTTGGATTGCTTCGCAGGCAAGATTGACTGCACTGTTTTTTAATTTATTTATGTATGAATACGCTTTAATGCGTTCATTATTTTTTACCGAATACCATGCGCTAGCAAAATGTCTATTGACTCCCCTCATTTCGCTTTCGGCTTCTTCAATCTCCTCATAAATCACCGCCGCTCCCTCATGGTCTGACCGAAACATCGGAAATCTTTGATTTGCGGATTCCAGTTCTTTCTGGACTAATTTTTCTACGTCTGATTTTAATGCTTTCATATCCTACTCCCATCCTTCCTGTATCATTCTTGGTTTGTATTCATGCTCGGTATATCCTTCACCATGACACAAATCACATTCAATATTTTTATACTTCCAATCCTCTACCCATCCACTGTCTAGAAGTCCAGAAGGATATGCGTTGTATTTAACGCTTACCATTCCACTCCCATTACACTTTGGACACCTATGGATTTTATCTCCTTGAACTGTTCTTACTAACTCACCCAAAGTAGTGCTTCTTCCATATCTTTCAGCTAACTCTATTGCCTCACAAATTTTCAAAATCTATTCCTCCCAAATTTCTTTCCTCATATCAACCACACGATACTTTGCATGGAACTCCTGCTTTGTCGCCCATATGTCATTCTTTGGTTTATCACAACGGAAACTTCTGCAAATCTGCGGTCTGACTTCATAGCACATACACTTCCGTTCTGCGTCATTCCGCAGAGGACAGGTAAAATCTAAAGTCGGTTCAACTGTTGGCATTAAATGTTTCTGCGGTTTGATATGGTGTTTCTTCACATACCGCTTAATTTCCTTTAATTCCTTTGATGATAAGGGAAGGTATCGAGAGCAACATGAGCCACAAGATGAACACTTCCCGTCCTTTGTGAAGTTATAGACCCCATGCTCCCTATCCTTTATCATCTGTTCGATTGTTCCAATCATTTATCCCATTCCTCTCTATACGGCTTCCACGCCACAATCTTCGACCGATAGAAATAATCTGGATCGCCCTTATAGCATTTTCCTCTTGTAATATAATTCCCATTGTCCGTAAGCGTTCCGACAAATTCCATCTGCGGAAGTAACATGCAATCGTCAGAAGATAACAGCCTGACTTTCGTGTCGAGCGGGCAAGAATCCATATTATAGTTCCAATCGTCAATATAGGAATACTGGCACTCTACTCCGCGCAAATATCTTCCATTATCTAACTTAATAATTGTTTCGTATGGCTCTTCGCAGTCATCACGAACAATGGTTCCTAAATGCGTTTTTGATGTATTGTAGTAATAGCAAACGCTTACTCGGCTTCCAACAGCAAATTGAGGATACTTATAATCCCTGCCTTTCTGTTTCGGAAATCTGTCATATGTAATTGTTCGTACACACCCCATTATCCTTCCATCCTTTCCATCTTCGGCAACGGCTCACCCGTCATTGGCATAGGCTTCCTTGAGTCCACGCACCAATCATCCTTGTTGCCGTGCCGGTCTTTCCATAATCTGTGTCGGATCACCTGCCAAATATCCTGCGCCCGGCGCATTTCGATTGTCTGCTCCCGGAACTTGTTTCCCCGAAACTGTAGCGGATGTACCTTGTTCAAAAGCTTTTCCATTTCATCCCGGAACATATCCCTGTTCTCGATGCACTTGTTAAATTCTTCTTCCGTATGGTTTTTTGCTAAATCTTCAAAACACAGACTGTCCGCAAAATCCCATGTCTGGTTCATTCTCAGCCGGAAGTATTCTTCCAGTGCAATTTTGATGATTTCGGATTGCTCTTCTGAAAGTTCAAGTGTGTATCTCATATTTTTAACTCCTTCATGTTTGCACAGTATTCTTCAAACACTTTTAAGCGTTCAATCTCTGCCTGCAATTCCTCAATTTTCTTTGCTCCGGCTTCACAATACACATGAATAGCATTGCAAATCTTATCTCCATCGTCCTGAGGAGGAATTGTAATAGGAAACTGATTGCAAAGCCAACGGAGAGATTTTGCTTCCGGTATTTCGCTCATTCCTCTGTTTCCTCCCAACTTTCATAATCTCTTGTTACATCAACGGAATACCAGAAATGCTTTCCGCAGCTCTCACATTCTGTCCAGCACATATATGCGCTTATCTGGTCTGGTTCATGCGTTTCCTGCGCTGCTCCACAATAAGGGCAAATCAGTTCTTCACTCATTTATTCTCAACCGCCTCTCTGAACAAAATGCACTGCTGCTGTGTAGCATTATGACCGTCTGAACAATAGAAGAAAGAAGCTATCGGTTCATCATCCAGTTTATCTGCAAACTTTTCATTTACAAATTCAATCAGGTCTTTCTTGGTTAATGTCATCATTCCTTGCATAATCTCACCTCACACATATAAAGTCGGTGGAACCGGAATCTCCTGCCCTATCGGTTTCCACAAATGCAAACAGTTCGGCATAAGGTTCACGTAGTCGCTTTTCGCCGGATGTAACTGCATGACCACTTCATCATCGTTCCAGAACATATCCTTTATCTGGCACATTTCCGTCCAATTGGGCATTCTCTTGGACGGACAAACCAAAACATGTTCCCATCCGCATCCCCAACTTGCGATAACGGTACAGTGTCGCAGTCTGGGCATGTGGAGTATGCCGGATAAAACGTCAATGCCTGTCTGAATGATTTCCAGTTTTGGATTTTCTTTGATTTCTGCTATGGTTTTCATTAATCATCCTCCGTATGCATCATCAGTTCCGATTCTTTGTAATGCCTCTGCTGACCATTGCTGTGTTCAACCCAATATGTACCGTCTCCGCATACCTCAACAACTACTCCTGTGATATAATCAGGAGGGTTTAAAAACCACCTAACAACATCTCCATCTTTAAATTTGTTCATGTTCACTCTCTCCTTTCAATACCGGCAGAACCATATCTAAAGCACGTTCACTTATTGGCAAAACTTTCAGCCGCCGGTGATGTTACATAAAAAATAGTATCCATACAACGCTTGCTACAATTCCGAGGATTGATAACAACACAAGCGTTCCGCCTACAATCGAATACCAAGGTGTGTAGTTTTTGTTAAATGATAATCTCAATTCTTCTAATGGGTTCTGTCTTAAGTACGAATTCACAAAAAGGCTGAATATAATTGTTATCACAATAAGAAGCACTGTAATTTTTACAACAATCATCTACATATACCTCTCTACTCGCTCATTTTCATGAAGTCTGGCAAGGGCTGTTCTTTCTTCTCTGCTTTCACCGGCTCTTTCTCTTTCGCCCCGGCAGTCACATCAGCTACGGTTTTCAGCTCCGGCTTTTCCTCAATTGCTGGAGGTTCAGATACAACAAATTCTTCACGATTCGCGTTCGCTTCAATCTCCTGCTGAACCTGTGCTTCTACATCAAAAGTGTTGTAATCATCAATCGTTTCCGCTTCTTCCTTTGTATAAAGTCCAAGCGTTAGCTCCGGGCAGTTAAGGCTCGAAAAGAAACTTGCCGCACGGTATCTCAGCATGAGTGCCGGCATCGTCTTCCATTTACTTCCGTTTTTGGTAAGCCACCCCTCATCTTTTGCCATCTGCATGTCAACCGTCATTCCTTCAACTCTTCGCCCATTTTTTGTTGTCCACGCAAGACATGAATACGGCTTTCCATCTTTTTTTGTTTCCTCATACTGAAGTTCCATATCAAATTTCCCACTTCCGTTGATTGCGGCAATCAGGAACTTAGAGCTCCATGATGGTCTTCCCTGAATAACATATAAGTTCTGCATAACCATCAATGGACTTACTTTCAGTCTGTTTGCCTGCTCGATTGCTACAAGGCAGTTTGATACATTTCCCTGATATTCTCTCGGAACAATCGTTGAAGAACTCAGCGCCTTCGCCATCTGGTTTGCCATGATGAAGTTATCGGATGTTCCGAAAATCCCAAGGCTGAAATCCGTCACCTTGTTTCTGCTTACCTGTGTGTTTTCCGCTGTTGCCACCTGTGTGTTTTTGCTCTCTGCCATTTACTTTTCCTCGCTTTCTTTTCTAATCGCTTTCCTGAATGCTCCAATCTCAAGCCACCGAAGGACTCTCCGCAACTGCGTAGACTTGATAACCTCAATATGTTTCGTCTGGTGATACCACATCACCCATTCCTGTTGTAATAATTCGGTCAAATCGGTAATCGGTTCACCCTCAATGAATTTCCTGTGCTCGTCCAGATACGACACATGCTTTTTCAGATTTTCGCAGTCAACACATTCGTTGTCATGTGACGGATTGTATCCGTATCTGGTTTTCGTGGACAGGGCGCAGTATCTGCATGGGTTTTGTTTCATTTTGTCTGCTCCTTAAATTGAATGCTTTCCAAATCAATTGTCTCAAAATCGTCATAGATATTAGGAATAAAAATTCCAATCCATAAGTCTCTCTGCCATTCCTTGTATTTAACAACATCCTCATTCCATGCTTGCACTTCATCTATATACTCTTTGTTTACAATTCCGAACTCATCTCTAATAGACTCCGTATCTGCCTTGTAAATTAATGAGTCATATCTTTGTTCATTTGCAAGTTTTTCTCCGTTCGCTGTAACATGCGCTGCCGCAATAATTACTCCCATGACTACAACTGCAATGATCGAAATACAAATATCTACAATTGCGAACAAATCCCAACTATAGAAAAAACTGAAATTCTCACTCAGCGCAAACAAAATAATTCCAATCACAAGTGCTATTACAAAAATCCAAAAAATCATTGCTCGCTTTCCTCCACCACATCTTCAATCTCTTTCACCTTATCCGAAAACGCCGCCACGCTTCCCTCCGGCACATTGATTTCTGTCACAACACCATTTCCACCGCCCGGAAGAATAACTTCCTGCCCGACACGTACGGGGAATGTAGATTTGTATGTGTATTCTCTTCCGCGTGGCTCTCCATTTTTGATAAATTTAACTTTTACATACATTTAAATTTCCTCCACTTTCAAATCTCCCTCTGTCACTTTCAGCAAAATCATCTGCCTATCCATATTCGGCAAATTATCATCATTTACAGACTCCGTATCATCTATGAACACAAAGAGGTTTAGCCCGGAAAGTTCCTGAAAACCTCTCAGCAAATCAGCCTGCGCCAGAATTTTCTTACTGTGGTTCATATCCCGGTATTCAATGCCGTTTGACATAATTTTGCACGTTTCAACCGGATTGCTGTCCTGCGTAAATTCCAGAAATTCAAACTGAAACTCGTTGAAAACAGGATTTATCATGCTTGCAATCCGCTCGTTCTTCTTGATGGAGAAGTTTTTCAAAATGTCTTTCCGTTTCTGAATATCCGCTTCTTTCTGCGAACTCTCCCGGAACGCCCGATACAGCTTTTCGACTTCTTCCTCATGCGCCTGTTTCTTCCGCTGAATGTTGTTGATTTCTGCGTCAATCTTGGCACACTCACGGATAAAGCCGTTCCGCTTGTCTGTAATCTCCCTACGCTGTTCAGAACCGTTGTCCATCTGCTTTAAGGCTTCTTCTGCCCGTTCAATCTCTGCGGTAATCTTCTGATATTCTGCATTGTCGGACAGGTCAATCGACTCCGGCAGTTCGGAAAGCTCCGCCTGTTTCTGCTGAATCTTCATAGCAAGCGATGTGATTTTCTGCTTTAATTCAGAGATTTTCTGCTCTGCTTCTTCCTGTGCTTTCTTGGCTTCTTTGAGGTCTGCTGCGGATTTATTTCCGGACTCGGTAATTTCGGTCAACTTTTTGTCTTTCTTCTGATAGAACTGCTCCCGAACATCTTCCTCGCTCTTGATGCGGACTGCTTTCTTGCGTTCAAACTCTGAACGGATTTTCTCTGCCTGTTCAACGGGTAAATCCTGTCCACAAGTCGGGCAAACCAGAGAACTTTCATCAAACTGCTCAGCCTTAATCTTTTCAAGATTTTCTTCTGGATACTCACGCTCTGAATAGGTTTTCCAATCCGTCTGTGCTTTCTTGACCTCTGCCGTGTGACGTTCAATACCCATATTGGCATGTTTTAAGTTCATTTCAGCCATGCGAAGGTCATTTTCCGTTGACTTCTTTTCCTGTTCCAGAGAAAAAATCTCATTATCAAGTGCTTTCCTCTGCTGAACAAGTCCTTCATTCGCCTTTCGCACAACCTCAGACTGTTCAAACTTCAAATCCAGAATATCCTTTGACTTCTGGTCGTATGCAGCCATCACATCATCCAGAGACTTCTCCTGTTCATCCAGAATGGAAATCTGGTTTTCATAGCTTACCTTCTGCTCTGTAAGTCGTGTCACATCATCCTCTCCGGAGTCAACAGATTTTCCTTTCTCATACTTCCACTCTGTCTCTGCCTTTGTTGTTGCTTTCTTCTGGTCGTTCAACTGCTTACTCAAGGTTTTCTGAACCTGTTCAATCGGATGACCTTTCGTGATTTCTTCAACCTCTGCGAACTCTGCACCAAGAGACTTTATGTACTCATTCAGGTCAAATCCTGCCATCTTCTCCAGAAATGCTCGCATATCCGTGGTGGATTTCAGAGATAGAAAAGTGTTCGGATTACAGCAGGCAAGCAATATTTCCGGCAGGCAGATATTTTCAGAGATAAATTCATCCAACTTCTTCTGGTTAAAACTGATCCCGTCCACCGTATAGCTGTTCACATTGCTTCCAGGAATGTATTGCATTTCTCCGTCCACTCGTTCCCGTTTCTGCTTCGTGATTTTCTTAATCTCTATCTCTTTCCCGTCAATATCCAAAACCACGGTTCTGACCACATCCACACCCTCTAATTCCTTACCATCTACAATCGGGCGAACATTATCCGGCTGTGTGCCGTCCGCATTCTTTCCGGTCAGCGTTTCCATAAAAGCATTCATTACGGTTGATTTCCCGGAACCGTTTTTTCCGGAAATGCGCGTCCTTTTTCCGAAGTCTGCATGAAATTCTTTTTCCCCGTAGAAACATCTGTAGTTCTGCATAGATATGGATTTTATCAATACTTTTTTCATTGCATCCTCCTCAGTTTTCTTTTCAATTTCCATTTTTCTTCACCATCCTCCCAATCGAGACTTCATAAGCTGTCCGTATTTCACTCTCGTCCTCAGACAACCTCTTTATATATTCCCGGCTCTGGATTCTCCCTTGAACGAAAATTTCCGTTCCTACTTCCAGGTTTTCCGCCCACTTTGCGCTTCCTCCCCAGCAGATGCATGGAATGTAATCAGACCGTCCAAACGGGCGATTGACCGCAATCATCAGATCTGCAATCTGCCGACCATTTGGAGTTACGCGATAGATTGGATTCTTCACAAGGAATCCATCTAAAACGATCTCATTCTCATCATCCGCATATTCTTTCGTTTTAACGATTCGGATGTTTTTTACGAAAAGTTGCAAAATGAGCTTTGATTTTCCTTCCACCTCCATATTCATAGAGCGGAATTCTCCATCAATTTCTACATATTTACCATCAAAGTCATCTTTTTTGACTAAGTATTCTGATGCAATGACCGGAATATCATCGACCGTTCCGCCACGTCTCTGCGAATGTACGAATGATGAATAAAACCTTTCGTCATACGCCGTGTGATCGTATACAAATTCGTCAACGCATCCAGTAACGCGCACATAATTGTTTTCGTTCACTTTGTTTCTTCCTCCAACTTGTTTTCTCTGTAAAAATTAAATACTGCTTCTCTCGCTCTTTCGATTTTTCTTCGTCTCGCCCGTTCCTTTCTCTCGTACTTTTCGATTCCTCTCGAAATTGCAAATCCCATGAACAAGATCACGACTCCTGCGATAAACACTGCCCTATTTTCATTCTGATCCCCGGCAACCGATACGATCACTCCGATAAATCCGAAGAACAAAATAATTTTCTGCTGTAACATCTTCATTTCTTTCTCCTTTTCCTCCGTCTAACTGCTACTCCGCGAACTTTACTCCTGTTCTTCTGTCTCCGGATTCTCTGTCCCATTCGTCACATCACCACCTACATCTGAGTTATAATAGTTGTATCCCTCTCCATCCTGTGATACATAATCGTAAGACGAAAACAGTTCTCTCCATTCCTTGTCGTTCTGATAATTGTTATCTGACAGTCTTATTGTGACTTTAGAAAAAGCAAACAGCATAACCAGAATTACAATTGTCAAACATATAATTCCGATATTCTTTGCTTTTGATTCCCGATAATTGTCAGCAATTTTTTGGAGCGCCGTTTTCTTGCTTTCTGCCTTTTCAAGCATTTCTTTTCTGTTTTCTTCCATAAAAAATATCCTCCTTGAAATTGTTCTTGCCAAAATCAAGAGGATTTGGTAAAATATACTCTTGACAATGGTAAGCTGCTTTTACTGTTGTCACGCTCCGGTTGGTGTGCCCGCACCGCCGGAGCATCATTTATTTTCTTTTAATTCAAAACCCAAGATTGCGGCGCAGGTCTTTCTGTCAATGTCAATGTCTTCATGTGAATCCACAAAACCTGCAAAAGCTTCCAGTTTTCCTACAAGAAACATTAATTCTTCTGTATCTGACTCTGCGTTATAATCAAAATACGAATTCATAATCTTCTGCTCCTTTCACATATACTGAGTGAGTGTCTGAATCATAAGTGAGAATCAACTTGTCCCCTCTCATATCCACGAGCAAAGCTCTGTTTCCTATAATTTTCAACTTGAAGCATTCCATCTGAAATCCTTCATTTTCCAGCCACTTGCGGATTGCGTATTCCGCAATGGTTTTTGATCTTTTGTCGCTCAATTTTTAATACTCCTTTCAATAATTGGGATGATTCCTGCTTTCTTCAATTTGTTATAAAGAAAAATCCGTCCTTTCTGTGTCCACTTCGTATTCATCTTGATGTCTGGTCTTCCATCAGCTCTTACAATATTTACCGTTTCGGAATGTGTGTATCCCAAGCCGTGATATTGTCTGTACAAAAGCCACTGACCGCTTTGTTTGAACTGGATTCCAAGGGAATGAAGTTCTTTGTTCATTTCCTTTGCTGACATGCCGTAGTCTTTGGCTATTTGCGTAATTGTTACGAGTCCAGGATTTTTCAGAATTTTATCAGTATAATCAGCTTTTGGTTTTAATTCCCCGATGACCTGATTTTTTACATTGACTTCCTTCGTCAGTTCTTTGATATGTTTCTGCTTTTCTGCGATTTTGTTCTGTGCAACTACCAAAGCTTTTGCCAGAAGCTCTTCATCGCTCATCGTTTCCTGACCAGATATGTAACCACCATTCTTTCGAATTGAAGGAAGAATTTCGGATGTTACCCAGTGTTTAAAACGTTTTGCTGATTCCAGCTTGCTTCCGAAGATAAGAGCGTATAAGCCGGATTCGTTGATAATAATTGCTTTACTCTTGTAATTCGTACCACTCCCCTGAATCAGGGTACTGGTTTTATCCTCTTCGTTTACGTGAGTGGATATTGCGTTTTCTGGTTTTGCATATCCAAGTGCCGTTGCCACATCCTTACCCACAAACCACGGTTCATTGTCTATAGTTACTGTCCGGATTTCTCCGAACTCTTCATTTTTAAAAATCTTCAATTCGTTCACCACTTCGCCCCTTTCTGTCTTTAAATTTGCACAAAAAACTAAC